>Ga0247738_10000862_pt1 | contig 11118 bp, 8 predicted proteins | sample UWRJL013104B2_FD_180936 | JGI IMG/M metagenome (GOLD analysis project Ga0247738, IMG submission 180936) | Plant litter microbial communities from Arlington Agricultural Research Station in Wisconsin, United States - UWRJ-L013-104B-2 | ecosystem: Environmental > Terrestrial > Plant litter >...
CATTTCATGCGGCCCGCGCTGTCTTTTTCCAGCAGGTCGCACCAGCTCTTCTGCGCCATGCTCAGCGTGTGGGTGGGAGGCACCCAGCTGGAGACGGTGAAAACGGTTTGCGCCGAGGCCACGCCACCCGCGAGCGCGGTGGTGGACAGCACGGCAGTGGCAAGGCGGCGAAGTTTCATGGGGTCTCCTGGGCACATTCAGGGTGTTGCCGGCCTCTACCGGAGGCGGCAAATTCACTATAGGCCAAGCCCTTGCGCGGGCCCCCCCAGACTTACCCGGATGGCCCGGGGTCCCACTGCCGCCTAGTGTTCGGGGGGGAATGCGGCCGTCTGGGGCGGCCGCAGGCGGGGGCGTGAAGGGGTGGCATGCAGCGAGTCGCTGCCCAGCGTTTCGAGCAGGCGCGCGCCGGCCGCGAGCTGCTGGTGGGCCGGCAGGAAGCGCAGGTCGCCGAACAGGCGCAGGGCATTCTCCGGCGGTGTGGCCGCCCGCGTCGCGAGGTACCAGAGGCGGAAGACATGCGCCTCGTCGCAGAGCGGCATCTGGTTGATCAGGTTCATGACCGAGGCGAACAGGTAGTCGGCCGCGCTCTCCGTCGGGGTCTTGCCGCTGCCAGGTGTGCCGTGGTCGCTTTGCCAGACGGGGCTGTTGACCAGGCGTTGCAGGCGCCGGGCGCGACCCAGGCCGCGATCCACTTGAAGATTGGCTTCCCAGTTGCGCACGGGATCGTCCAGGCCCTTGCAGGGCGAAGTGGTGCGCGCCAGCTCCATTGCCAGCGACCGCGCTCGCTCCGGCTCCTGGCGGCTGAACAGCAGGCGCACCGCGCGGCCGAGCATGCGCATGGTGTGAATGAAAGGGTCGACGGGGAGGGAGGTGGTCATGCTGCAGAACTCGTCGCGGGTCAGAACGTGCAGCGCGGCCTCGGAGGGAAACACGGTTTCTCGGGCACCGAGTTGCAAAACCGGGGCGGCGCGCGTCTCGCAGGAAACGGTGCGGTCTGTGCGGTCTATCGTGTGGGTGCTCATGTCGTCAATGGGAAATCGGGGAACGAGACATGAGGGTAGCCCCGAGCTCTTTCGCAAACAAACGGTTTAACAGTCGCTTAACAGAGCGACCGTGTAAAGCGTGGAATGCGCCCTAGGGCAGGTGTGCGCTGGCGGCGAGCGTGAAATGGAAGGTCGTGCCATGACCGGGCTGGCTGATGACCTCGATGCGCGCGCCGTGTCGCTCGATCACGGTGCGCACGAACACCAGGCCCAGACCCACGCCACGCGTGGCGCTGTGCTCGGGATCAAGCCGCGCAAATTGCTGAAAAAGCCGCTGCTGCTGCTCGGGCGTCATGCCAGGGCCCTGGTCCGTGATGGAGACCCGCCATCCCCCGCTGACCGCATGCACGGCACACAACACCTCGGTGTTTTCGCCGCCGCCGTACTTCACCGCGTTGCCCAGCAGGTTGGCGATGGCCCGGGTGAGCAGGCCACGGTCGGCTTCGCACAGGGCTGGCGCTTCGGGGCGCACGACCAGCAAGGTCACGTGTTGCGCCTGGGCTTGCGGCCACACCTCGTCCACCGCTTCGTCGAGCAGGTCCACGAGGTCCACGGTGTCCAGGCGGTAGGTGCTGGACTCGGCTCTAGCCAGTTGCACGAACTCCTCGGCCAGATCCAGCGTGCGGCGTGCATGCCGTTCAATGCGACCCAGCGTCTCGGGATGCATGGGCCGTGTGGGGTTCATGCGTTGCACTTCCAGCAAAGCGAGGATGGAGGCCTGGGGCGATCGCATGTCGTGCGAAATGAAGCGCAGCGCCACATCGCGCTGGCGCTCGGCCTCCCGGATGGGTGTGATGTCGACCAGGCTGGCGATCCAGCTGGTGGTCTGGCCATCTGTGTTGAAGCAGGGCACGAAACGCACCAGCAGATCGCGCCCGGCGGCGTCGCGCGCCTCCGCTCCCCAGGGCTGCCTGGTCTGGCGCAGGTGGTCCATGTCGAACACTGGCTGCAGGGTGCCGGCGCGGTGCACGCCTTGCAACAACTCGTTGATGGGGTAGCCGCGCAGCCGCGCCACTTTGTGCCGGCTGAAGTACTGGTAGGCGGCCTGGTTGCCTGCGAGCACGTGCCCGGAAGCGTCCGCGATGAGCGTGGCATCCGGCAGGCTGTTGAGTGTCTCGCTCACGAAGCGGTGCAGGTTGCGCAGCTGTTCGGAGGCGTTCTGCAGCGCGTTGATGTGGCGGTCCAGCAGGTCGCCCGAGCGGGCGGCGGGCAGCATGGTGGGCAGGTCGCGGCGGGTCTCCATGCGCTGGAACTCCTCCAGCAGGTAGCCCAGCGCGGCGCGCAGGCGCCGCCACACCCACAACGGATAAGCCAGCAACACCCCCAGCAGGGCGGCCGTCGGCGCGAACTGCAGGCCGACAAGAGACGGCGCGAGCGCTGTGGCCACAACGATGGCGATCAGCAGGGCGGCGCTCGCCAGCAGCGCGGCGGTGGGCGCCAGCAGCAGCACCGCCAGCAACGCGAGCGCCACCGGGACCACGCAGAACAGCGCGTTCTGCCAGGCATTGGCGCGTTCCAGCCGTTGGTCGAGCAGCAGCGCGTTCATCACGTTGGCCGCGATCTCCACACCGGGCATCAACTCGGACTGGCCTGAACGTGGCGTGGCATAGGCATCGCCCATGCCGCCTGCCGTGGCGCCCACCAGCACGTATTTGCCGGCCAGCCGCTCTGGCGGCACCAGGCCCTTGAGCACGTCGACGTAGGAGACGCGCGAGAAGCTGCCCGGCGGCCCGGCGAAGGGGATCTGCATCCAGTGGTCGCGTTGCCAGGCGTCCGGATGTGCCGGTTTCGGGGCGCGCTCGCCAGGCAGTTCGGACGGCAGCGCGAAGCCGCCCACGCGCAGCAGGGCCACGGCGAACTGGTCCCACCACAGCTGACCTTCCCCCTCGCGCAGGAAGGTGCTTCGCACGATGCCGTCGTTGTCGATTTCGAGATGCACGTGGCCGATGGCCGCTGCGGCCTGCGCCAGCTCGGGTGCGGGGTCGGTGCGGATGAGCTGACCGGTGCCATGTTTGTCCAGCAGCATCAGGGGCAGCACCACCTTGCCGTTGCGCGCGATGGCTTCAGCGAGCAGGGCGTCGTCCACCGCCTGGTCGCGGCCGGGTTCGACCATGATGAGATCCAGCCCCACGGCGCGCGGCGCGGCGGCGGTGATGCGGTCGAGCAGGGCAGCATGGATGGCCCGGCGCCAGGGCCAGCGCCCGACCTCGGTCAGGCTCTTGTCGTCGATGGTCACGATCACGATGTCGGGTGACATGGTGTGCCGGCTCAGCCGCGCGAGCTGGTCGCCGAGGGCGAGGTCGATGTGCTCCAGGCCGCGTGAGCACGCCAGGGCCACGACACTGGCCAGGAGCGCGGCCGACAGCAGACCCCATTCGAGCCAGCGGGTCCGGGGACGGCGCGCGCGCGCGACCGGCTCCAGCAACTGGGAGGTGGCGGATTCGGTGGGCTGAGTGTCCAAGCGAATGTCAGCGGGTGCCGCGCAGCACCGGCCGGCCTTCGGAACTGGTGAGCGGCTGGGAATCCGAGGTCACGATGCGTTCGTGAACTTCCAGGCGCTGCGGCTCGCTCCAGGCGCTGGGCAAGCCGTGAGCGTCGATCTGCCGCACCCGGATGTGGTACGTGCCGGCCGGCGGCATGGGGCGCGTGAACGCGGCTTCAGCCAGCTGTTGATCGTCAACCAGTCGAGTGAAGGCACCGTCGCGCGCGAGCTGGAGTTGGTGGCGCCACGGGCCGCCGGGGCTGGCGCTCCAGATCACGCCGAGCGTGTCGGATCCGGCACCGCTCAGCCTCGGAGAGGGCGGCGTGGGTGGCTGTGCGACCACCTCGAACGGCATCGGTTGGCTGAAGGGCCCTTGGTCGCGTTGGCCTTGCGCGTCGCGAGCGACCGCTGCGACCCGCCAGACATAGGCACCCGGCGCCAGCGGGCGAGCGGTGTGCTGGCACTGGGCGAGGTCGGGCGTTTGCGCCACCAGGTCCGTGAAGCTGGCATCGCGCGCCACCTCGAAGCGGTAGCCCACGGCGCCGGCCCCTTCGGTGCACAGCAGCTCGACGGAAGGGCCCATCACCCGGCTGCCCTGGCGCGGTTCGCGCAGCAGCGGCGGCGTGGGGTGCGCATTGACAACCAGGTGGCGCACGGCCTCGGAGCCCGGAATGCCCTGGCCGTCGATGGCGCGGACCGAGAGCAGGTAGGGCCCGTCGTCCAGCGCCGCGAAGCGCGCCACGGGCAATGGGAAGATGGCGTTGCGCACCACGCGCTCGGCTGCATCGTCGCTCGCGATGCGCACTTGCCAGCCAGACGCGCCCGCGTCGCGGGAGAGTGGCAGCTCGAGCAGCGCCGCGTCTTCGAGCACGTCGGGCACGCCGGAGAGATCGGGTGGTGCGAGCAGCGGCACCACCGCCGTGGTGTTGCCCACGCGTGCGCCCTGACCTGCGCGCACCAGGGTCCCTTCGACACCGGTTGGCGCGGCGAGCGAACGCACATGGATGGCGCCTTCACGCACATCGCCGATGAGATCGCCGCTCTGGCCCACCGCCACGCCGAACGTGGTGCCGCGCACACCACCCACGGCACGCGGCGTGCGCACCTCGAAGCGGCTGCGTGTGGATGGCAGGGGTTTGACGGTGGCATCGACCCGGCCGCGGTCGAGATCCAGGCCGGATTGCACATGGCCCGGCGAGGGGGTGTGCCGCAGTTCACGCAGTCTCACCTGTGTACCGGCAGAGAGGCGAACCACCGAGCCGTCGGCCAGGCGCAGGGTCACAAAGCCGTCCTGGCCCACCTCGATTTGCGCGCCTTCGCTCACCTGCCCGCCGACCGCCAGCGGCATGGCACCGGCCTGGGAGGCTGGCCGCACGCTGGCCTGGCCCGAGACGTGCAACACCTCGGCCACCGCCGGTTCGGGCCGAGCGAGCGCGGCAGGAATCACCAGCCGGCTGCCAGGCATGAGGCGGCGGGGATGGCTCACCTGGTTGAGGCGCTGCAGTTGTGGCCACTGCTTCGGATCGTCCAGGTAGCGCTGCGCGAGGTCGTACAGGTTGTCGCCCGGCTGAACGACGTGCACCTGGTCCTGCTGCGCATGCGCCAGTCCGCCCCAGCAGAGCAGGGCGACGGCGGGCGCCAACAGGTGCCAGGGCGAACGCAGGGAGTGGAAAGATGGCGGGCGCGGCATGTTCAATGGGCCACGGCGGCTGGTACCGGGCCGAGGTCTTCGAGACGGTACCCGTGGTTGTAGACGGACACGAGCTTGTAGCCCGATTCGGCGCGCAGGCTCAGTTTGCTGCGCACGTGAGACATGTAGACATCCAGTGAACGCGACGAAATGTCCGCGTCGATGCCCCAGACTGCTTCGATCAGGTGGGCGCGCGAGAGCAGCCGGCCCATGTTGCGGAACATGATGAAGGCGAGGTCGAATTCCTTGCTGGTCAGGGTGGAGAGTTCGGCGTCATCGACCCGGACCATGCGGTCCTGCACCAGGAAGCGGTAGCGGCCCCAGACCAGTTCCTTCGGCGTCGGGGCGTGACCCCCTCGGCGCAGCAGCGCCATCAGCCGCGCGCGCAGCTCCCCCACGCGAGCGGACTTGACCATGTAGTCGTCGGCGCCGCAGTTCAGTCCCTCGATGATGTCGCGCTCGTCGCTGCGGTTGGTCATCATCAGGATCGGTACCGGCGCCATGGCCGTGTCACGGATGGCGCGGATCACGTCCAGACCGTTCATGTCGGGCAACTCCCAGTCGACGATGAACAGGTCGAACGTCTCCTTGGGCAGCACGCGCATCAGCGCGCTGGCGTTTTCAAACAGGTGGCAGTCGTGGCCCATGGATGCGACGACGACCCTGACCAGATCCAGCTGCGCTGGATCGTCATCAATGGCGGCAATGCGCATGTGGCTCGGGCAAGTAGGTCAAAGGATTAAAGGAAACAGAATGTGTTTTGCACGAATATATCGATGGAGTCGCTGCGGCGCAGCCGTTTTGACAATCTATTAAGAAATCAGATGACCCATGTGAGACCGATGGCACGTGCCGTTTCACTAGGGAGACTTCCGTCACGGGCCAATAGCGCCTACAATGGCAAAAAAGCACGACCGTTCTTTTATCGGTTCATGCGCCGCCCGCCAGGGCATCGCCCGTGAGAGGGCGGACCATCGGCATACAATCCTTGAGTTGACGTGCACGTCAATTCGTGACGACATTTTTCCAATCATCAGGAGCAGCCCAATCATGAAGGTCATCGTCCCCGTCAAGCGCGTGGTGGATTACAACGTCAAGGTTCGCGTCAAGAGCGACGGCAGCGGTGTGGACATCGCCAACGTCAAGATGAGCATGAACCCGTTTGACGAGATCGCGGTGGAAGAAGCCGTGCGCCTGAAGGAGAAGGGCGTGGTCACCGAAGTGATCGCCGTCTCTTGCGGCGTGACGCAGTGCCAGGAAACGCTGCGCACGGCGATGGCCATCGGTGCGGACCGCGCCATTCTGGTGGAAACCACCGAAGAACTGCAGCCGCTGGCCGTGGCCAAGCTGCTCAAGGCCCTGGTGGACAAGGAACAGCCCCAGCTCATCATTCTGGGCAAGCAGGCGATCGATGACGATTGCAACCAGACCGGCCAGATGCTGGCCGCGCTCGCGGGCCTGCCGCAGGCGACGTTTGCCAGCAAGGTCGAAGTGGCCGATGGCAAGGCCAGCGTCACGCGCGAAGTGGACGGCGGCCTGGAGACGCTGTCGATCACGCTGCCAGCCGTCATCACCACCGACCTGCGCCTGAACGAGCCGCGCTACGTCACGCTGCCCAACATCATGAAGGCCAAGAAGAAGCCGCTGGAGACGCTCAAGCCCGAAGACCTCGGTGTGGATGTGAAGCCGCGCATCAAGACCTTGAAGGTCAGCGAGCCGCCCAAGCGCGGTGCCGGCGTGAAGGTGGCCGACGTGGCCGCCCTGGTGGACAAGCTCAAGAATGAAGCCAAAGTGATCTGAGGACCTGACAAATGACCGCACTCGTTATTGCCGAACACGACAACGCCACCATCAAGGGCGCGACCTTCAACACCGTGACCGCCGCCGCCCAGTGCGGTGGGGACGTGCACGTGCTCATCGCCGGCCACAACGCTGGTGCAGCCGCCCAGGCCGCCGCGCAGATCGCCGGCGTGGCCAAGGTGATCCACGCCGACGCGCCTGGCTTTGAACACGGCCTGGCCGAGAACATGGCCGCCCAGGTCCTGGCCATCGCATCGAACTACAGCCACATCCTGTTCCCCGCCACCGCCAGCGGCAAGAACATCGCCCCTCGCGTGGCCGCCACGCTGGACGTGGGCCAGGTCTCCGACATCACCAAGGTCATCAGCGCCGACACGTTCGAGCGCCCGATCTACGCCGGCAACGCGATCGCCACCGTGCAGAGCACCGATGCCAAACACGTGATCACCGTGCGCACCACCGGCTTCGACCCGGCTGCCTCCACGGGTGGCAGCGCCGCTGTGGAAACCGCCACGGCAGCGGCCGACGACGGCAAGAGCAAGTTCATGGGCAGCGAGATCGCCAAGAGCGACCGCCCCGAGCTCACCGCCGCGAAGATCATCGTCTCCGGTGGTCGTGCGCTGGGCTCCAGCGAGAAGTTCAACGAGGTGATGACGCCGCTGGCCGACAAGCTCGGCGCCGCGCTTGGCGCGAGCCGTGCGGCGGTGGACGCGGGTTATGCGCCCAATGACTGGCAGGTGGGCCAGACCGGCAAGATCGTGGCGCCGCAGCTGTACATCGCCGCAGGCATTTCCGGTGCGATCCAGCACTTGGCCGGCATGAAGGACTCCAAGGTCATCGTGGCGATCAACAAGGATCCCGAAGCCCCGATCTTCTCGGTGGCCGACTACGGCCTGGAGGCCGATCTGTTCACCGCCGTGCCCGAGTTGATCAAGGCACTCTGAGCACCTTGAAAAATGGCAAGGGCATCGTTCGCGATGCCCTTGCCGCATCTGCCCCCTGAATTCCCCCGGAGACAAGACGATGAGCTACACCGCCCCCCTCAAGGACATGCTGTTCGACATCGAGCACCTGGCCCGCATCGACCAGGTGGCGCAGATGCCGGGCTTCGAGGAAGCCGGCCTGGAAACCGCGCAAGCCGTGCTGGAGGAGTGCGCCAAGCTCAACGAAGGCGTGATCGCGCCCCTGAACTTCGAGGGCGACAAGAACCCCTCGTCCTTCAAGGACGGCGTGGTCACCACCACGCCCGGCTTCAAGGATGCCTTCAAGCAGTACGCCGAAGGCGGCTGGCAGGGCCTGCAGCACCCGGTGGACTTTGGCGGCCAGGGCCTGCCCAAGACCATCGGCGCGGCCTGCGGCGAGATCCTCAACAGCGCCAACATGAGTTTCGCGCTGTGCCCGCTGTTGACCGACGGCGCGATCGAGGCCTTGCTCACGGCGGGCTCCGACGAGCTCAAGGCGACCTACCTCGAAAAGTTGGTGAGCGGCCAATGGACCGGCACCATGAACCTGACCGAGCCGCAAGCCGGCTCCGACCTGGCCGCCGTGCGCAGCCGCGCCGAGCCGCAGCCCGACGGCAGCTACAAGGTGTTCGGCACCAAGATCTTCATCACCTACGGTGAGCACGACATGGCCGAGAACATCGTGCACCTCGTGCTCGCGCGGGTGACCGGTGCGCCCGAAGGCGTGAAGGGCATCAGCCTGTTCGTGGTGCCCAAGTTCATGGTCAACAAGGACGGCTCGCTCGGCGCGCGCAACGACGTGCACTGCGTGAGCATCGAACACAAGATGGGCATCAAGGCCAGCCCCACGGCGGTGCTTCAGTACGGCGACCACGGTGGTGCCGTGGGCTATCTCGTGGGCCAGGAAAACCGGGGCCTCGAGTACATGTTCATCATGATGAACGCCGCCCGCTACGCCGTGGGCGTGCAGGGCATCGCGATCGCCGAGCGCGCCTACCAGAAGGCCGTGGTCTACGCGAAGGACCGTGTGCAGAGCCGCCCCGTCGATGGCTCGATGAGCGCGGCCGCGCCCATCATTCACCACCCGGATGTGAAGCGCATGCTCATGACCATGCGCGCGTCCACCGAGGGCTGCCGAGCCATGGCCAGCGTGGCCGCTGCCGCGTACGACGCCGCCCACCACCATCCGGACGCCGAGGTGCGCAAGCAGAACGCCGCCTTCTATGAATTCCTGGTGCCGCTGGTCAAGGGGTACAGCACCGAGATGAGCCTGGAAGTCACCAGCCTGGGCGTGCAGGTGCACGGCGGCATGGGCTTCATCGAGGAGACCGGCGCGGCGCAGTATTACCGCGACGCCAAGATCCTCACCATCTACGAAGGCACCACCGCGATCCAGGCCAACGACCTGGTGGGCCGCAAGACCGCGCGCGACGGCGGCACCGGCGCCAAGGCCATCGCGGCGCAAATCGAGAAGACCGAAGCCGAGCTGGCCAAGCGCAACAGCGCCAACGCCAAAGCCGTGCACCTGCGCCTGAAGGCCGCGCGCGAGGCCTTCGTGGACGTGGTCGAGTTCATCGCCGCCAACACGCGCGCCAACCCCAATGCGGCTTTCGCCGGCAGCGTGCCCTACCTCATGCTCGCAGGAAACCTCGTGGCTGGCTGGCAGATGGCTCGCGCGCTGATGGTGGCCGAGGACCTGTTGGCCCAAGGCACGGACGCGGCCTTCATGCAGGCCAAGATCACCACCGCGCGCTTCTACGCCGACCACCTTCTCAGCCGTGCGCCTGGCGTGCGCGACAGCATCGTGGACGGCGCCGAGGCTGTGACCGCGCTCGCCATCGAAGCCTTCTGATTCCGGTTTTTGCGCGCCCTGTCGCCGCATCGACAGGGCGTTGCACTGCGCTGCCCCCAGAATCCCGACGAACCCCAACGGAGACACCATGACCGCACCCGCTCGCAGCCTGCCGCCCGTTCTCAAGAACCTGAAGTTCCCGGTGATCGGCTCGCCGCTGTTCATCATCAGCAATCCCAAGCTCGTGATCGCGCAATGCAAGGCCGGTGTGGTGGGGGCGATGCCCGCGCTCAACGCGCGTCCTGCATCGCAGCTGGACGAATGGCTGGCCGAAATCACCGAGGCGCTCGCCGCACACGACAAGGCTCATCCGGACAACAAGGCCGCGCCCTTCGCGATCAACCAGATCGTGCACAAGAGCAATGACCGGCTGGAACAGGACATGGCGCTGTGCGCCAAGTACAAGGTGCCGATCGTGATCACCAGCCTGGGCGCGCGCGAGGACGTGAACCAGGGCGTGCACAGCTGGGGCGGCATCGTGCTGCACGACGTCATCAACAACGTGTTCGCGCACAAGGCGATCGACAAGGGCGCTGACGGCCTGATTCCCGTGGCGGCCGGCGCCGGCGGTCACGCCAGCGTGAAGAGCCCTTTCGCGATGGTGCAGGAAATCCGCGAGTGGTTCGGTGGCCCGATCGCGCTCTCGGGTGCCATTGCCTCGGGCGGAGCCATCCTGGCGGCGCAAGCCATGGGTGCCGACCTGGCCTACATCGGCTCGGCTTTCATCGCCACCGAAGAAGCGCGCGCGGTGGATGGCTACAAGGAGATGATCACCTCGTCGGACTCCGACGACATCGTCTACAGCAACTTCTACACCGGCATCCACGGCAACTACCTCAAGGGCAGTATCAAGAACGCCGGCATGGACCCGGACAACCTGCCGCAGAGCGACCCGAGCAAGATGAACTTCGGCACCGGTGAGGGCGCCAACGCGGCCAAGGCCTGGCGCGACATCTGGGGCTGCGGCCAGGGCATCGGCGCGATCCGCGAAGTCATGCCCGCCGCCGATCTGGTGGCTCGCTTCAAGCGCGAGTACGCCGAAGCCAAGGCGCGCATCTGCGCGGGTTGATCCTCCCAGGGGCCACGCGACAACAAGCTGGCCACACGGCGCCGTCTTGCGCCAACACGGCCGGGGGCAGAAAGGGATGCGTCGCTCTCCTGGTGCACCCAGGATCGGCCGCGATCAAGGCTTGGATTCGCCGCGCAACCAGGCCCCGAAAGAGCTGAAGGCCTTGCCGATCTCGCCACCGAAGTTTGTCTTGTACTGCACTCCGCTGGTGTCCGAGATT
>Ga0247738_10000863_pt1 | contig 11116 bp, 9 predicted proteins | sample UWRJL013104B2_FD_180936 | JGI IMG/M metagenome (GOLD analysis project Ga0247738, IMG submission 180936) | Plant litter microbial communities from Arlington Agricultural Research Station in Wisconsin, United States - UWRJ-L013-104B-2 | ecosystem: Environmental > Terrestrial > Plant litter >...
TTCCGCTGCCGCCATCGGTGAGCAGGTACAAGCGGCCGTCGGGCCCCTGCCGCACATCGCGAATGCGCTCGTTGCGGTTCGCCAGCAGGCGCTCCCGCCCCACCACCCGCGTGCCATCCAGTTGCAGGCGCCACAGGGCCGTGCCCGCCAGCGCGCCAACAAACAGGCTGCGGTTCCAGTTCGTTGGAATCGTGCCGGTGAAGAAGGCCATGCCGCTGGGCGCAATGGACGACTTCTGGCCTCCCGTCCACGCCGTGCCGTCGATGGTTTCCCAATACGCCACCGGTTGCTCCATGCCGGCCTTGGCCGTGCCCTCCCCGATTTGCTGCGTGGTGCCGTACTCCTGTCCGTAACTGATGATGGGCCAGCCGTAATTGCGCCCGGCCTGCGTGAGGTTCACCTCGTCGCCGCCCTGCGGGCCATGCTCGCTGGTCCACAGCGCCCCGGTGTCCGGGTGCAGCGCCGCGCCTTGCGGATTGCGGTGACCGTAGCTCCAGATGCCCGCCTGCGCGCCCGCCAGCACCGGGTTGCCCGGCGCCGCCGCGCCCGTGGTGGTGATGCGCACCACCTTGCCGTTGCCACGGCTCAGGTCCTGCGCGTACCCACGCTGGTCGTTGCTCTGCCGATCGCCCAGCGTCACGAACAGGTGGCCGTCGCGGTCGAACACCAGACGCGAACCAAAGTGCCCGCTGCTCGCGACCTTGGGCAACTGGCGGTAGATCACCTGCAGGTTCACCAGCGCCATCGCGCCCGTGTCGAGTTCGGCCCGCGCCACTGCGGTTCCGTTGAGGTTGGCGTTGCCGGTGTCGGCTTCCGAGAAGCTGAAGTAGATGCGGCGGTTGCTGCCGAAGTTCGGGTCCAGCGCCACATCGAGCAAACCACCTTGTCCGCCGGTGTCCAGCACGGGCAAACCACTGATGAGGTTGAACGACTGCGCGTTCGCGGCATACAGCCGCAGGCTGCCCGTGCGCCCCGTCACCAGCATGCGACCATCGGGCAGGAAGGCCAGACTCCAGGGGTTGGGCAGGTTGGTCGCCAGCTCCGTCACCACCACCGGCCCGGTCGTGGGCACGAAACCGGGGGGATTGGGCGAAGGTGATCCGCCACCGCCGTTGTCACCTCCGCCGCCCCCGCAAGACGTGAGCAAGCCGAGGGACAAGCCCACAGGAATCAGGACACGGTACAGGCGGCGCATGAGCGCATGCTAGGCACGCGCGCCGCCCTTGTGTGCAAGCATTTGTGTGTGCGCCAGCACACACAACTTCAACTCAGGTGCGCGCGCAGCCAGTCGGGAATGGGAGCAGATTTCTTCAATGGGAAATTCACCCACACCGTGGTCGCGCCACCGGCTGCGTACACGGTGTCTGGGTCGTCGCTGCGCGAGAGCGTGCACCAGCTCTCGAAGCTGCTGCGGCCCACGTCGCTCACGTACATGGTCGCGATCACGTCGCCCGGGTATTCCAGCTGCCGGTAGAAGTTGCAGAAGGCGTTGGCGATCACCGGCCCCTCGCCGCCAGGATCGGGCGGGCAGCCGATGGAGCGCATCCAGTCGATGCGGATGATCTCCAGGTAGCGGAAGTAGATCGTGTTGTTCACGTGGTTCATGCCGTCCATGTCGCCCCAGCGAATGGGGATGGTCATGCTGAACACGCGCTTCTTCTGGTCGGGCAGTTCGAGTTTCATGTGGGAGTTGTCTTCAACGGTGCGCCTTGATCGACGCAAGGATACCGAGCACGAACAGCACGCAGGCCGTCCATTGCAGGGCGGCAGGCCACTGGGCGCTCCAGGCAAAGGTGTAGATCAAGCCGAACACCGTCTCGCTCACGATGAGCTGGCCCGCCAGGCTCGGGCTCAGGCGGCGGCTGGCCATGTTCCAGAGCACGGAAGCGATCCAGGCCGAGCCGATGCCGGTCACCGCGCAGACGGCCAGAAAAGTGCCGAAACCCGGGCGCTGCACCAGGGTGTCCACATCGGTGCCGGCCACCGCCCAGATGCCCAGCGCACCCAGCCCCGCCGCCACACCAAGCCAGTTGGCCCACACGGTGGAATTCACCTCCGGGTGGCGGCTCAACCAGCGCGCGTTCAACAAACCGAAAGCGGTCCACGAGGCCATGGCGAGCACGGCATAGAAGATGCCGAGCCAGAGGTCCGTGCCGCCGCCCGGCTCGCCACCGCCGTGCGCCGTCACCCGCATCATCAGTGCCAGGCCGGCCATCGTGAGCAACAGCCCGGGCACCAGCGCGCGCCAGCGCAGGCCCTGCGGCTTGCCCAGCAACATGATCCAGATCGGGATCGTGCCGATGATCAGCACCGGCAGCGCCGCGCCCGCCGCCTGGATGGCCAGCACCAGCAGCAGGTAATAGCCCGTGTAGCCCAGCAGGCTCAGCCACAGCGCCGCGCCTGCCTGGCGCCAGGTCGGCAGGTGCGCCTCGCGGCGCAGCCCGGCCCACGCCAGCAACAGCACCGACAACAGGCCGCAGGCCAGGAAGCGGCCCACCGTCAGATCAACCGAACTGAAACCCGGCGTGAGCAGAGGCGCGAGAAAGGCCGTGCCCCAGAACGCGCCCGCTCCCAGCCCCGCCAGAATGCCGGCCACCATGCCCGGCGGCCAGCCCGAAGGCCGGCCCAACACCGCTGCCGTCATCTAGGCTCCGAAACCGTCGTCGGCGGCGATGACGGCGCCATTCACGAAGTGACTCTCGCTCGAACACAGCATGACCAACAGCGCGTCCAGGTCGGCGGGCGAGCCGACGCGCTTGCGCGGCAACATGCTGATCAGCTTCTGGCCCTGCTCGGTCTGCCAGTGGTGGTGATTGAGCTCGGTGTCGATGTAGCCCGGGCAGATCGCGTTCACGTTGATGCCGAAGCGGCCCCACTCGATCGCCATGGCCTTGGTCATCTGCACCACGGCGGCCTTGCTCATGCAGTACACGCCGATCTGCGGCAGCACCTTGAGCCCGGCCATGGACGCGATGTTGACGATGCGCCCACCCACGTAGGTACCCGGTGCCGCGCCGTTGGCACGCGCCAGCATGCGCCGCCCCACTTCCTGCGCCACGAAGAACGCGCCCTTGGTGTTGGTGTTGAAGACAAAGTCGTAGTCTTCTTCCGTCACATCCTGCAGGCGCTGCGTGGTGCTCACGCCCGAGTTGTTGACCAGGATGTCGATCGCGCCGACCTCGGTCTCTGCATGAGCCACAGCGGCCTTGATGGAGGCCGTGTCCGTCACGTCCATCGCCACCACGTGCGCGTCACCACCGGCGGCCTCGATGTGGGCGCGCAGTGCCATCAGGCGGTCGGTGCGGCGGCTGGCCAGCACCACCGCCGCGCCCGCTCGCGCCAGCGTCTTGGCGAACTGTTCACCCAACCCACCGGAAGCACCGGTGATCAGGGCCACGCGACCCGACAAGTCCAGGCTGTATGCCATGAGAGAACCTCCTCTAAAGTGGTTGATTCTGCGGGCATTCACGCACCGCCCGGGCCGATGAGGCCCCATGCGTCAGGATTGTGCTCCCTGGGCCACTAAAATCGGTCCCGACCACGACACCGGCATGACTCCATGCATTGCCGTCATGAAAATCCCCGGGCTTGCCGCCCGACAGAGCGAGACCTTGCACATGACCCCCGAAGAAATCATCAGCACCTACGGCCCGCGTGAAGCCATGGAGTACGACGTGGTCGTGGTCGGTGGCGGCCCCGGCGGCCTCGCCACCGCCATCCGGCTCAAACAGATCGCGGCCGAAAAAGGCGGCGAGATCAACGTGTGCGTGCTCGAGAAAGGCTCTGAGCCCGGCGCGCATATCCTGAGCGGCGCGGTGATGGATCCCAAGGCCCTCAACGAGTTGCTGCCCAACTGGAAAGCCGACGGCGCGCCACTCAACCAGCCCGTCACCGACGACAAGCTGCTCTGGCTGACCGAAAAGGGCGCCATCGACACGCCTAAATTCCTGATTCCCAACAATTTCCACAACGAGGGCAACTACGTCGTTGGCCTGGGCAATGTGGTCAAGTGGATGGGGCAGCAGGCCGAGAGCCTGGGTGTGGAGATCTTCCCCGGCTTCGCGGCCGCCGAGGTGCTCTACAACGACGACGGCTCCGTCAAGGGCGTGGCCACCGGCAACCTGGGCGTGGGCAAAGACGGCGAGCCGACCGAGAATTTCCAGCTCGGCATGGAACTGCATGCCAAATACACCGTGTTCGCCGAAGGTTCGCGCGGCCACCTGGGCAAGCGCCTGATCGCCAAGTTCCACCTCGACGAAGGCAAGGACCCGCAGGCCTACGCCATCGGCGTGAAGGAACTCTGGGAAATCGACCCCGCCAAACACCAGCCCGGCCTGGTGATCCACACCGCCGGCTGGCCCATGAAGGACGACACCTACGGTGGCGGCTTCATGTACCACCTGGAAGACAACAAGGTCACGCTGGGTCTGGTCACCGGCCTCAACTACAGCAACCCCTGGCTCAGCCCGTTCGAGGAAATGCAGCGCTGGAAGACGCACCCGCGCATCCGCGCCTTCCTCGAGGGCGGCAAACGCATCAGCTATGGTGCGCGCGCCATCACCACCGGTGGCCTCATGAGCCTGCCGCAGACCACCTTCCCCGGCGGCGCACTGGTCGGTTGCGACGCCGGCTACCTCAATGGTGCGCGCATCAAGGGCAGCCATGCCGCCATCAAGAGCGGCATGCTCTGCGCCGAAGCCGCTTTTGAAGCCGTGCAGGCCGGCCGCCAGCACGACGAACTCAAGGCCTACCCGATCGCCTTCGGCAAGAGCTGGCTGCGCGAAGAGCTCGACGCCTCGCGCAACTTCAAGTCCTGGTTCAAGTACGGCAACATCGTCGGCGGCCTCATGGTCGGCATCGAACACTGGCTGTTGCCCCGCCTGGGTTTCAAGGCGCCGCCGTGGTCGCTGCACCGCGAGAAAGCCGACCACCTCTACCTCAAGCCGGCGGCCGAGTGCGAGCAGATCGTCTACCCCAAGCCCGATGGCAAGCTCACCTTTGACCGCCTGGGCAGCGTGTTCGTCAGCAACACCAACCACGAAGAACACCAGCCGGCCCACCTCACGCTGAAAGACGCAAGCGTGCCGGTGAGGATCAACCTGGCCAAGTACGCCGGCCCCGAAGCCCGCTACTGCCCGGCCGGCGTGTACGAGTTCGTGAAGAACCCCGACAACACCGACCGCCTGCAGATCAACGCGCAGAACTGCGTGCACTGCAAGACCTGCGACATCAAGGACCCGACGCAAAACATCGTCTGGGTCACGCCTGAAGGCGGCGGCGGTCCGAACTACGCCGGCATGTGAGAAAGCTCACTCCAGCTTGATGCCGCGGCTCTTGACCACGTCGGCCCAGCGCGCGGTCTCGGAAGCGATGAAATCGCGCAGCTGCGCGGGCGTGGCAATCTCGGGCGTGACGCCAAAACCCGCGAAGCGCTCGCGCACGCTCTCCTGCTGCAAGGCCGCGCGCAGTTGCGTGCCCAGGCGCTCCACCCCGGCGGCGGGCACATTGCGCGCCGCGAAGAGCGCGGCCCAACCAGTGATCACGAACTCAGGGCCCAGGGTGTTGAGGGTCTTCACGCCGGGCAGCGAGGCCACCGGCTTGCTGGATGTCACGGCAATGGCGCGCAGGCGGCCGTCCTGGATCAATGGCAGCGCCACCGGCAGGTTCATCACACCCATCGAGATGGTGCTGGCCACCACGTCGGGGATCAGCTGCGCGTCGCCCTTGTAGGGCACCGCCAGCAGCTTGAGACCCAGTTTGCGGTTGAGCAGTTCGGTGGTCAGGTGCGAGAGCGTGCCCACGCCGCTGTTGCCGGCCGTGAGCTCGCTGCCCTTGCCCCGCGCGACCAGATCGTCCAGCGACTTGAGCGGCGAGTTGGCGGGCACGGCGAACACCAGGGGCTGCGAGGAGATCATGCCCACGGGCTGCAGGTCGCGCTGAACGTCGTAGCCCAGGTCGCTGCGCAGCGCGGGCAGGATGGTCATCGTGGTGCTGCCCATCAGCAGCATGTGGTCGTCCTGACTGTGCGTGACGACCTGCGTGCCCGGGATGCCGCCGCCACCGGCGCGGTTCTCCACCACCAGCGGCTGGCCCAGCGTCGGGCCGATGATCTCCGCGAGGATGCGCACCGAGCCGTTGCCCGCACCACCCGGCGCAAAAGGCACGATGACGGTAACGGGCTTGGTGGGCCAGCTCGCCTGCGCCCACGCGCGGACGGGCAGCACCCCGCAGGCGACCGCAGCGGCCGAGGCCGCGAGCAGCGTGCGGCGGTTGAATCGTTGGTTCATCACTTCATCTCCTGGTTGTGTTTTTTCAGTCCGGCTTGATGCCGGCGTCCTTCACCACTTTCGTGTAGAGCTCGAAATCGTCCTGCATGGCCTGCGCAAATTCCTTCGCTGAGGAACCGATGCGCACCACACCCGCGTCGCGCAGTCTGGCCTCGGTGTCGCTTTGCCGCAGGAAGGCCTGGATCTCGGTCGAGAGCTTGTCGACGATGGCCTGCGGCGTGCCTGCGGGCGCGACCACGCCGTGCCAGGGACGCACGTCGAAGCCCGGCACGTGATCGGCAATGGGCGCGAGCTCCGACGCGAAGAAGGCACGCTGCCGGGTCGACACGCCCAGCGCGCGCAACTTGCCGGCCTTCACCTGCGGCAGCGAGGTGGTGGCCGCGTCGATAGAGGCCTCGATCTGCCCGCCCAGCAGCTCGGTGACCATCGGCGCCGACCCCTTGTAGGGCACGTGGACCATCGAGGTACCGGTGCGCAGCAGGAAGAGCTCCATCGCCAGGTGCAGGGATGAGCCCACCCCCGAAGAACCGTAGCTGAGCTTGCCCGGGTTGGCCTTGAGCAGGGCGATGAAAGCCGGCACGCTGGTGGCCGCCACCTTCTCGGCATTGACCACGAGGATCAGCGGTGTGACGCCGACCATCGACACCGCCTCGAAGTCCTTCACCGGGTGGTACGGGAAGGCACCGGGCCGCACCGCCGGGTTGATCGCGTTGGCCGCGACGTTGCCCATCCCCAGGGTGTGGCCATCGGACGCGGCTTTGGCAACCACGTCCATCCCCAGGCTCGAACCCGCGCCCGGGCGGTTCTCGACCACGAAGGGCTGGCCGAAGCGGGCCTGCAGGTGGGCGGCGATCATGCGCGACATCACGTCGGCCGCGCCGCCGGCAGGCACCGGCACGATGAACCTCACAGCGCGCGAGGGGTAGTTCTGCGCAGCGCTCGTGGACTGGGCGTGGGCCACGCCCGCGCATGCGCCGAGCACAAGCGACATGGCAAGGGCGCGGCGGGTCATCCCGGCTGTTGTCACGGCATGTCTCCTTTGTGGGTCTTTGCCTTTGTGAGAGGGAGAGCGGAGCCGGATGGTGCGGCCTCCTCCTGGCCCTGCCAGCGCGCGACAAACTCGCGCGCGCGTCGAGCGGCCTCGTCCGCCGGCGTGCCGGGCGCGTAGAGCGCCGAGCCGATGCCCGCACCACTGGCGCCCGCAGCCTTGAAGGCCGGCAGGTTTTCCAGATTGACGCCGCCCACGCTGAACATCGGGGTGGCGCGTGGAAACACCGCGCGCCAGGCCTTGATGACCGCAGGGCCGAGCAACTCACCCGGGAACAGCTTGAGCGCGTCGGCTCCCGCGTCGAGCGCGTGGAAGCCCTCGCTGACCGTCCCCACGCCCGGCATCGAATAGAGGCCGTGCGCCTTGGTGCGCCGCACCACGGGTGCGTGGAAGTTGGGCGAGAGCACCAGTTCGGCACCCACCGCCGCGACGGCGTCGACGTCCTCCTCGCGCAACACAGTGCCTGCGCCGATCACCACCTCGCCCCCGAGCGCCTGGACCAGCAGGCGGATGCTCTCCAGCGGCTCGGGCGAGTTGAGCGGCACTTCGATCACACCGATGCCTGCGGCGTGCAGCGCACGCCCGACCGCCACCACCTCGGGCGGCGTGATGCCGCGCAGGATGGCCACCAGCGGCCGGACCGCCAGCGCCTGTGCGACCCGTTCGCTCGCGCTCTGCGCGCTCATGGCGCGCGCTCCAGCAGACCGGCCTGCCGTGCCACGCGCCACTGGCCGCGCGTGGTCGCACCGTCGGCGGCGCGCGTGCTCGCGATGCCCGCGAGCGCGAGCGCCTTCGCATAGCGTTCGCACAGGCCGTCGTCGCCCAGCAGCACCACCTCGAGCGGGCGCTCGACGCGCGTGGCGCTCGCGATCTCGACGCCCATGAGGATGCCCGAAAGGTAGTCGGGCAAGCCCTCGGGCGCGATGCGGCCCATCAGGCCGGCGGTGCGCGCGGCAAAGATCACGTGGGTGGCGTTGTCGCTCTGCGCCAGGCCGAGCCGCACGCCGGCCTCGAAGGCGTCCGGCGCGGCCTGCCCGAACGCCATGAGCCGGCCCAGGATGCCATGCTGGGTCAGCAGGCCGTAGAGCTCGCCGGTCATGTAGGTGGAAAAGCGCGTGACCTGGCCGGCCTCGCCAAGCCAGGCCCACTTGGCATGTGTGCCAGGCAGCACGCAGCAGCTGCCGGCAGCGAGGTCGGCGCCCCACATCTGCGTCTCTTCGCCGCGCATCACGTCGTCCTGGCCGTCGGCGCTGCGGCAGGTCAGGCCCGGCACGATGTGCAGCGGCACGCCCGGCAGCACCTCCACACGCGTGAGGCGTGCGGCGGCCGCGCCGATGCCCGCAGGGCAGCCGAGGTAGGCGGCCTCCTTCCAGCCCTGGCGGCTGCCGATCATGCCGCTGGCGATCAGAGCGCCCGCGCGTTGCCCGATCCAGTCGCCGCAAAGCGACAGCAGGGCATCGGCGAAACGGCCGTCCTTCACGGCCATGACACCGCCAGGCGCGGCGCGCGTCTCGATCGCTTCGCCGGTCGCATCGAGCAGGCTTGCGCGAAGGTTGGAGGTACCCCAGTCGATGGCGATGAGGGCGGAGGAAGAAGCGGTCATGAAATGGGGACTTTCTTGCGCAGGAAGGACCAGAGCGTGGCGTTGGGTTCGATGCCCAACCCCGGCCCGTCGGGAACGATGAACGCGCCGCTTTCGCAGCGCATGGAGGTGTCGACGAAACGCAGGTTGCGGTCGAACACCGAGTGCTGGTACTCGTGCATGGGCACGTTGGGCAGCGACGCCGAGGCGTGCAGGCTCGCGGCCTGGAAGATGCCCACGCCAATGCTTGCGTGCGGAATCACGCGCATGTGGAAAGCGTGCGCCATGCGGCCGATCTGCATGAACTGGCTCACGCCCGTGTGGCCCATCTCCGGCTGCACGATCGACATCGCGCGGCGCTCGAAACGGGGCAGCGCCTCGTGCACCGAGCGCCACTCCTCGCCCAGCGCCACCGGCACGCGCGCAGCGGCGGCCACACGCGCCTGGCCTTCGAGATCCTCGGCGGCGCACGGCGCCTCGACAAAGTACGGGGCGAAGGGCGCGAGCCGGTCGATGAGCTGGATCGCCTCGCCCGCCTCGAACTTCCAGTGCAGGTCGACCATCAGCTTCGCGCGCGGCCCCAGCGCCTCGCGCAGCGCGCGCATCTCATCGACGATGCCCTCGAACGACACCGCCGCCGCGTACTTGAACGCGGTGAAGCCGCGCGCCGCGAAATCTCGCGCCAGGACCACCTTGTCGGCCAGCGTCCTGCCCGGCAGGCCCGAAACGTAGGCCGGCACGCGCGCCGTGCGCTGGCCGCCCAGCAGCTTGGCCACAGGCAGGCCGGCGAGCTTGCCGGCGAGGTCCCATAACGCGATGTCGATGCCCGCGATGGCATCGCCCCAGAAGCCGCCCGAGGCCCCGCGCACGCGCATGAGGTCGTACAGGTCTTCGTGGACCGCGGTCGCATCGCGCGGGTCGCGCCCGACGATCACCGGCCCGAGCACGTCGTCGATCATGGCCGTGACCGCCTCGGGCGCGACGATGCCGTAGGTCTCGCCCCAGCCACACGTGCCATTCTCGGCAGTGACCTTGATCAGCACCGACATGTCGGTGCTCGGGTAGATCGTGCGGTTGCCCTGGCGCACCAGGTAGCCGCGTGCGTTGACCTGCTCACCCTCGCCCAGCGGGCCGAGGTAGGGTGTGTCGCGCGGCAACGAGACCACGAAAGTCTCGACCGCAGCGATGCGCGGCCCACTCATCCCGCGCGCCTCCGCAGCGGGTGTGTGGGCAACAACAGGTCCTGCAAGTCGCCCAGGAAAGCGTCCACGTCGGCCTTGTCCAGTGCATCCAGGCGCGGGCCGGCCGCGCGCTGGTTCTCGCTCGGCAACAGGCCACGGGCACTCAGCACGTACTTGGTGAGCGACCAGCGGAACACCGCCTGCACGTTGAGGATGGGCAGCATGCGTGTGAACAGCTCGCGCACACGCGCCGCATCGCCCGCGCGGTGGGCCTTGAACAACGCCACATGCACTTCGGCCAGCTCGATCGCCGGCATGGTGCCCGCCGCGCCGCGCCGCAGTTCGTCGGTGATGTAGCGCCCGCCCGCGCCGCCGAACACCCCCACCAGGCTGGCCGGGCCGCGCTCGCGCAGCACCGTCAGGCGCTGGCCGCTGGGCAGGGTCTCTTCCTTCACGTAGCGGATCGCGGGAACGGCGGCCGCCACCTCCACGATCGCCTCGGGGTCGAGGCCGGCCCCCACCGGCTGCGGCACGTTCTGCAGCACCAGCACCGCGCCCGGCACGGCCGCCGACACCTCGCGAAAGTACTCGACCTGGGTGGCCACCGTCGGGCGGTCTGGCGGCACGGCCACCATCAGCGCGGCCGCGCCCTGCGCGATCGCGGCCCGCGCCAGTTCGATCGTGGTGGCCGCCTGGGCGCTGGACACCCCCGCCACCATTGGCACCCGGCCCGCCACCTCCTCCAGCACGGCGGCGGTCAGCGACAGGCGCTCGGACACGCTGAGCTGGCCGACTTCACTGGCCACGCCCGGGTAGGTGATGCCGTCCACCCCCGCTTCGAGCAGGTAACGCACCAGCCCGCGCAGCGCCTGCTCGTCAGGCTGGCCATGGGCATCGAAAGGGGTGGGAAGAACGGGGTAGACCCCCGAAAGCGAAGCAAGAGATGTCACGTCGTCGATCCAATTTGTTCCGTTGAATGGAACTTCAATTGTAGATCGCACCATGTTTGACACACGAG
>Ga0247738_10000864_pt1 | contig 11116 bp, 8 predicted proteins | sample UWRJL013104B2_FD_180936 | JGI IMG/M metagenome (GOLD analysis project Ga0247738, IMG submission 180936) | Plant litter microbial communities from Arlington Agricultural Research Station in Wisconsin, United States - UWRJ-L013-104B-2 | ecosystem: Environmental > Terrestrial > Plant litter >...
GCTCGCTAAATCCTGTTATTTCAATGCGTTATGCAAAAACGCGATGATCCGTAACGGTTGTTTCGTGAACCTATTTTGTTCAGAGCCGATTCGTTGCAGCGAGTCGCCTCGAATGCCCGTAGCGTCGCCCCTCTGGCCAACATCGGCTCAATGGATAAGCGCCTCTGCTTGGCCCGGACCGTCCTTAGCGCTACAGCAAGCGCTCAAATGCCGATTGATTTGACGGTTTTCTTTACGGCGCCTGAACCGCCAAACCGGGCTGCTGAAGCTGTAACGCGATGACCGCATCGCAATCGACGTGCACGTATTTCCCTTACGTCCGGAAAGCGTGCGCCAACGATGTATCCAAGTGACCGCTTGGAGTTCCGGCTGTTACTATAGGTAAATACCTATCACGAGAAGGTTCAAATTCGAACTAACTCCAGCGTTGGAAATATAAATATCTTACGCCGAATGATGTTTCATGATTACTATCCGGGAACCATAAGCCATATTAGCTTTCTGAAATTGAGACAAAAATAGCGGGTACGGGACACAGCCCGAAACCTACACAGGTTAAAAGGGGAGGCAATTGACGGACGAAGTACAGGCCCCTGCATTGATCTTGGTCGTCGACGACGTCCAAGAGATTGTCGAAGAACTGGTGGCGCTTCTGGAACTGGTCGATCTTCCCGCTATGGGCGCCCACTCCCTTGCTGATGCGCTCGCCATTCTGGAATCCGTAACGTCAATCCAGGTCGTTGCTTGCGATGTCCGCCTCAATCGTGAGTCTGGACTGGAGATCATCCAAAGAGTCGCAAACAATGCTTTGCTCGCAGATCGTCCACTCAAATATGTGTTCATGACCGGCGACCCGATGCGGCCCGACGCCATCGCAGCCCAACAGAGATGTCCGGTGCTTACCAAGCCGGTTCAGCCGCGCGAACTGATCGCCCTGCTCCGTGACCTCCTCGGAACTGGCAGCGTAGTCGGATGACTATGTCTTTCCCGCAGATACAGGGACAGCTGTCACAATCGACGCAGAATATTCTCGGCACCGTTCTCGACCCTTTCCTTCTGGCCACAACCCAGCAACTGCTAAGCCTGACTTGCTGGCTGCCTTTGTTCGTCGCGCTGCTGGCATCCCAGCCGAAGCACTTGCTCCGTGGCCTTCTGGCGCTCGCCTTGCTATCGCTACCTATCCTCTGCGCGGGCAATATCTGGCACCCGGCCATGGCGCTCGGCGCCTTCCTTGTCGCCTACGGCGCGCGCCGCTGGGGCGTGAAAGCGGCAGAGGCGATAATTGCCTATGCACTTCTCGCTGCAACATTGTTCGCTGCGCTCAATGATGCGGGCGGCTCCACATATTTGCATCTTGCGACATCGAATTTTCGCGCTCTGCTGGATGCGGCCTTGCTCGCCGCGCTCGCCGATGGGCTGGCCGCCAATTTTGTCTGGCGCCGCACAGCGCCCTTCGTGGCGCCCAATGGCCGATCATCCATTATCGAGACTGTGCGCAATGGCTCCAACCTGCTCTTTATAGCCGTCATCGCCATACCGTCCGCCGATCAGTTCGTCAGCCTCACCGACCCCGTGAGAGCCGCTGAACCCAATTTCCTGCTGCGCCACGCCGAACTCCTGCTTTTGTTGCTGATCGGTGCCTTGGTCATCGCATCATGCCGCATCATGTTCCTGCGCGGATTGCGGGAGATGTTCGAGCAGACGAATATCATCGCCCGTGGCTTGGGCACGCCCGCCGCGGCGCTGCTGCCAATGCCGTCGATCCGCGAGATGGAAGCGCCTGTGCATCGGTTCGTCGAGCGCAATAAGGACTATATGGACCTGCAGGCCGAGCGCCAGCGCTTCGCCGATGTCGCAGCAGATCTCGAGCGCAGTGTCGGCCTCAAGCTGATGCGTGATATCCGGTTCGACGAAGAGGAATGTGCCCTTCATTATGTGGACGTTCGCGTTACCGACTATCCAGTACGCGAGATGGTTCAAGTCCACCCGGAGGACGCCCCCCACTTCCTGGCTGCGAACGGCAGAAGCGAGGCCGTCATCGAGTTTCGTCCGCTGGCCGGTGCGCAATTTGAAAGCCTGCAGATCACCGTGCACAAGAGTTGCGGCGATATGTCGTGGGCGACCGGTGTCCTCATCCAGCTCCATCGGCCCCGCAATCTCGAAGACGTGATGGCCAAACAGGCTCGCCTTGCCGACCTGGGCAGCGTCGCCTCTTCGATCGGCCATGAAATCAAGCAACCGCTGTTCACGATCGCCGTCGCGGCGGAAAGCTTGCGCCTGCTCGCGACGAAAGCTCAGAAAGGACCGGCGAACTCGCAGGTGCTGGGCCGGATCGAGCGTATTTCCGAGCAGGTCGGCCGCGCTCGCGACATCATCGAGCATATCACCGGCTATGGAAAACCGTCACAGACCGAAAGGGTCTCGATCGACGTCGCCGAAACTGTCCGTCGCGCCCACAATTTCCTGGGGCAGATGATCGAAGATCAACATATCGACGTGACCATCGCAATTGATGAGGGGGTGCATGCGACCGTCATGCCCCAGATCGAGCTCGAGCAGGTCTTCGTCAATGCGATCCACAATGCTGTCGATGCGATTGTCACCCGGCGCAACGGGGGATGGACCGGTCAGGGAATGATCGCGTTGCGCGTCACGTCCACAGACCAACTCATAAGCTGCGCCGTGGCCGACAATGGATCGGGCCTGGCGCCGAGTATCGCGCGCTCGGTTTTCAATGCCTTCTTCACGACGAAGGCGGATCAGGGAACGGGCCTTGGTCTTTATATCAGCCGCCAGATCATCGAGCGCGCCGGCGGCAGCATCGCTCTAACGCAGGCAGAGGACGGCGGGGCCATTCTAGCAATCGAATTGCCCACGGCCTATAGCGAACCGACCGGAGGAAGCGCTCAAGCCGCATGAGGCTTTGACGCCAGCAGCAATCTCAGACGTCGTCGCGCGCCACAAGGATTGAGAAGCACACTGGCTGTCCCCGTCGCCGCACATGGCGGAAACTGATGCCATTCTCCCGGCCCACCTGCTCAACCAGCCAAAGCGTCGCCCGGTCGATCTCCGCCACGATGCGGGGCGCGCCCTTGTCATCAGCGCAGTGAACGGTGATCGCAACATGAGCGCCGGTCAGTTCAGCCTGAAGGATCACAGTGCCCTGAATCTTCGTCTGGTCGCCGTCGCTCAGGATGAAACCGCCAAAGGCGCTGAGCAGAGCGGCAACAACCAGCATTTCGACTGCGCCGTGTCGCTGCGGCAAGAGGTGATCCAGCGCATTGCCGCGTAGCTCGATAGAAACCCCGCCATGCCTCACGTTGGATCGCGTGACGGCAATCGCGTGATCAAGGGCCGTGCGAACGCTCAGCAATCCATGATCGGTGCTGTCATCCCGCCCGAACCAGCGGAACAGGCTCAGGATGTGCGCCGCACTCTCTGTATTGCTGGAAATGCGACGAATGCGCTCCACCATCTGCAATCGCTGCTCGGCAGAAATGTCGAGATGTTCGGCAATGTAGCCCAGATTGCCATTGGCCATCGAAATGACGTTCAGCGGCTGCGCGAGGTCATGCAGCATTCCGCTGGTGATCCGGCCGAGCAGCAGATCGCGCGTCGTCGTTTCCAGTCCATCCTCTCCCCAGGCGAGGATGCGCGCATCGGCAAAGGCAAGATAGCGGGTCAGGCCCGCCCCGAGCAAAGCGGCGCAGAAACAGGCAGGAACGATGAACAGGGTCGCTGGCCATTCCGGCCGCACCAATGCGGCGAAGAGAAAAGCGGCGGCTCCGGCGATAGAAAGCGGCCACACAAACCGGGGCACCCGGATAAGCCCATAGAAAGACCAGGGCGGCAGCAAAATTACGCACGCCATGAGCAAAACCGGAGCCCAGAAAGCGACCGAGCCCATCGCATCGGGTTTAGAGGCGACCGCCAGCGCCACCGCCGCGAGTGCAATGCAGGCCCAGATGCGACCGCGCAGAACGAACAGCGCACTTGCCGCCGCTGCGGCGATGACTGCCAGCCCGGGCGATTGATGCGCCAGAACGGTGAGCAGCACGAAGCACAGCGCCAGCGCGGGCCGGAAAATCGATGTCCCGTCGATCCTGAAGCGGCTTGCGCGACCAACGATCATCAGAGCTGCACGTCTTGTATTGGTCTGCTCCAATAATAGCCCTGCCCGCAGTCCGCCCCGGACTGAGATGCCAACCGAACCTCTTCGTCCGCTTCGATACGGCCCACTGTCGACCTTATGCCACGCAGTCGGAAGAGCGAAACGATCTCGCTCATAAGAATGGGATCCTCTCGCAGCAGGTCGCGAAAAAAGCTGCGATCGATCTTCGCCTCGTTGATCGGCAGACGCATCGCTTGTTGCAGGCTGCCAGGGTTCATCGCGAAATCATTGATGTGCAGCTCAAAGCCCGCCAGCACATAGCGAAAGGCGATGGATGCAATCTCCGATAATTCGGCATCGTCTTTTGGCGCGGTCAACTCAAGCGCGACATGGTTTTTTTCATTGCCCTTCCGCCGCGCAGCCACCGAGAGCTGGGTAAGCTCAGCCAGGAAACGGGCATCGGCGAAGATTTCCGGCGGGCAATGAAACGCGACCGTCGAGGACTGGCCAGCTCCGCCGAGCCGCGCGCTCAGCCCGAAAGCTGCCTGTCCCGCGGCAACCGTCATCGCGAAGGCCGATCCATAATCGAGCCCCGCGAACCAACGGTCGACGGCATCGACGCCCGGCATGCGCAACAAGGTCTCATAGCCCGTGACCGCGCCGCTACGCAGCCCGTGCTTGGACTGGAAGACATAGCTGGCCTGCCGCATGTCTGGAATGATCTGGCTGACGAGCGCGGCGCCCGGCTTGCCGCTCGCAAGGCGGAGCGGCGTCTCAAGCATAGCCGTTACATGATCGGGCTGGATCGGCTTCAACAGGGGCTCGCACACCAGCAGGCCATGCGCGCTCGCCATCGCGCAAGCCGCCTCAATCCCGCGCCGGTGGCCACTGCTCATGAAGGCAATTGCCGGCGCGATCTGCTGCCGGGCGATCTGCTCTATAATCTGTGCGGCCTCGCCCGGCTCTCTCGGCAGGTCCAGCATGACCAGATCGAACGCATGGCCCGCAGGCATCTGAATCCGCTCGTCGCTCCAGAGGACGACATGACCTACAAAGCGCAAAAAGTCGCGCAACTCGGCAGCCACCGAACTGTCGCTTTCGACCAGCAGGATTTTAAGCGAGCCCCCCAGCGGTGATCCCTTTGTCGCGCCAATGTTAAACTAAGACGTTCCTGCGCCAGGCTTACCGAAAGCCAAACCAGGATCGCGACCGATCTGAACTTTATCATCCCGCCCCTGAAGAACCACCGGAAGGCCGGATGCCGGGGATGACGCAGGGAAATGCGCAAAACTCTCGTAAACAACACGAACATAAACATGGTTAATTCGTCATCAATCAAAAAAATGCGCAATCAGAGCGGTTGTATCTCCGTTCCCGGAATCTGGCGGGATGCCGTTACTCAACAGGCACTCACCGACTGTTTTGCGTCCCCGCAAACAGGTTTTGCGTGGGGAATAAATGCCGTTGCGTAACGCAAGGGGAGACACATGGCTCTGGGATTGAAAGCAAGGATCACGATGGCAGCGGGCCTTATCGCTGCATTGTTGTTCCTCGTGCTCGGCATTGCGGAGATGCGGCGCCAGGCTCCGCCCGCCATCGACCTTGCGCCTCCTGCCATGGCATCGTCCGGCGTCGTAGCACCGGTCGCCGTACTTGCAGTCGCCTCACGGCCAATCGAAACCGGCGAAACGATTACCGCCGCGATGGTGAGCAATGCCTCGGCAGATCCCGCTCGCTTCCCGGCCGTCGCAACACCATCGGAAGTGATTGGCAAGGTCGCGACCCGACCAATCGCCGCCGGTGCGATGATCCAGCGCGTCGCCGTCGATGTCACAACCAAGCTGGCCATTCGTGTCCCGGTGGGCATGCGCGCCATCAGCATGGATACCACGGCCGAGATCGCAGTCGCGGGCCTCGTCCGCCCCGGCGATCGCGTCGACGTGCAGGTCGTCTATCCCGGTGCCGATGCGCTGAGCGGCGCGCGCGGCGAAGCGCAAAGCCGCGCACAGACATTGCTGCAAATGGTGCCCGTGCTGGCCGTGGGCGAACTGGTCGTCGGAACGCAACCCGCTTCCGGCACGGAGGATGCGCTGGCGTCCCCGCCCCCACCTGCGCGAACGGTCACGCTCGCGCTCAATCCAGATCAGGTTTCCGTGCTCTCGCTCGCGAAGGCGACCGGCTCGCTCTACCTCTCGCTGCGCAATCCCGCTGACAATCAGGAGGTCGCCATAGCCGCGGCGCGGTCAGCCGCCCCGGCGCCACGCGCCGCACCTGCCGCCCTGCCTGCCTCCACCCCGGTGCGCCGGCAGCCTGCCCGCGCGGCTCCCCATTCGATCGATCTGGTCGTGGGTGGCCGTCATGAGGTCATCTATTCAGGGGAAGCCAAGAAATGAAACCGATCGCCGTTGCCAGCATCGCCGCCGGTCTCGTCACTGGCTTTGCCGCCACTGTTCTGGCTGCCCCCGCCATCAAGAATAATACTGTGGAAGCGGAGACACAGGCTGACGCCGGCCCGCTCTACCTCAACGCCCAACGGTCGCTTTCTTTCTCCAGTCCAATCAGTCGGGTCGAGGTCGACCGGGAGGATGTCGTTGCAATCGCTGCGCCCAATTCGCGCACGCTCAGAATCACCGGAAAAGGTGTCGGCGAGGCCGTGATCAGCGTTTATGGCGGCAACGGCATCCTGCTAGCCGAAAGGCGGCAACAGGTCGTGGAGCGCCCGGCGAGGGCAAATGCAGATATTGCCGCTAATCCGCGCTTCGACGGCATGGCCGCGAAGCGGACGGACACCGGCGTTCTTCTCTCCGGCACAGCTGGCGATCTAGGCGCTCGCGCCGACGTGGCGAGGATCGCGACCGGACCGGAAGGCCCGGTGCAAAACAATGTCATCGTCATTGGCGAGCAGGTCGTGGCGGTGGACGTTCAGTTCGCCGCTGTCTCTTCCTCGACGCTGAAGGCGCTCGGCTTCAACTTCGCCAAGCTGAGCGGCGACGTCCAGGGTGCCATTGTCTCTCCGGGCAGCGTGAGTCAGGCCAGCTTTGGCGCGAACGGCATTAAGCTGGAAGGATCGGCACCGCTCCAGAACGCCTTCAACCTGTTCCTTGCGGCACCAAATCGCGGCATCGGAGCGGTCCTGAGCGCATTGTCCTCCAATGGCCTTTCCGAGCTTCTTGCCCAGCCAACGCTCCTCGTTCGTTCGGGCGAGCGGGCCAGCTTCCTTGCCGGCGGCGAGATCCCCATCCCCGTGCCGCAGGGCGGCTCGGGCGGCAACAGCTCGATCTCGATCCAGTACAAGGAGTTCGGCGTCCGTCTTTCCGTGACGCCTTTCGTACTCTCGAAGGACCATATCGTCCTCAAGATCGCGCCGGAAGTGAGCGAGCTCGACTATGGCAGCGGCGTCCAGTTGCAGGGCTATACCGTGCCCGGCCTGCGGCGCCGGTCGGCCGAAACGACCGTCGAGCTGGGCAGCGGTCAGAGCTTCGTCATTGCTGGCTTGAGCTACAGCAACAGCACGACGACGAACGAAAAGACGCCCCTCCTCGGTGACATTCCTGTGCTCGGCGCCCTCTTCAGGCGGCAGCAGACGCAGAAGGAACGGCAGGAACTGATCATCGTGGTGACGCCGCGACTGGTCGGGCCGATCCAGGCCGGGGCGCTGCCACCGCTGCCCACCGGCGCGGCCATGGCCGACGCGAATACATCGGGACGTGCCAAGGGCGTGGACGGACTGGACCAGCAGGCCGCTCCCTTTGGTGTGGTGAGGCGCTGACATGGCTGGAATATTGATCCTCTCCGTCGATCGGATGCTCACCCAGCGCATCGAGGCAGCCATGGGCGGCCGCGTGTCCGTCGAAATGGTGCAGGCGCTCGAGCCGCAGATGCTCGACGGCCCCGGCATTGTCGTGATCGATCGTGCCGCCATTCCCCCGGAGCGTTCGCTCGCTGCGGCCATCGGCGCCGTCGCACAATCCGCAGGCGGCCGGCAGATCGTCCTGGCTTCGGATGAAGCCGGCAGCGAAGAGATATTGAGCGCAGTGCGCGCCGGAGCCCATGACTTCATCGCGCGGCAGGCCGAAGGCAAGGAAGTGACCGAGGTCATGGCGCGGTTGCTCAACAGCGCCCTCGCCGATCAGAACAGCCAGGGTCACCTCACGCTCCTGCTCGGCGCAGACCCCGAGGCCGTGGCGCTGCTCGCAACCGACATGGCACTCGTCCGCGCTGCGGGCCGCCAGTCCGGCCTGTTGATCGACTGCACGCTGCCGACCAGCGCAGCCGCCGCCTATCTGGACCTCGACGTCAGCTACGGCATGGCCTCCGCCATTGCAGACATTGAGCGTCTCGACGCCAATCTCCTCTCGAGCGCGCTGGCTCGTCACGGCCAGACCGGGCTCCAGCTGCTCACTTTCGACGGCGGCACCGGCGCGGAGCCTGTCGGCGTTTCGCCCGGCGATATCGTGGCCCTTGTCCGGCTGCTGCGTGCCTGCTCGAGCGATGTCGTGCTCAATGCGGGCAGCCTGCGCCACGGCGGATTGCTGCGCGATCTGTGCTTGATCGCGGACCGGATCGAGCTGGTCTGCACACAGTCCATTCGCGACCTCGAAGCCATGCGTCGACTGCTCGACAAGATCACGCCGGACGCCGTCATGATGGCGCGGATGCGCTTGCTGATGTGGGACCACCAGCCCGGCGTCCTGCTCGACGGCAAGCGCATGACCGAAGCACTTGGCATCACCACCAGTCTTTGCATCCCAACTGATCCCGTCCGCCAGCGTAACGCGCTCAATGCTGGCCGGCCTGTTGCCCTGGAATCCGATGGCGGGCCGTATCTGCAGGCCGTCCGTCGGGCGAGCGGCGTCTTCGCCCTGCCGCCCGCTGGTGCGCGCGGCCAGATCGACAAGCTGCGGCGGGCGATGATGCGTGCTGTGGAGCGCAGGGCATGAGCTTCCTGACCGACGATATGTCGACGCGCCGCACCCCTGCGAAGCCCGACGTTCGCAGCGCGCCGATCACGCAGCCCGCCACGCAGCGGATGAGCGACAGCTACCAGGCCATGAAGGCGCAGCTCTGCCAGCAGGTCATCGAGCAACTTGAGGCGCTGGGCAGCAATGCCGAAGCGCTTGGCCAGCGCCTGCTGCGCGAACAGATCGAGCAAGCGATCACCATTCGCAGCCGCCGGGGCCAGCTCGCGCTCAACAGCGCCGAACGCCTGCTCCTCATCGAGGATGTCGAGGACGAGGTGGCCGGGCTTGGCCCGCTCGCGCCGCTGCTGCGAGACCCCACCATCGACGACGTGATCGTGAACGGCTGCAGCAGAGTCTATGTCGAGCGCAACGGGTTGCTCGAAAAAGTCGAGACCCGCTTCCGCGACGATACGCATCTCATGAACATCATTCAGCGCATCGTCGGCCCGGTGGGTCGCCGGGTCGATGAGGCCACGCCCTATGTCGATGCGCGTCTGCATGACGGCTCGCGCGTCAATATCGTCATCCCGCCGATCGCGTTGGACGGGCCCCTGCTCTCCATTCGCAAATTCCGGATGCAGGCGCTCACCGCCGAGCATTTTATCGACCGCAACGTGATGAGCCAGGAGATGGCCAATTATCTCGGTGCAGCCGTGCGCGCGCGGCTCAACATCCTGATCTGCGGTGGCACCGGCGCAGGCAAGTCGACACTGCTCAACATGCTGTCGGGCTTCATCGGCGACAAGGAACGGCTCATCACCATCGAGGATGCAGCGGAGCTTCAGCTGCGTCAGCATCATGTCGTCCGGCTGGAGACCCGGCCGCCCAATGCCGACGGCGACCGCGAGGTCAGCGCCCGCGAATTGCTGCGCAACGCGCTGCGGATGCGGCCTGACCGGATCATTCTGGGCGAAGTTCGCGGCACCGAAGCCGTCGAAATGCTGCAGGCCATGTCGACTGGTCATGACGGCTCGATGGCGACGCTGCACGGCAACTCCCCCCGCGATGCCTTCGCCCGTCTGGAAATGCTGCTCGGTTTTGCGGGCCTCCAGAATGACGTGCGCGCCATCCGCCGCTTCATTGCGAACAGTGTTCATCTGGTCGTGCACATCCAGCGTCTCGTGAATGGCAGCCGCCGGATCATGTCGATCACCGAGGTCACCGGCCTCGAGAGCGAAGCCTATTCGCTCAACGAAATCTTCGCGTTCGAAGAACAGCCGCCCATGTCCGGACTTGGCGAGTTTCGCACGCTCACGCCGCGCCCCCATTTCGCGCCGCGGATGCAGGAATATTCGGCCAGCGCGGCTCTTGAGAAGCTCTGGTGAGAGCGCTCGTCTTCATCATTCTGGCATTGCTGGCACTGGCTGCGGCCTCCTACGCCGCCATGTCCGAGCGGCGCAAAAAGCTGGGCGAGCTTGATCGCCGGCTTTCGCGCAATGTCGCCGGTGCGCCCGCCATTCTGGTGCGCGAGCGCTCGGTCTTCATTCCCGAGATGGTGGTTCCGTTGTTTGCCCGTGCCCAGATCGAGCCCAGTGCCCGCGCTGTCGGACTGGGTAGCGCAGGCGTGTTGCTGTTCTCGCTGCTGGGCCTGCTCATCAGCCCCATGGTCTCGTTGTTCATTCTGCTCGGATTGCCCTGCGCATTTTTCGTTTATGTCGGCGCGCGCGCCCGTCGCCGGATCGATGCGCTGATCGAAGCGCTTCCCCATTATATCGACGCCGTTCGCCAGATGCAGATGGTCGGCAATTCGCTGCCTCAGGCGCTGGAGCGCGCTCTGCTCGAAGCGCCGGACAAAGTCCGCGCCTTCATGGCGCCGGTCGCCCGGCGGCTCGAACTGGGCGCCCCGGTTGCCGATACGATGCAGCTTCTCTCGCAGCGCCTGCGCGTGCCCGAAGTCGCCATGCTTGCCGCGGCGATCAGCACCAACCTGCGCTATGGCGGGTCGATCACCACGGTTCTCGCCAACCTGTCGGGCATATTGCGTTCGCGCATCCGCATCCGGCGCGAGATGGAAGCAGCAACCTCGCAGGCCAAGGTCAGCTCT
>Ga0247738_10000865_pt1 | contig 11112 bp, 8 predicted proteins | sample UWRJL013104B2_FD_180936 | JGI IMG/M metagenome (GOLD analysis project Ga0247738, IMG submission 180936) | Plant litter microbial communities from Arlington Agricultural Research Station in Wisconsin, United States - UWRJ-L013-104B-2 | ecosystem: Environmental > Terrestrial > Plant litter >...
GCCTAATATGTTTGGAATGGTAGGAGGTGACGCAAATAAAATAATGCCCGGCAAAAGAATGTTGAGCAGTATGACTCCAACTATTTTGTCAAGGGATGGAAAACTGTTTGCAGTAATTGGCACACCCGGCGGATCGACTATTATTACAGTCAATTTGCAGACGATCCTCGATATCACGGATTATAATTATTCCATGCAGGATGCGGTGACTGCACCCAAGATGCATAGTCAATGGTTTCCGGATGTTATTTATCTTGAAAAAGGAAAATTTGCTCCTGAAGTGGTTGCAGGGTTGGAAAAAATGGGCCATCAGATCAGTGAGATCAATGCTCTTGGAAAATTAGACTGCATCAAAGTACTGCCCGATGGGCGTCTGGAAGGTGGCACGGATAAAAGTAAAGGTGACGGCACGATAGAATCTTTTTAATCACAACAAATATTACCTTAATTCATTTACTAAGTAAAAAATAAAGAAATGCAATCAGAAATAGAAGTACTTAAGAAAATAATCAGCGAAAGAAGAAGCGTTTTTCCGGCTGTTTATAATGATAGAAAAATAGAAAAATCAGTGCTGGAAGCAGTACTGGAAAGCGCAAATCATGCACCCTCACACAGACTGACCCAGCCCTGGAGATTTGTTGTTTTCCAGAATGAAGCATTAAATGAATTAGGAGATAAAATAGCTGAAATATATAAGGCAAATGCACCGGCTGATAAATTCTCTGAAAAGAAGTACGAAGAGTTCGCAAAAAAAATCAAAAAATCTGCTGCCGTAGTAGCCATCGTCATGCAGGCACATCCTGATCTGTTGCCTGAATGGGAAGAGATCGCTGCGACTGCCTGCGCTGTTGAAAATATGTGGCTGACCTGCACTGCTCACGGACTTGGATCATACTGGTCTTCCCCGGGAATGATCAAACACATCGGGCCTTTCCTTAATCTGGAGGAAAATCAAAAGTGCATCGGCCTGTTTTACATGGGATACACCGATGTACAAATACCTGCAACAGAACGAACTTCAATAGACGAAAAAGTAGAATGGAGAGGTTGATCTTCCTGAAATAATATCAAAAGCCGCTTAAGTAATTGAGCGGCTTTTTTTATTTTTACCTTCAGGATTGATGTTGAAAAGTGTAAATACGCAGTTCATTGTTGACCCGAATTATTTTGAATTATGAAAATTATAAATAACAAATTTTTTTTGTGGTCGATATCTTTAATTGCTATTATGACCTCCTGGCTGGCAGTCGGCTATTTGAATTCCGACAACGCTCCTTTATATTTTTGGATGGCGGTCTCAGGCTTTCTATTGTTTAAAAACCGGAAGCTTGCGTTGCTGACATTTTTTGCTTCAGCCTGGTTCATTGTTCCAGTGAGAAATATGATTGATACCGTCATTGATTATCGCACAGGAAAAGCTACCTACATGTCGGCCGGAATGCCACAGCCTGAATTCTATAATCTGGATGAAACCTACAGGGTCTGGAATACCACTTCAGGATGTATAGTGTCAGGTCGGGAATGGATGACACATTCACCTAATAATTATACAATCAGGTTCCTGACCAATGTTTTCGGAATCCAGAATGGTGTCTATAAAGGATATTATCCGGACAAAATCACCACCGGCAAAATGTTGGACAGTGTATTAATTACTGTTCCTTACCTGCGAATTACGGATGGATTTACTTTCAAAAAAGATGGCAATAATTATTCGATCAGGGATATTGAATACAATGCAGGGGATACAACAGATCTGAATGCGAAAGTAATTATTTACAAAAATGAATTGATCATCTTCAAACCCAACGATACTAAATTCGGCTCTATCACTTACCTCGCTGATATAAGTGACGGGAAAGTTTTTGCAAAATATTACAAGTATTAAGGTGTATAAAAATTAGAAAAAAAATTGGAAAATTTTCGCTGTCAACTGATATAAAATTTCTAATTGAAATCCTTCAACTGAAATCATTTTTATTGCCTCCAAATGAATACCTTCGATGAGCATATCAATCATAAAATGAAGCATCTTAAAGATCAATTCCTCCTCCGTGACGATGTCACTTATTTAAACTTCGGTTCTTTCGGAGCTTGTCCCCGTCCGGTATTTGAGGCCTACCAGAATTTTCAGCTCGAATTGGAACAGGAGCCGGTCCGTTTTTTGATCTATAATGGACCTGAATATTTAAAAAAGGCAAGATTTGCCCTCGGAGAATATCTCAACTGTCATGGAGATGACGTGGTCTGCGTCACTAATCCATCGTATGCGGTCAACATTGTAGCCAAAAGTCTCGATCTGAAACCCGGTGATGAGATCCTTACTACAGACCTTGAGTATGGGGCCTGCGATCGTACCTGGAAGTATTATTGTCATCAGAAAGGAGCTACTTATGTAAGGCAACCGATCAGATTTCCTCTCGAAAGCAAGGAAGATTTTGTTCAACAATTCATGTCCGGAGTTACAGAAAATACAAAGATGATCTTCATCAGTCACATTACCAGCTCCACGGCTTTGAGATTGCCTGTGGAAGAAATTTGTGCATTAGCTGCATCGCAAGGTATCATGACTTTCGTGGATGGTGCACACGGTCCCGGACAGGTTCACGTTGATCTGGCGGAATTGAATGCCGATATTTACACAGGTGCTTCACACAAATGGATGTTGTGTCCCAAAGGGGCTTCATTTCTGTATGTCAGGCGGTCTCTGCAACATTTATTCGATCCATTGCTGATCAGCTGGGGTTATGAGGCTGCCCTTCCATCTCATTCACAATTCCTCGATTATCATGAGCTGCAGGGCACAAGAGATACCTCAGCTTTCTGCGCTATTCCGGCTGCTATCGGTTTTATGCAGGAAAATAACTGGAAAGAAGTAAGTGCTGATTGCCGGAAGATGGCGATCCAGCATTCCGCCAGAATGAATGAATTGTGTGGTTCAAAGCCACTGGCCCCGGTGGATGATGATTTCACTGCGCAAATGTATTCAACAGAATTGAATGCATCCGTGGCAGATGGTCTTCACCTTCGATTATGGTCAGAATACAGGATACAGATCCCGGTGATGCCACATGACGGTAAGTTTTTTCTACGTTATTCTATCAACGGTTTCAATACTGATGAAGATCTGGAATACTTGTTTGAAGCGCTGGAGAAGGAAATGTAAGACAACTTTATACTTAAATAGTAACATAAAATTACACACTAAAAAGCATTATTAAACACAAACAAACCAAGGTTTTTAAACAAAAGTCACAACCATTCAAACTTATGTTATTCGTAGAAATATCTGAAGCTTCCGGTGAAAGTGCTTGGAGCTTTTGTCTCATCATTGGACATCGTGACTGTGTAAACTCCATTGATCTTACTCCCTTTCCCTGCACTATTGATGATCTGAATCCTACCTGAAATAAATGAGTAACCGATCTTCCGGCCATCTAAATAACTAAAACCGGATGGCTGACTGCCAAAATCGGCTTTCAACTTATAAATCCCCGGCTTCATATTGGTGTTACCTCTAAGAGGCCAGAATAAATTCATAGTCAAACTATCAGATGCTCTGAAAGCGCTGAATATTCCGTCTATATCTTCTGTCATATAAAAATAATCATCTTTGCCATTAGGAATTACTTTTTCATTGACACCTGATTTATGGTCAACGACAGTAAAATAGTCTGCAACATCGATGCATGAAGGTATATCGGGAAAGTTTCGATCGCCTGTCAGAATTGTTTCGTATGACTTACTCTCAGTATATTCCTCAAGGTCGACCACCTGATAATTAATTTCCACCTGGTCCAGGCAGGAGAATATTTGACCTGAAAAAGCACCGTTTAACACCGGCATGATCTGCACCGGTCCAACAGCATTTTTTTTATCGATTTTTATATATCCGATGTTTACCGGTTTTCCGGCACAATTGGTTGCTTTTCCTGAAAAAGTAAAAGTCCGGACATTTTGTAGCGAAACATTAATGTTGCCTAAATCTTTGTCTTCGTCAATAGGACCAAAATCAATTTCAGAAGAAAATTCACATCCGTCAGCCAATGTGAACGGATTAAATGATAACTTAAGCGGTACCCCTTTCCTGACAAAGCCATTAAAACTTCCGGTATGATCCGTGTTCCCATAATTATATAGTTCTCCCTGAATAGCCTTAATTCTGCAATTGGATAAAATACCTTTTTCTGAAAGTAATTTCCCACTTATTTCTACCAAAGGAAAAGGAAGATCGACGTTCCAAAATGAAAAATGACCTACGTCCCCTTTATAACGGCTTCCTTCCAATACCGCAGATCCTTCTTCTTTCCAATAGCCTGATCTCTCATCAAAATACCAAAGAGATATGACCGATGGCGCATGCCTGACGATATCGGGAGGAAGATCGAATTCTAATGTCGCCTTTTTTCCGGGTGATAACTGAAGGTGTTCACCATTTTCTCCTTGCATTTCAATAGCCGCCATACCAAAAGTGGCCAGGATGCGCCGATTTTCCTGACTATCTAATGCAGTAAGATTGCCGGGCATTTTACTAAATGTGGAGATTTTTAATGGGTCCATATAATCAATAGCAACATTGACCTTTCCTGAATATTTCTGACCGGAAGGATCATAAATAATTCCGGATGAAGGAAAAGTAATTTTAACTGAATTGTGTGTAATGGTTCCTCCGGTTTTAGCATCAAATGAATGGCTAAATTTTTTCTCAGCTATGATGGTTTTTAACTGTATAGTTCTATCACTTTTGGTATTGAATGTCCTGAATCCATCGAAGAATCCTGCCTTGGAGATGCGCATTACATTATGCTGGTCATTCACCATCACATTTTTAAAAAAGTAAACTCCATTTTTATCAGTCACCGCATTGTGACCCGAATATTCAATTAAAGCATCCTGAACAGGAAGTCCGAATTCATTATAGACCTCTCCTATTATTACTGCATTATATTCATTTCTGTTAAATTGGTTACCTTTTTCGTTTAGTTCTTTAGAACATGAATTGAAAAAAAGGACAGATACGAAGCAAATTAATAGATGTTTCAAAAGGTTGAAAGTTTGGTGGAAGATACTATAACTTCAGATGTTTGAAAATATTATCATCCATAAATAATTATTAGAATTTACTTAAGTATTTAAAAATGGTTTTAATTAGTTGTAAGTATTTCGGTAAATTATTTTGTCTTTACAATGTTCCAAATGCCTCAAAAACAAGGACTTCTTGTTTTTTATTTTTTAAAATCAGCGCAAGAAGCTGAAAATGTCGTACTTTTGCGGTCTTTAATTTGAAAAGCCAGTAAAATAAAGCAAAAGTACCATATGTCAAAGAAGAAAGTACTTATTATAGCAGAAGAATTATCTCCATATACTTTTGAAAACGATATCGCCAATCTGGTAGGAAAACTACCACAGGCCATCCACGAGTCAGGTATGGAAGTCAGGATCCTGATGCCAAAATTCGGAATTATCAACGAACGCAGACACCGTCTTCATGAAGTAGTGCGTCTCTCAGGGATGAACATCATCATCGATGACGACGATTATCCTCTCATCATCAAGGTAGCTTCACTGCCGGGTATGAGACTTCAGGTGTATTTTCTTGATAATGAAGAGTTCTTTAAAAGAAAGTATATGTTCCATGATGAGAACGGAAAACCTTTTGAAGACAATGAGGATAGAATGGTATTCTTCTGTAAAGGGGTGATCGAGACCATCAGAAAATTTGGGTGGCCGGCGGATTACATCCATTGCTTCGGCTGGATGACAGCTTTGATACCTTTCTATCTGAAGACCGCTTATAAAAATGACCCGATCCTCAATAAATTTAAAATTATCTATACTCCTTACAAAGAGGATATATCAGGATTTTTCACTCCGAAATTCCTGGACAAGGCATCCATCAACAATCTGGAGCCGGAAGATCTGAAACCATTCATGAAAAATAAGGAAGTAACACTAATTGAAGGAGCATTAGCGTTTACTGATGGAATTATCGTAGGCAGCGAGGAACTGGATGAATCCGTTACCAAAGCGATTAAAAAATTGAAAGGCATTCCTGTTCTTGAATATGTCGATCCCGCGAATATGAAACAGGAGTATATGAGCTTTTACAATAAACTGATCGAAGAATAATTCCCTTCTTTTAATTCTTAAATTTTATTTGTGAAAAAATTTACTTTATTCGCATCCTGTCTCCTATTGATATTCATGGCCTGCAACAAGCCAAGCGATTTCGGGAAAGATCTGGTATCAGGTAATAATATTCCTTTCGAACAGATTGATACATTTACGCTTTCAGCAGTTTCAGAAAGAGGAGATAGTGTGAGAACTTATGTGTCCGGCAATCTCACTGCATCGGCCACCAACAGTATGGTCGGAAATATAGATGATCCGATCTTAGGAAACATTGAAGCCAGAGCTTATGCACAGTTTGCTGTAAATAAATTGTATAATGGCAGTCTGAGTACTGCTAACATCGACTCAGTAGTGTGGGACGTATATTATGATGCTGATTCTACCAATCAGTATGGTGACTTAACTGCACCTATCAGCCTTGATGTATTCAGAATTACTGAAGATGTCAAAACCACAGATACACTTTATTCCAATAAATTATTTGAGGTGGAAGCGGCTCCTGTAGCAGGTCTTTATAATTTCATACCGAAACCTTTACCAAGAGATTCTTCTCATCTTAGATTCAGGATGAATGAAAATTTCATCAATTACATTAAGAGCTTGCCGGATACAACATTTAAAAACACTGCTGGTCTACAGGCAAATTTTGAAGGCCTGAGCATACAGGCCAGTGGAAAGACGAATGCTTTACTCCGCTTTAATTTCGTCAACACAAACAATAGATTGACTGTTTACTTCAAGCAGGCAGGATCTTCCAGAGACACGACACTGAGTCTTCTTACTAATGCCAACTGTGTGAGACATACTTCGTTTAAGCATGATTATACCAACAGCAGATTTCAAAAAAGTATAGATCAACCGGGAACAGACAGTTTACTTTTTGTTCAATCTATGGGAGGACCAAGGGTGAAGATCACTCTTCCGGACATGAGTTATCTGAAAAATGACGCATTGAACTATGCCGAACTTGAGATGACGATCAACGCAGATTTTCTTAATTATACCAGACCCAACCAACTTTGGCTCTTTAAAAAAGGAGACAATGGAGAGTTGATATCTATCGTCGATGGTAATATAGCCCTGACCAATACCCTGACAACTGCTTTTGGCGGTTATCCTGAAGAGTTTATTGAAAATGGCAAAAGTACCTACAAGTACAAATTCCGTATACCCAAATATTTAACGGACTACATAGATGGAAAAGAAAGCAATGAATTGTATCTTAGCGTACTCTATGCAAATTCAGTCCCCGCCAGAGCCATATTCAACGGCCCTAAATCTAAAGCAAGCCCTATGAAATTGAAACTTATTGTTTCAAAAGTTATTTAATTGTCTTTAATTTTATAATTACTTATTTATGTGTGGAATTGTTGGTTATATCGGACAGCAGGACGCTTACCCAATCATCATAAAGGGGCTCAAAAGACTTGAGTACCGTGGTTATGACAGCGCCGGTGTAGCATTACTCAACGGTGACATCAACGTTTACAAAAGAAAAGGCAAGGTCAATAATCTTGAATTATTTACCGAAGGAAAAAATAAAAGCGGCACCGTTGGGATCGGTCATACCAGATGGGCTACCCATGGTAAACCGGATGATATCAATGCCCATCCGCATATGTCGGGCAATGGTAGATTAGCTTTGATCCACAATGGTATCATTGAAAATTACGCCACTTTGAAAGAAGCTCTTTTAAAACTGGGCCATACTTTCATTAGTGAGACAGACACAGAGATCCTGGTGCATCTGATAGAAGAGATCCAGACTTCTGAAAACCTTGATCTGGATGAAGCGGTAAGAATAGCACTCACCAAAGTAATCGGTGCATATGCCATCGTGGTGATAGATAAAGAAAATCCGGATATCCTTGTAGCAGCCAGAAAAGGAAGTCCACTGGTGGTAGGTCTTGGTGAAAATGAATACTTCATCGGATCAGATGCTACACCGATCATTGACTATACTAAAAAAGTCATCTATCTTCAGGATGAAGAGATCGCCATCATTAAAAATGGCAAATTGCAGATCAAAGACATCAGCAATGAAGTGAAAAATCCGAAGGTAGAGCTCCTTGACATGCAGATCGAAGCATTGGAGAAAAGCGGTTACGATTACTTCATGCTCAAAGAAATACACCAGCAACCTGAAACCGTACTCGACTGTATGCGTGGAAGACTCAACTCTGAGGAGAGTTGGATCCACCTCCGTGGTGTGGAAGAATATGAGGAGAAGTTCAGAAATGTACAGAAACTCAACATCGTAAGCTGCGGTACCAGCTGGCATGCCGGACTCATCGGAGAATATCTGATCGAAGACATTGCCCGCCTTCCTGTCGAAGTGGAATACGCTTCAGAATTCAGATACAGAAATCCGATCATCGGACCGGATGACATCGTCATAGCATTGTCTCAATCCGGTGAAACCGCTGATACACTTGCTGCCCTTGAACTTTCAAAAGAAATGAGAGCCCTGACATATGGCATCGTCAATGTCGTAGGATCATCCATCGCCAGAACCACTCATGCAGGATCATACATCCATGCAGGTCCTGAGATCGGAGTTGCTTCTACCAAGGCCTTCACGGGTCAGGTAACATTGCTCACACTCATGGCTTTAAAACTAGCCAGCGCAAGAGGGACGATCTCTAAATCAAGATTTCAGGAACTTGTAATTGAATTGGAAAAAATTCCTTCCAAAATCGAGCAAGTTCTAAAAAAGACCGATCAGATCAAATACATCGCTTCTGAGATCAAAGACAGCACGAATGCGATCTATCTGGGGCGCGGAGTGAACTTCCCCGTGGCTTTGGAAGGAGCACTTAAATTGAAAGAAATTTCCTACATACACGCAGAAGGATATCCTGCTGCAGAAATGAAACATGGGCCTATCGCCTTGATAGACGAGAAAATGCCCGTCATCGTGATCGCGACCAACAGGGCTGCATATGACAAGATCGTAAGCAATGTACAGGAAGTGAAAGCCAGAAAAGGCATCGTCATCTCCATCGTATGTGAAGGAGATGTAGAGATCGCGAAACTATCTGATTATTTCATAGAGATCCCTGAGACGGAAGATCCGCTGACACCATTATTGTCTGTGATCCCGTTACAACTATTATCATACCATATCGCCCTCATGAGAGGATGTGATGTGGATCAACCCAGAAACCTGGCTAAATCAGTCACGGTAGAATAACTATTTTAAATACGCACATCTTATGGCTTCAAGAAATTTAGAAGAAAGACAAAAATTAGAATATAATACAGAAAGAGATCATCTGGTATTACCTGAATACGGCAGACATCTGCAAAGACTGGCCAACAGCATTAAAAAGCTCGAAGATCCGGAAGAGCAAAAAGTATATATAGAACGAACGATCGATATGATCATTCAACTATTTCCTGAAAGTAAAAGTGTAGATAACTACAGAGAAAAACTGTGGCATGATATATTCTATATGGCAGGTTTTGAATTCAAAGTTTTACCTCCTAATGGTGAACGACCTACGTTCGAAGACCAGATGTTGCGCCCGGAACAGGTTCCATATCCTGTACACCATTTACAATACAAACACTACGGATACAATGTATATCTGATGATCCAGAAAGCTCTGGCAATGGAAGACGGACCGGTCAAAAAAGAATTCGTGGACGTGATCGGAGCTTATATGAAACTGGCATATAAAACATGGAATAAAGAGCATTTCGTCAGTGATGATATGATCCGTCAGGATTTAAGTGCCATGACTAAAGGTGAACTCAACATCGACAGCGAAAAAGATCTGGATGTCCTTGTCGCTTCTCAGGTTAAAAAACGTTTTCTTCCTGCTGTCAATCAAAACAGCAATAACTGGAAGCAGAACAAAAGAAAGCCGCCGATGAAGAATAAAGACCGTCGCAGCAAATATTAACGGTATTTTCATTTAATCATATTTACTTCCACACATGTTTCCTGAATACGACGTAATAGTAGTTGGAGCCGGACACGCAGGTTGTGAAGCTGCTGTTGGCGCTGCCAATTTGGGTAGCCGCGTCCTCCTCGTCACTATGAATATGCAGACCATCGCGCAGATGTCCTGCAATCCAGCTATGGGTGGCGTCGCCAAAGGTCAGATCGTAAGGGAGGTAGATGCATTGGGAGGTTATTCAGGCATCGTGACCGATCATACAATGATCCAGTTCAGAATGCTCAACCTTTCCAAAGGTCCTGCCATGTGGAGTCCCCGTGCTCAAAGCGACCGCATGGAATTCGCAGCGAAATGGAGAAGCATGCTCGAGCAAAATCCACTGATAGATTTCTGGCAGGAAATGGTAAGTGGCCTCATCGTAAAAGACAACCGCGTCCTGGGTATCAGAACAGGAATGGGTATAGAGATACATGGTAAGTCCGTAGTCCTGACCAATGGAACATTCCTCAATGGCATCATCCACATCGGAGAAAAACAATTCGGCGGAGGACGTGCAGGAGAAAGTGCAGCCAAAGGTATTACAGAACAATTGACAGAACTTGGGTTCGAAGCGGGCAGGATGAAGACAGGAACGCCACCGAGATTGGATGGCCGTTCTTTGAATTATGACCGCATGGAAGAGCAACCGGGAGATGAGACCGGCGGTAAGTTTTCATATACGGATACTCCACCATTGAAGGATCAGATCCCTTGTCATATCACTTATACCAATGATAAAGTCCATGAGGTCCTGAAGACAGGTTTTGCCCAGTCTCCAATGTTTCAGGGAAGGATCCAGGGCAGAGGACCGAGATATTGCCCTTCGATAGAAGATAAGATCGAAAGATTTGCAGATAAAGAAAGACATCAGTTATTCGTGGAACCGGAAGGAAGAAACACAATAGAGATTTATGTCAATGGATTCTCCAGTTCACTTCCTGAAGATGTTCAATACAAAGCATTAAAGTTGATCCCGGGTTTTGAAGATGTGCGCATGTTCCGTCCGGGTTACGCCATAGAATACGATTATTTTCCA
>Ga0247738_10000866_pt1 | contig 11102 bp, 4 predicted proteins | sample UWRJL013104B2_FD_180936 | JGI IMG/M metagenome (GOLD analysis project Ga0247738, IMG submission 180936) | Plant litter microbial communities from Arlington Agricultural Research Station in Wisconsin, United States - UWRJ-L013-104B-2 | ecosystem: Environmental > Terrestrial > Plant litter >...
TTGGCGATGTTGTAGGTCGCCCGCCCGGCAAACGTCAGCGGCATGGCCGCGACCTCGCCGAGGTCGTGCACCTCGCCCGCATCGGCGAGCCGCAGGCGTCCCGCCTGCACGCCACAGGTCGCTCCACCGTGCGCACGATGGTCGACCAGCACCGGGTTGCCGTCATTGCGCGCGAACCAGCCGAGTCGCGCGTCGAGCGCACGGGCGTGCCCGACCAGCAGCGCATCATCGGCGTTGAGCACGAGCAGGCCATCCGCGGCAACGACGCGTGCGACCGCGAGCTTCACCGCGGCGAGGTCATCGAGCGAGTGCACGCCGTACTCGCCGAAATGATCGTCGCTGATGTTGGTGACGATGGCGCAGCGCGCGCGTTGCGGCGCGATGCCGCGACGCAGGATGCCGCCGCGCGCGGTCTCGAGGATCGCCGCCTGCGCCTCCTGGTGGCGCAGCAGCTTGCGTGCACCGGCGGGGCCTGAGTAGTCGCCGGCATCGAGCACCTGGCCATCGAGGAACAGGCCATCGGTACAGCTGTGTGCGGTCTTCCAGCCATGCGCGCGCGCCATCGCCGCAAGCAGGCGCACCGTGGTGGTCTTGCCGTTGGAACCGGTGACGAGGGCAATCGGGATGTCGTGCGCGGACTTCCAGTCGACCGCTTCGACGCCCGGCAGCATCGAACGTGGCCAGCCCATCGAGCCATCTCCCGATCCGATCGACAGCACGTCGTCGTCGATCAGCGCGGTGACACCGCGCGCGTGCGCCGCGGCGACGAGCGCGGCAAGTGGCCGATCGCGTTCACCGTCCGCGTGCAAGCGCAGCGTGTGCCAGGCTGACGCGGCATCCCATGCCGCGGCATGACCGGGCGCGTGCAGCGCATCGAGTCTTTCGAGCTCCGCTGCAGGGGCGTGTTCGAGCACGACACTCGCCCATGCCCACTCGTTGACCTCGGTCGCGCTGAACCATTGGTCGACCGGTGCAGAGAAGGCGAGCGAAGCGCCACCGGCGTGCGCGCGCGCCACGATCGGACCCGCCGGCCAGCCGAGCGCCCCGCGCAGTTGCCCGACGCGCGCGCGCCAGCCGTCGAACATCGCGGCGGAAGGCACGATGACCGCGGTTTCGAGCACCGCGCCGGCATCGGCGAAGTGGACGTTGGCTCCGGTGAGGCGGCGCGAATCCTCGAACGGGAGCCGGGGCTGCGCGCTCAGTCTTCGACCTCACGGGACAGGTGGATGCCGCGCTCGTCGCGCACGACGCCGCCCATCGCGGCGAAGCTGGCCTCGTCGAAGGCCGGCTCGACCGGCGGCGTCTCGACGACGACCGCCGCGGGTGCCGGCACGCGTGTTTCCTGCGCGCCTTCCGGACGGAACTTGATGACCTGCTTCCACGAGCGCACGAGCGCATCGGCGAAGATCAGCAACAAGTCACCGGGCTGGGCCATGCGCAAGGCGGCATCGATCGCTTCCTGCTCGTCGGGGATCACCGAGATCGCATCGCCGCCGACGCCGGCCGCGCGCAGGCGTCGCGACATGATCAGCGGCACTTCGTCGCCATCGCGACCACGCAGGGAATCATCGCGTCGACATACGTAATGGTCGAAGCGACCGGCCACGGCGTCGGCGATCGCGTGCAGGTCTTCATCGCGACGATCGCCGGGACCGGCCAGCACGACGATGCGCCGACCGACCACGTCGAGGCGCTGCGCCAGATCGGCCATGACCGACACGGCGTGCGCATTGTGCCCATAGTCGAAGAGCACCTTGAACGGATGCTCGTTGAACACGTTCATGCGTCCCGGCGCCTGGAAGAACGTCGTGTCGAACGTGCGCAGGCCCTGGCGGATCGCGTCGAGCTTGATGCCGAGCGAGAACGCCATGGCCGCGGCGACCATGGCGTTCTGCACGTTGTGCAGCGCGCGACCCTCGAGGGTTGCCGGGATCAGGTGCGTCCACAGCAGCGGGATGTGGCTGCCCTTGTCGTACAACGTGATCATCGAGCCGTTGACGCCGCCTTCGAGTGCGCAGGCGCGGCCGCCGGCGCGGATGTGCTCGCGCACGAGGCCATGCGAGGGGTTCATCGTCACGTAGCAGATCGTCTTCGCCTCCGTGTAGCCCGACATCTTGAGCACGTTCGGATCGTCGGCATTGAGCACCGCGCAGTCTTCCGCCACTTCGACGACGATGCGCTTGACCTCGGCCAGCTGTTCGAGCGTGTCGATGCCCTTCATGCCGAGATGGTCGGATTGCACGTTGAGCACCGCACCGACGTTGACCTTGCGCACGCCCATGCCGGCGCGCAGCAGTCCGCCGCGCGCCGTTTCGAGCACGGCGATGTCGATCTGCGGATCCGACAGCACCATGCGCGCCGACACCGGCCCGGTCATGTCACCTTCCACGGTGCGCTGGCCATCGATGTAGACGCCGTCGGTGGTGGTCAGGCCCGGCGTGTAGCCGGCCATCTTCGTGATGTGCGCGAGCATGCGCGCGGTCGTCGTCTTGCCGTTCGTGCCGGTGACCGCAGCGATCGGCACGCTCGACGGCGAACCCGACGGGAACAGCATGTCGACGACCGGGCCGGCCGCATCGCGCGGCGTACCTTCGCTCGGGCTGACGTGCATGCGGAAGCCGGGCGCGGCATTGACCTCGCAGATGCCGCCACCGATGGTCTTGTAGCTTTCCGCGATGTTGGTCGAGAGGAAGTCGACTCCCCCGACGTCGAGGCCGATCGCGCGGATCGCCCGCACGGCCATGTCGCGATTGTCGGGATGGATGATGTCGGTGACGTCGGTGGCGGTGCCGCCAGTGGACAGGTTGGCCGTCGAGCGCAGATAGACGATTTCGCCTTCGCCTGGAACCGAGGCGGCGGTGTAGCCGACGCGGTCCATCATCATCGACGCCTGCGCATCGAGCTCGAGGCGCGTCAGCACCTTCTCGTGGCCGATACCGCGGCGCGGATCGCGGTTGACCTCGTCGACGAGATCGGCGATCGAATGCGTGCCGTCGCCGACGACATGGCCCGGCGTGCGCCGCGTCGCGGCGATCAGTTCGCCGTTGACCACGAGCAGGCGATGGTCGTCGCCGCTGACGTAGTTCTCGACGATGACCGAGCGCGAGTGTTCGCGTGCGGCCGCGAAGCCGGCGCGGATCTCGTCGTCGCTGGACAGCTTGATCGAGATGCCGCGGCCATGGTTGCCGTTGTACGGCTTGGTCACCACCGGCAGGCCGAGCCGTTGTGCGGCGCGCACCGCCGCGTCTTCGGACTGCACGAGCTCCTGGCGCGGCACCGGCAGGCCGAGCGCACCGAGGATCTTGTTGGTTTCTTCCTTGTCGCTGGCGAGTTCGACGGCGATGTGCGACGTGCGCCCGGTCACCGTGGCCTGGATGCGCTGTTGATACTTGCCGTGGCCGAGCTGGACCAGCGACTGGTCGTTGAGGCGCAGCCATGGAATGCCACGCTCCTCGGCGGCGCGCACCAGCGAGGCCGTCGATGGACCCAGCGCGCGGCGCTGCGCGTAACGGATGAACTCGTCGCGCGCCTGCGTCCACACCCAGCCGTCGGGAACGCTGCCGGCCGGTTGCAGGTCGACCGGCAGCAGCGAGGCCAGCAGGCGCAAGGCCAGCTCGCCGGCCGCGATGCCCTCCTCGCGCTGCGCGTATTCGTAGACCACCGAATACACGCCGGGCTTGTCGACGCTGCGCGTCTTGCCGAACGTGACGTCCTCACCGGCGATGTTCTGCAGTTCGATCGCCACATGCTCGAGCACGTGGCCGAGCCAGGTGCCCTCGCCTTCGCGCATGCGCCGGATGAAACCGCCCGGCTCGCGGTACGAGCAACCGTGCTCGGCGAGCCCGGGCAACGCGGCGACGAGGCCGTCGATGAAGGTGTCGCCGAGGCGCGCCGTCGGCCAGGCTTCCAGCGCGCCGAGATCGAGCTCGAGGCGGATGACCGGAAAGTGCGCGTACAGCGAAGGACCCACGAAGACGGAACGATCAAGGATGCGCATGCGGAAAGGTTCCCCTGGAGCCTGCTGGTCGGTTGAAAACGTCTCGGTCGGGTCGTCGCCATGACCCGCATGCCGGCACCGGCGGGACGGCGCGCGCCACCGCGCTGGCCGTGCGCCGACGACAGCGGTCGCCGCTAGTGGGTCTTCTTCCGCGTCGACAGCGTGCCCGCGGAAGCCACGCGCGTGTGCAGGTTGAATGTCGCGCCGGCGACGAGGATGTGGATGCGCAACCCGAGCAGGCACACCGGCTCATCCTCGCCGACCTGGTCCATCGACGAGAACTGCAACTCGCTGGCATCGACGACGGTCACCGCGCCGCTGCCCTCGACCTCGAGCGTGTTGTCGGGACGGATGAAGGCCGCGGTGTCTTCGTCGAGGCCGATGCCGACGGCGAACGGGTTGTAGGCCAATGCCGCGAGCAGCCGACCGAGACGGTCGCGCTGGCGGAAATGCTGGTCGATGACGAAACGGTTGGTCAGGCCGAGGCCCGGCGCGAGGCGCACGCTGCCGGCCGTCGGCGACGAACCTTCCTTGCCGAACGCGATCATGTGTTCACTGAGGATGCTCGCGCCGGCGCTCGTGCCGCCGACGTGCACGCCCTGTGCGTTGAGTGTGCGGATCAGCTTGGCCACCGGCGTGCCGCCGAGCACGGTCGAGATGCGCAGCTGGTTGCCGCCGGTGAAGAAGATGCCGCTCGCCTGTTCGATGCGCTCGAGTCGATTGCTTTCGTCGGCATCGCGACGCGTGTCGAAATCGAGCGCGGTGACGCGGCGCGCGCCGAGCTCGTGGAAGATCGTCTCGTAGCGCGCGCCGGTATCGACGAGCTGGCTGGCGGTCGGGATCACCACGATGTCGGCATCGCTGCCGCCGCACAGCGTCACGAAGCGCTCGAGGATGCGCGCGTCGTTGTGTTTTTCCTCGCCGCCGCCGATCGGCACGATCCAGCCGCGCTCGTCCCCGTCTGTCACCTTGCTTGGACTCATGTCCCGTGTGGCCCTGTTGCGGAAATTTGACGCCATTCCTACACGGACGCGGGCCGGGCTGCAACGGGAGGGCTCGCTCCCGGGTTCGCGTGCAGGCATCGGCGCCCTGTTCAGGCGGATGCGGCGCCCTCACATGGCGTGCCGGCGGCGGCCGTCATCCGCTGCGCATGCGGCGCCGCGAGGCCGCGGCAAAAGCGCAACCGCTAACGGCGTGAGCCGGTCAGGAACCCGCGTCGCGGATCACGAGGTCGCCCGGAATCTCGCGTCCGGTCATTCCGCGCATGCCGAGCAGGTTTTCGGCCATGTGGAACTGGAAGAAGTCGTTCGAGACAAGGCCGAACACCTCGTCGGGCGTCTTTGCCATGGCCAGTTGCACGTCGAAATCGCTCGACGCCGCCGAGCCCGCCTCGATCTGCGCGATCAACTCGCCGCGACCGGTCTGTTCGACGTGCTCGAGCGCCACGTCGCGAAGGGCCATGAGCTGCGACTCGCTGAATTCGAGCCGCACATGCTGGTTACCGTCGAAGTCGCGCGTTTCGCCGTCCGCCGACATCGCGCTGTCGAGGTAGGAGGCCAGTGCCGGGTCGTAGTTCGCCAGCAGCACCTGATAGCGCGTCGAGCCTTCGATGACCCGACCTTGGGCGTCGAGCTGAAAACCGACCTCCGCCAGGTGGTCGTTGTTGATGCGGAAGCTGTTGGTCTGCTCGACCGTGCCATCCTGCCAGGTCGTGCGGCGAATGATCGTCTCGCTGCTGTTGAACTCCTGCGTCCATGACAAGCCGCCGAGGTTCGCACCGATCCCCGCGCTGTGGTCGCCGATGTAGATGTCGGTGGTGCCCGAGCGGGTCACCCCGGGCGGCGACCAGTCGGGGATGCTGCCCGAGCTCATGAAGGCCTGGTAGGCGGCCTGGCCTTCTTCGGTGCGCAGGTCGATGCGTGCGACCGACATCGACTGCAGCTCGGAGCTCCTGTCCACGCCGATGCCGATGCTGGCCAGGCCACGCCGGCCCACACCGAGGAACAGGTCGTTCTCGACCGTGTCGACCGGGCCGGAGATGATCTCGACAGTGTTCTCGTCGACGCGCGTCACGCCGAAGCCTTGGCCGCTCAATTCCGTGTGCGTCGAATCGAGCGTGAGCAACTTGTAACTCGCCGCGAACGCCGAGCCCTCGAGGGTCTGCCCGCGGATCAGCACCGAGCTTCCGACCGGCATGCTCATCGGATCGAGCGGGTTCGGCGCCGCCGCGAGATCACCTGCCGCGATGCGGCTGCCATCCTGTGCTGGCACGGTCGCCTCGTAGGTGACGCGCGTGCCGGAGAACTGTTCGTACGACGCCGAAACCGGAATCGGCAGGCCCTTGACCACGTTGCGCAACAGCGGCGAACCCTCTACGAGGGCCTTCGCGTCGGTACCGAGTGCTCCGAACCGATCGGCCCAGCCGTACAGGCGGTTCAAGGTGGTCTTGCCGAACGCGGCGCCCGCCGTACCCTGCATCTGCACCGACATCTCGAACGTCTGGCTCTGCTCGAAGTTCATGTCGGTCTGCACTTCCGACAATTCCACTTCTCCGATCACGCGCAGGTCCGCGCTTGCGCGCAAGGGCAAGCCCGGCGTGCCGACGCCGGCGACCGGCATCTGGAAATTGACTTGCGCGCCGGGATTGAGGGCCCAACCGAGCACCTCATCGGGCAGTGAGGCGACGACTTCATAGCCGGCCTGCACCTGCGCCGGAGTCGGGTGGGTCGGCAGGTCGATACCGAGAACGCCGAGCGCATCGGTCATCTGCTCGAGCGGAAGGCCGGACGCATCGATCGGCGGCGTGCTCGTCTCCAGATACGACGGCACCGCTCCGGGGTGCGCCGTCGACTCGTCGACGATGCGCTGCAGTTCCTGCGCGTACGGATCCTCGCGGAAACTGCGTTGTGCGTCCTGGAACTCGTAGTTCGCCGTCGCACCGTTGAGCGCGGAGAAATCCTCGCGCTGCGGCGCGAGCCGGTCGAGTGCAGCCTGCGCCTGCTCGGCGCGCGTGGCGTTGAACTGTTCGACACGGGGCGCGTAGATCGCATCGGCGACCGGGCCGGAAAGCCCGGCGAGATCATCCGTGCGCGGCAAGGGCAGGGCATGGATCGCCGCTACCGCGGCTCGCGCCGTCGTCGCCTCGGCGGCGCCCTCGCGTACGACATCGGTGGGCGGCGGCGAGTCCGCAGCCGGCGCGCTGTCGTTGTTGGCGGGAGTGCTCGGCGCGCCCGCACCACTCGTTGGACTCGCGTCCTCCGCAGGAGGCCGGTACACCGGCGCGCGCGCGCCCATTCCGTCCACGAGCATCACCATGGGTCTCTCCCGAGCCGTTCACGCGGCCACTCTAGGCAGCGCGCGCAACGGCCCGTACTGGGGAGAACCCTTGGCCTGCGTTACTGCCCGGTCCAGCGTTTCAGCCAGGCATTGACCGTCTCATGCCACTGCACGCTGTTCTGCGGCTTCAGTACCCAGTGGTTCTCGTCCGGGAAAACGAGCAGCTGGCTCGGGATGCCGCGGCGCTGCAGGGCCGTGAACGTGGCCAGGCCCTGCGTGGTCGGGATGCGGAAATCCTTCTCGCCCTGCACGACCAGCATCGGTACGCGCCAGTCCTTGACGTGCTGGAGCGGATTGAACTTCTCGTAGTTGGCCGGAGCGTCGAACACGGTGCCGCCATTCTCCCACTCGGTGAACCACAGCTCCTCGGTCTCGTAGCCCATCGCGCGCGTGTCGAACACGCCGTCGTGGTTGACCAGGCACTTCCACGGCTCGTTCCAGGTGCCGGCGATCCAGTTGACCATGTAGCCACCATACGACGCGCCGAGTGCACAGGCGCGATCACCGTCGAGGAAACGGTACTTCTTCAGCGCAGCGGCCCAGCCGAGCTTGAGATCCTCGAGCGGCTTGCCACCCCAGTCGCCCGAGATCGCATCGGTGAACGCCTGGCCGTAACCGGTCGATCCGTGGAAGTTGATCGTCACCACGGCGAAGCCCTGGCCGGCATACGTCTGTGCATTCCAGCGGTAGTGGAAGTCGTTGTTCATCGCCCCTTGCGGACCGCCGTGGATGATGAACGCGACCGGGTACTGACGGTTGGCCTTGAAGCCGACCGGCTTGACCACGTAGCCCTGCACGGTGGCACCCGCGGCACCCTTGAACGTGAAGAATTCACTGTCGCCGAAGCGGAGGTCCTTCAGGCGTTCGGCATTGAAGCGCGTGATCGGCTTGAGGCCCTTGCCGCGCACATCGGCGCTGTAGAGGTCGGTCGGATGCTTGTGGTCCTGACGCGCGACCACGATCGATTTCGCACCGACGTCGAACCCCGTGACGACCCCGCTGCTGACGAGCTTGCTGGCTTTGCCGCTGGCGATGTCGATCGCGAACAACGGGTGCTGGCCCCAGTCGTCGGTGGTCGTGAAAAGCGTCTTGCCGTCGGCGGAGAGTTTCAATCCCGAGGCCGAGCGGTCCCACGACGGCGCGATCTCGCGACGTTCGCCGGTGGCGAGGTCGAGCGCCCAGATGCCCTGGCGATCGGCCTCGAATCCGGGACGCTGCATGGCGAGGTAGTACAGCGTCTTGCCATCCTTCGACGGCAGCGGCTGGCTGTCGAGAGCCCGGTTGTCCGCCGTGAGGTTGACCGGCGCCGCCGAGCCGTCGGCGGGTACCGAGTGGATGTCGAAATTGGTCGACCAGGCCTCGGCGTTGCCCGCGTCGCGCACGCTGAAGTAGACCGTCGAGCCATCGGCCGAGAAGGCGTACTCGCTGTCGTCGCCGAACGGCTTGGACGGCACGTCGCCATCGATGCCGCCGCTGAGCAGGCGCGGCTCGCCGAGCTTGCCGTCGGCGCCGATCGCAGCGATCAGCAACTGCGAGCGGCGACCGTCTCCCCACGTGTCCCAGTGGCGCACGAACAGGCGATCGTAGACCTGGCCGCTCGACTTGGCGTCGGCGGGCTTCGTCAGGCGTGCCTTCGTGCAGGCTACGGGTGCCGCGTCCTTCGCGCAGTCGACGAACAACTCGGCGGTCAGCAGGACCGACTTGCCATCGGGCGCGAGGCGAAAGCTGCCGACGTCGAGCGCGAGCGTGCTCACCGCCTCGGCCTGCCCGCCCTTCGCGGCGATGCGCCAGAGCTGGCTGACGCCGTCCTTCGGCGCGAGGAAATAGAGGCTGCCGCCATCGCTCGACCAGCGCGGCGAGGTCGCGCCGTCGGCCAGGCGCTGCGGCTTGCCGCCCGCGGCGGGCACGGTCCACACGCTGTTCTTGCCCTTGTTGCCGGCGTAGTCGGTCTCACGCAGCTGAAAGGCCACCGTGCGCCCCTCCGGCGACAGCACCGGTGCGCCGACGCGGTCGAGCATGACGAGATCACGCGCCTCGAAGGGGCGCGGAGCGGCGGTGGCCGGCATGGCACAGGCCAGCGCGACGGCAACGGCGACGATGCGATTCATCGGAAGGCTTCCTCCAGGGTGAGCGCGCGATGGTATGCGCGTGCGCCCGGGCACGGAAGCGACGATGGTCACAGGCGCCGCATCACGTCCACAGGCGAATGGGCCACAGGCCCCACCCCGCGAGCACGAACGTCCCCTGCACGACGGCCAGCAGGGCGAGTGCATCGACACGCGCGACCCCACGTCCACGCGCGCTGCGCGGCAGACCGGCGAGCATGGCGATCGGCAGCACGGCGCTGGTGATGGCGAGCGCGATGCTGGCCGGCGTGCGGTCGCCGATGACGAACAGCGATTGCAGGAAGAACAGGGGCAATGACGACAGCAGAGCGAGGACGCCAAGCCACGGCACGAACAACGCGTCGCGCCATCCAAGGTGTCGGCGGACCACGCGCGCGCTGCCACGCACGAACACCCAGGCGAGCCCCAGGATCAACAACACGAGGCTCGACCACGGCAGCCACCATTGCCACGCGGGCAGGCGTTGATAGTTCTGTGCGCCGGTGGCGAGGACGCGCTGGCCATCGCGATCGACGAGCAGCACGTGTGACGCGATGGCCCGGCCCGGCGCCCGCAACAAGTGACCATCCAGCGATTCGAGTTCGATGGGGCGTGCCGCGAACGGCGTCAGGCGGACAGCGGCGCCTTGCGCCTTCACGTCGACGGCAGCAAACAGCATATCGATCCAGGCCAGCATCGCGAACCGGTTCGGACTCGGCACGTAGCGTCCGTTCCATGCCGAATCGACGGTGACGCTCGCACCGCGAGGCTGCTTCGGCGTGGCCACGCCGAGGGCTTCGACGAGCACCTTCTCGAAGCGCGCATGGTCGGCGGTCTCGCTGTCGGTATTCCACGCAACGAAAAATGCGCGACGCGCTTCGGGAAAAAGGCACAGCGATGCGCGGAAGCCGACGGTACTGCCGCCGTGGCAGAGGCCGACGGCGCCGTGCCGATCGCGCGCGGCAAGCCCGAGGGCATAACCGACGCGCAATCCGGCATCGGCGGCCAGCGTGCCTCGCGGCGCACCCATCGCGCGCAACAGCGTGGCGTCGATGAAGACCTCGCCATCGACGCGTCCATCACCGAGCAGGAATTCGGCCAGCCGCGCCATGTCCTTCGCCGTGGTGCTGAACTGGGTGGCCGGGCGCAACAAGGTCGGCAGCGTCGCCTGGCGCACACCGTTCTCGAAATGCCCCATGGCCCAGCGCGTAGAGGTCGTCGCCTGACCCTGCGTGGTGAAGGTGGCAGTGCTGTCGGCGGGGCCGAGGCGGTGCAGCAGGTTCGCATCGAGCCAGAGCTCGTAGCGCTCGCCGGTCACGTGCTCGACGAGCATGCCGAGGATCGTGTAGCCGGTGTTCGAATAGGAAGTTCGCGTGCCCGGCCGGCTGCGCACGCGCAGCACATCGGGCCATTCGGAAATCGCATCGACGAGTGGCGTGTCGGGTCGCGCGCGCGCGCTGAACACCTGGCCGAGCCGTGCATCGTCGATGCCGGCGGTGTGGTCGAGCAGATGACGCACGCGCACCGGTTCACTCGCGTCCCACGGGTTGTCGAAGGCGACCTCGGGCAAGATCGACCGCACCGGCGCATCGAGCTCGACGCGCCCTTCGCTGGCCAGACGCAGGACACCCAGTGCGAGCACGGTCTTCGCGATCGATCCCACC
>Ga0247738_10000867_pt1 | contig 11096 bp, 9 predicted proteins | sample UWRJL013104B2_FD_180936 | JGI IMG/M metagenome (GOLD analysis project Ga0247738, IMG submission 180936) | Plant litter microbial communities from Arlington Agricultural Research Station in Wisconsin, United States - UWRJ-L013-104B-2 | ecosystem: Environmental > Terrestrial > Plant litter >...
CCCTGACCGTGCTGCCGATCGCTCCGCTGCTCGCCCGGGCGATCTACGAGGTGTTCGACGACGGGTCCGTCACGTCGATGTTCGACGGGGCTGCGTAGGTTCTTCGCTGGCAACCCGGCCGCCGAGACGGCGACCGGCGCTAGCCAGCGCGCGATAACGCGAAAGCGTCATCGCTCTGAGCGCAGGCGCGCTAGACCAGCACGCGCCCGTCAGACAGGTTCGGCGGCCCGGGGATGATGCCGAGAAACCCCACGTAGCGATCGCCGCCGACGATGTTGGTGGCGTAGCACTCCCAGCCGAAGAAGCCGGGTCCGAAGATCTCGAAGTTGGCGTCGGGGGTGGCTGGCTCATTGATCTCGTAGGCCACCCACTTCGCGCACCAGTTCTGCGCTGACCCCGCAGCGACGGTCGCCTGCGACGCCACAAAGGGCATGATCAGCAGGAAGACGCCGAGCAGTGCCGCCGCCTTGATGCCGCGGCCGACCCAGCGGTTGCGCATCGGTCGCTCTTCGTAGGGCTCGAAGCCGTCGAGCTCGGGGTGTTCGTCCATCATGGCCAGCTTAGAGTTAGCGCATGGGAGTGGAGTCAGAGCTGGTCGAGCGGTTCTGGTCTGCGGTGAGTGATCGACCGCATCCGTCGCTGGAGTTTGTCGGCCAGGGCACGCTCGAGTCGCGCTACGCCGTGTCGGAGTTCGCCGCAGCTGCCATCGCGACCGCCGGCCTCGCTGCGGGGGCGACGGTCGTCGACCGCCCCCTCGCCGACGCGTGGTTTCGGCAGGCGCTGCGCCCGGTCGGGTGGCCGCTGCCGAGCCCGTGGGACTCGCTCGCCGGCGACTATCGCACCGCCGACGGCTGGATTCGGCTGCACACCAACGCCCCGCACCACCGCCTTGCGGCGCTGCTCGTGCTCGGCGTCACCGAGCGCAGCACGCCCCGCCGCGGCGCCGCGATCGTCGGCCACGCGGTCGAACCCGAGCCCGACTTTGCCGCAGAGAGTGAACAAGAGCGAACGGATGTCGCATCCGCCGTCGCCCAGTGGAACGGCACCGACCTCGAGACCGAGATCGTCGAGGCCGGGGGAGCCGCCGCCGTGCTGCGCAGCCCCGCTGAGTGGGCCGCGCACCCGCAGGGCCAGGCGCTGGCCGCCGAGCCCCTCATCCACTGGACAACGGCCGGCTCCGCCGAGACCGCCCCCGGCTTCAAGGTGCTCGACCTCACCCGCGTGATCGCCGGCCCCGTCGCGACCCGCTTTCTCGCCGGACTCGGCGCCGACGTGCTGCGCATCGACCCGCCCGACTGGGATGAGCCGGCGATCGTTCCAGAGATGACCCTCGGCAAGCGGGCCGCGCGCGCCAACTTCTTGAACGCGGGCGGCATGCGCAAGCTGGGCCTGCTGATCGCCGAGGCCGACGTGATCGTGCACGGCTACCGCGCCGACGCCCTTGAGCGCCTCGGACTCGGGGCCGACGAGATTCGCGAGATCAACCCGGGCATTGTGGATGTCGCGATCGACGCCTACGGCTGGAGCGGCCCGTGGCGCAACCGCCGCGGCTTCGACTCGCTCGTGCAGATGAGCTCCGGAATCGCCTACGGCGAGCCACCCGACCCGTTGCCCGTGCAGGCGCTGGACCACGCGACCGGCTACCTCGCCGCCGCCGCGGTGCTCGAGGGTTTGCACCGTCGCACCTCCACCGGTCAAGGCAGCACGGCTCGACTCTCGTTGGCGCGCACTGCGCTCGAACTGCCCGAGCTGCGGGTCGCGCCCGTGGCGCAGCCGAAGCTGCTGACCGCGTCGATTGACACTCCGTGGGGCGCGGCCGCGCTGCTCAAGAGCCCGCTGACCATCGATGGCGAGCCGCTGCGCTGGACGCGGATGCCGCGGGCGCTCGGCACGGACAAACCGGTGTGGATCTAGAGCGTCGACTCCAGGTGCCACACCTTGGCGACGATCTGCCATCCGTCGGGTCCGTCGACGAATGACAGGTGGTCGACGAACATGCTGTCGAGCACCTGCAGGCGCACGTGCACAGAGGCTGCCTTGTCTGACAGCCAGGTGATGCTGACGATCTCTTCGTTGCGCTCCTGGTTGACCGAGGCCGGCGACGTGCGTGCTTCGACGACAGAGCGCCAGGCCGGGTAGGGGTCGACGACGACGGTGCCCTCGTCGACATCGAACAGCGAGCTAGCGGGGTGGAAGACGCTGTCGAGCAGCGTCACGTCGCAGGCGTAGAGCGCGCGAAAGTAGACGTCGACGGCGGCGAGCAGTTCGGTTTCTCTTGGCATGCGTGAATACTCGCAGCCGGGCGTCGAGCAAAACGGCCTTTGGCAGGATCTTGTGCGGATGCGACGATTAGCGCATGACGAGCCCTATCGCCTATCGCCTCGCCCGCATGACCGGCCGCGACCCGGGTGAACGCCACCGCGCGGCCACCCCGCTCGAGCTGCTTTTCGATCTCGCCTTCGTGCTCGCCATCGGGCAGGCGAGCGGGTCTTTCGCCCACCTCGTCGCCGAGGGCCACCTCGCCTCCGCGCTCGCGGGCTTCGCGTTCGCGATGTTCTCCGTCTGCTGGGCGTGGATCAACTTCACCTGGTTCGCCTCCGCCTATGACACGGATGACTGGTTCTACCGGTTGGCGACCATGGTGCAGATGATCGGGGTGATTGTCGTCGCCCTCGGCATCCCCGCAGTATTCGAGTCCATTGACCACGGGGAGCACGTCGACAACCGGGTTCTCGTCATCGGCTATGTCGTCATGCGCGTCGCGCTCGTCGCGCAGTGGCTGCGCGCGGCACGGCAGGATCCCGAGAGGCGAGTGACCGCTCTCGCCTACGCGAAGTGGATCGCCCTAGCGCAGGTCGGCTGGCTCTTCGTCGGTTTCGCGTCGCTGCCGTTCTGGCCGACCGTGGCGCTCGCCGTGCTGCTGTTCGGGCTCGAGACGCTCGGGCCGGTGCTCGCCGAGCGCAAGACCAGCGGCACGCCGTGGCATCCGCACCACATTGCAGAGCGCTACGGCCTGCTGACGATCATCGCCCTCGGCGAGGGCATCTTCGGCACCGTCGCCAGTGTCTCGGCGATTGTGCAGGAGCAGGGATGGAGCCTCGAGGCCGCGCTGGTCATCGTCGCGGGAGTGGGGCTCACCTTCGGCCTGTGGTGGACCTACTTCATTGCCGACGCGGGGGATGCGCTCGAGGGCAACCGCGGGCGTGGCTGGGGATTCGGCTACGGCCACATCCTCGTCTTCATGGCGGTCGCCGGTACCGGCGCGGGGCTGCACGTCGCGGCCTATGTGATCGAGGGGCACTCCGAGCTCGGAACCGTGGGCGCCGTCGTCGCGGTCGCTGTTCCGGTGCTCGTGTTCTGCGTCGCGATCTTCGGGCTCTACGTGTTTCTCACAAGCTTTCTCGACATCTTCCACCTCTGGCTCATCGCGGCGGCCGTCGGTGTCGTGCTGATCGCCCTGGCCCTGGCCGTCGTGGGTGTGTCAATCGGCTGGTGCCTCATCGTGCTGATGCTGGCCCCCGCCGTCATCGTCGTCGGCTACGAGACGGTGGGGCACCGGCACATCGAGGCGCGCTCCGCCAGTTAGTGGCTGTCGACCGCCTCGATCTCGGTGCGGTCGCCCGACCACAGGGTGTGGAAGGTGCCGTCCTTGTCGACGCGCTTGTAGGTGTGCGCCCCGAAGAAGTCGCGCTGACCCTGCACGAGGGCGGCGGGCAGGCGGTCGGCGCGCAGTCCGTCGTAGTACGACAGCGACGACGAGAAGGCGGGCGCGGGAATGCCGGCCTTGGCCGCATCCGCGACGACGTTGCGCCACGCGGTCTGGGCCGTGCCCATCACGTCGGCAAAGAACGGGGCGGTGACGAGGGCGACGAGGCCCGGGTCCGCGGCGTAGGCCTCGGTGATGCGGTTGAGGAACCGGGCGCGGATGATGCAGCCGCCACGCCAGATCTTGGCGATCTCGCCCTTCTTGATGTCCCATCCGTACTGCTCTGCTCCGGCCACGATGGCGTCGAAGCCCTGCGAGTAGGCGATGACCTTCGAGGCATAGAGCGCGAGGCGCACACCCTCGATGAACTTGTCGGGGTCGGCGGGCTTGAAGTCGTCAGACGACGGACCGGGAAGGCTGGATGCCGCAGCACGCTGCGCAGGCTTCGACGAGAGGGAGCGCGCGAACACCGCCTCCGCGATTCCGGAGACGGGGATGCCGAGGTCGAGCGCGGTCTGCACCGTCCAGACTCCGGTGCCCTTCGATCCCGCCTGGTCGAGGATGAGGTCGACGAGGGGCGTGCCGGTAGACGCGTCGACCTGCTTGAGAACCTCGGCGGTGATCTCGATGAGGTAGCTCTCGAGGTCGCCCTTGTTCCACTCGGTGAAGATGTCGCTGATCTCGGCGGGGGTCTTGCCGGTGCCGCGACGGATGAGGTCGTAGGCCTCGGCGATGAGCTGCATGTCGGCGTACTCGATGCCGTTGTGGATCATCTTGACGAAGTGGCCGGCGCCGTCGGTGCCGACGTGGGTGACGCAGGGCTCGCCTTCGGCGACTGCGGCAATGGACTTGAGGATCGGGCCGAGCGTCTCCCAGGCCTCGGCGCTGCCGCCGGGCATGATCGACGGGCCGAGCAGCGCGCCCTCCTCGCCGCCCGAGATGCCGGCGCCGACGAAGTTGATACCGGTCTCGCGCACCGCCTTCTCGCGGCGGATGGTGTCGGTGAACAGCGCGTTGCCGCCGTCGACGATGATGTCGCCGGGCTCGAAGACCTCGGTGAGCGCGTCGATGACGGCGTCGGTGCCCTTGCCGGCCTGCACCATGATGATCGCGGTGCGCGGCTTGCTCAGCGACGCGGCAAACTCGGCATACGAGGAAGCGGCAACGAAGTTGGCTTCGGGGTGCTCGTCGAGCACCGTCTGGGTCTTCTCGAAGGAGCGGTTGAAGATCGCGACCGTGTTGCCCTCACGGGAGGCGAGGTTGCGAGCGAGGTTCGACCCCATGACCGCCATGCCGACTACGCCGATGTTTGCCGCTGCACTCACTGTGACTCCTAGGATTCGCTGGTATTAGCCCCGTCAAGATTACCGGTGTAATGTAGGCCCGTACTTCGGCGAGGGAATCGCACCCATGCGGTTCCGTTATCGACGCGGTGGATCAGTTCTCTGTTTCCTCACGTTGTTCGTACGTTCGAGTTGAAACCAAGGAGAGTAATCATGGCTGACGCCACCAGCAACCACCTCGTCACCGAGGCCCGCAGCACCTTCGGCAAGGGTGTTGCCCGCAAGATCCGCGCGACCGGCAAGATCCCCGCCGTTATCTACGGTCACGGCACCGAGCCGCAGCACGTCACGCTGCCCGGTCACGAGACGGCGCTGATCCTGCGCAAGTCGAACCAGGTGCTCGAGCTCGACATCGACGGCAAGATCCAGCTCGCGCTCGTCAAGGACGTGCAGAAGGACCCGGTTCGCCAGATCATCGAGCACATCGACCTCATCGTCGTGCGCAAGGGCGAGAAGGTCACCATCGACGTCGCGATCCACCTCGAGGGCGAGGCTGCCCCCGGCACGCTCGTCAACCAGGACGCCAACACCATCTCGCTCGAGGCCGAGGCCACCCACATCCCCGAGTCGATCGTCGTGTCGATCGAGGGTGCTGAGGACGGCTTCTCGCTGCTCGCCAAGGACCTTACGCTGCCGACCGGCTCGACCCTGATCACCGATGGCGACACGCTCATCGTCGCGGTCAGCACCGCCGCCGAGCAGGACCTGGGCGATGAGGCTGAGGCCGCTCCGGCCGCCGAGGACGCGCCCGCCGAGGACGCTGAGTAACAACTGAACGACACCGTGTGGCTCGTAGTCGGGCTCGGCAACCCCGGGCCCGACTACGCCGGCAACCGTCACAACGTCGGCCAGATGGCTCTCGCAGAGCTCGCTGACCGCATGCGCGCGCCGTTCAAGAGCCACAAGGCGAATGCCGCCGTCGCCGAGGGGCGCACCGGATCCGATTCGCCGCGCCTCATCCTGGCCAAGCCGAACACCTATATGAACGTGTCGGGTGGCCCGGTCGCCGCACTCATGCGCTTCTACAAGGTGCTGCCCGAGAACCTCATCGTGGTGCACGACGAGCTCGACATTCCCTTCGACTCGATCAAGCTGAAGACCGGTGGCGGGCACGGCGGCCACAACGGCGTGCGCGACATCGCCGCGGCCATCGGCACCCCCGACTTCGTGCGGGTGCGGGTCGGCATCGGCCGCCCTCCCGGGCGGCAGCCCGCGGCCGACTTCGTGCTGCGCGATTTCAGCGCAGAGGAGCGCAAGACGCTTCCCAATCTGCTCGCCGACGCAGCGGATGCCGTCGAGATCGTCGCGAAAGACGGCCTGATTGCCGCGCAGCTGCGCTTTCACAGCCCGCGCGAGTAGTCCCGACAAATACTCAGGCGACTCAAAGTAGTCTCGGTGGAATGCGGGTTCTACTGGCGGGGGCGACGGGTGCGATTGGCACCGAGTTGCGTCGTCAGCTGATCGAGGCAAACCACGACGTCACGGGGCTCGCCCGCACCGCCGGACCCCGCGCGACGCTCGGCGTCGACCTGCTCGACCGCGATGCCGTGCTGCGCGCGGTCGACGGCCTGGAGTTCGATGCCGTCATCCACCAGGCCACCGCGCTGCGCCGCGCTCCGCTGACCGCAAGTCACATGCGCACGACGAACCGGCTGCGCACCGAGGGCACGAGCACCCTGCTCGCGGTGGCACGCGAGACCGGGGCCAAACGCTTCGTCACCGCATCCGTTTTCTTGGGCTACGGTTTCGGCGACCACGGCGACGTGCCGCTCGACGAGTCGGAGCCTTTCGGCGTGCAGACCGACGCCGTGCAGCTCGCGGTGCTCAGCAACGAGCAGCAGGTGCGCGCTGCGGGCGGCATCGCGCTGCGCTACGGGCTGCTCTACGGCACCGGATCGCCGGTGGTTGCGGCCGGCTGGCAGGGAGCGCTTCCCCTGCTGCACACCGCGGATGCCGCATCCGCTGCCCTCGCCGCGCTCACCCGCGGCAAGCGGGGATCGGCATTCAACATCGCCGACGATGCTCCGGTGAGCTGGCGCGAACTGCAGCAGGCCATCGCGGTTGCCGAGGGGCGGTCGCTGCCACGCGAGGTCCCACCGTGGCTGCTGCGGGTGTCCGCGCCGTTCACCGCGGAGCTGATCGCGGGCACCTCGATGCGGCTCTCGACGGCGCGCGCGAAGCGCGAGCTGCGCTGGAAGCCGCGGTACCCGAGCTTCGTCGAGGGCCTGGCCGCGACGGTGGACGTCGGAGCACTTGCGTAGACTCATGAGGTGACTCTCGAAGGAATTATCACTGGGCTTTCGCGCGCCCGCGACTTCGAGAGGGCACTGACCTACGGTCGCAACAGCGCCGATTTCTCGCTCGTTGACGGGCTGCGAGCACCGCTTCTCGCCGGCCTCATGCAGAAGCGCAGCGTGCTGTTCGCCATCGTCGCGACCGGCCGAGAGTCGGAGTCGCTGCGGTCTGCTCTCGGCTGCTACCTGCCCGACGCGACGATCGTCGACTTCCCGTCGTGGGAGACCTTGCCGCACGAGCGCCTGAGCCCGAGCGCAGAGACGGTCGGCAAGCGCGCGGCCGCGCTGCGCCTGCTGCATGAGCATGAGAGCGGGATGCTGGTGGTCGTCGCCTCCGTGCGCGCCGCCCTGCAGCCCATGGCCGACAACCTCGTCGACTTCGAGCCGGTCGTGCTGACCGTCGGAGGCCGCGGCTACGACCTCGCCCAGCTCTCGTCGCGTCTCGTCGACCTGGCCTACTCGCGGGTCGACCTGGTGACCCGCCGAGGCGAGTTCGCGGTTCGCGGCGGAATCCTCGATGTCTTTCCGCCGACCGAGGACCACCCCGTGCGTGTGGAGTTCTTCGGCGACGAGCTCGAGCAGCTTCGGCAGTTCTCGGTCAGCGACCAGCGCTCCCTTCCCGAGGTGGTGCATTCGGTGGCGCTGCCGCCGAGCCGTGAACTGCTGCTGAGCCCCGCGGTGCGCCAGCGCGCGCGCGAGATGCAGCACGAGTTTCCGTCGCTGGCGACGCTGCTCGCGAAGATCTCGGAGGGCATCCCGGTTGAGGGCATGGAGTCGCTCGCCCCCGCCTTGCTCGACCGGCTGGTGCCGATCACGCACTACCTTCCGTCGGATGCCGCGATCGCGATCCTCTCGCCCGAGCGGATCACCGACCGGGCTCACAACCTCGTCGAGACGAACAAGGAGTTTCTCAGCGCCGCGTGGAACGCCGCCACCGTCGGCGCCGAGGCGCCGATCGACCTCGATGCCGGCGAGTTTCTCACCCTCGGCGCGCTGCGCGACTCGGCGGGTGGCCGGCCCTGGTGGACCTTCTCACAGTTCAACGCGGGCGCCCTGCCCGAGGAGGATGCGGGGGAGTACCTGCGCATCGAGGCGAACCCGGTGCCGAGCTTTGCCGGCGTCGCGGATGGCGCCCTCGCCCACGTCGAGACCCTGCTGAAAGACGGCTGGTCGGTGGTCGTCGCGGCGCAGGGGTCGGGACTCGTGGAGCGCGCGGCCGACGTGCTCGCCGAGCGCGGGCTGGCGGCGCGACCGGTGGAGGCGCTGCCGAGCGTGCTCGAGACGGGCGTTGCGTACATCGCCAAGGCATCCGTCGAGCAGGGCTTCGAGCTCGCGGGGGTGAAGCTCGCGCTGATCAGTGAGTCGGAGTTCTTCGGGCGCAGCGCGGGCTACGACACCCGGCAGCCGAAGAAGCTGGCGTCGCGCAGAAAGAACGTCGTTGACCCGCTGCAGCTCAAGACGGGCGACTATGTGGTGCACCAGACGCACGGCGTCGGCAAGTTTCTCGAGCTGGTCAGCCGCGAGGTGTCGAGCGGCGGCCGCAACCCGGTGAAGCGGCAGCGCGAGTTTCTCGTGCTCGAGTATGCGCCCAACAAGCGCGGCTACCCGGGTGACAAGCTCTACGTTCCCACCGACCAGCTCGACCTCATCACGCGCTACGTCGGCGGCGAGGCCCCGGCAGTCAGCAAGATGGGCGGCAGTGACTGGGCAGCCGCGAAGGGCAAGGCACGCAAGGCGGTGCGCGACATCGCCGTCGAGCTCGTCAAGCTCTACAGCGCGCGCATGTCGAGCAAGGGCCACGCCTTTCCGCCCGACACGCCCTGGCAGCGCGAGCTCGAAGACGCGTTCCCTTTCGCCGAAACCCTCGACCAGCTGCAGACGATCGAAGAGGTGAAGGCCGACATGGAGCGGCCGATTCCGATGGATCGCCTGCTCTCGGGCGACGTCGGCTACGGCAAGACGGAGGTCGCGGTGCGCGCCGCGTTCAAGGCCGTGCAAGACGGCAAGCAGGTCGCGATGATCGTGCCGACAACGCTGCTGGTGCGGCAGCACATGGAGACCTTCGCCGAGCGGTTCGCGGGGTTCCCGGTGCACCTGCGGGCGCTGTCCCGTTTTCAGACCGACAAGGAGTCGAAGGAGACTCTCGCGGGCATGGCCGACGGCACGGTCGACGTCGTCATCGGCACCCACCGCCTGCTCGGTGCGAACGTCGCCTTCAAAGACCTGGGGCTCGTCATCATCGACGAGGAGCAGCGCTTCGGTGTTGAGCACAAGGATGCGCTGAAGAAGCTGAAGACGAACGTCGACATTCTGGCGATGACGGCGACCCCGATTCCGCGCACCCTCGAGATGGCGGTGACGGGCATTCGCGAGATGAGCACCCTCGCCACCCCGCCGGAGGACCGCCACCCGATCCTCACCTTCGTCGGCCCCTACAGCGACCGCCAGATCACAGCCGCGATTCGCCGCGAGCTGCTGCGCGAGGGCCAGATCTTCTACGTGCACAACCGCGTCAGCTCTATTACCCGGGTGGCAGCACAGATCAAGGAGCTCGTGCCCGAGGCCCGCGTCGCCGTCGCCCACGGCCAGATGAGCGAGGCCGACCTTGAGCAGGTGATGGTCGACTTCTGGGAGCGCCGCGCCGACGTGCTGGTCTCGACCACCATCATCGAGACCGGACTGGACATCGCCAACGCGAACACGCTCATCATCGACCGCGCCGACAAGTTCGGCCTCTCGCAGCTGCACCAGCTGCGTGGTCGAGTCGGACGTGGCCGCGAACGTGCCTACGCCTACTTTCTCTATGATGCCGAGAAGCCCCTGTCAGAGACGGCGCACGAGCGCCTCGCCACCATCGCGGCGAACAACGAGCTCGGCGCGGGCATGCAGATCGCGCTGAAGGACCTCGAGATTCGCGGCGCAGGCAACCTGCTCGGCGGTGAGCAGTCGGGCTTCATCGCGGGTGTCGGCTTCGACCTCTACCTTCGGATGATCGGCGAAGCCGTTAACGCCTTCCGCGGTGATGTTGCCGAGGGCCAGACCGAGCTGCGGCTCGAGCTGCCCGTCGACGCGCATATTCCTGAGGAGTACGTCGAGAGCGAGCGCCTGCGGTTGGAGGCGTACCAGAAGCTCTCGACCGCATCCTCGCCGCTGTCGACGCCGGAGCAGATCGACCAGGTGCTCGACGAGCTGACAGACCGCTACGGCGAACCGCCCGAGCAGGTGACGGCCCTCGTTGCCGTCAGCCGACTGCGACGGATGGCCGTGAAGGCAGGCCTCAGCGAGGTCGTCTCGATGGGCAGCAACCTGCGCATCGCACCGGCCGACCTCGCCGACAGCGTGCAGGTGCGCCTGCAGCGCATGTACCCCGGCAGCCGCTACACGGCGGCTGCTCGCGCCGTGACCATCCCGCTGCCCGTCGGCAAGACCGACGCGGAGCTCATCGACTGGGCCGGAGCTGTGCTGACCGCCATCTTCGGCGCCGTCGTCATCGATACAAAGGAAACCAATGCCTGAGTGCATTCACGGTCTCGAGTTCGCCTCCTGCGACCTCTGCAACCCGCCAGCGCGCCCCGTCGCCGCGGCCCCGGTGAAGCGCGCCGCTCCGGTGCGCACGACCCGTCCCGCTCCGGTGAAGAACCGCTCGGAGCAGCGTCTGCACGTCGTCATTCCGCTCGACGACCTCGGTGACCTGCTGGCCGACGGCGAGCTCGTCGACCCGATCTACTTTCACGGCCCCGAGGAGCTGGCGTG
>Ga0247738_10000868_pt1 | contig 11093 bp, 9 predicted proteins | sample UWRJL013104B2_FD_180936 | JGI IMG/M metagenome (GOLD analysis project Ga0247738, IMG submission 180936) | Plant litter microbial communities from Arlington Agricultural Research Station in Wisconsin, United States - UWRJ-L013-104B-2 | ecosystem: Environmental > Terrestrial > Plant litter >...
TTCCAGATCCTCCTTGATCATCAGGAAGTTACGCGCTTCGAGGACGCCAGCATATTTCGAGATTTCCCCGAGATTTGGGAAGACGCACCACTGGCCGATCTCGTGGCTGACCAGCGCCATGGGCACGGAGGCCACCCAGTCGGACCAGTCGGTTCTTGTCTCCAGAGCGCGGGCGTTGAGGCGACCATCCAGCCCCTCGCCCCAGCGCTGATTACGCGGTTCGGGCTTGGACACATAGTCGGCGCGTTGAGTGGTCGGCCAGCCGGAGCCCCCGGTATAAAGCCTTCTACTGTCAGCCTTTTTCCACTTATCGATAAAGCGTTCGAGGAAGGCGTGGAGGCCGCGCCCGTTCACCTCATTGCCCACGCAGAGCATGACGAAGCTGGGGTGATTGCCATAGTCCCGGACGATGCGCTCGGCCTCTGCGTGGATATAGCGATCAAGAGCGGGATCGGCGCCGAGGACCGGCCAGACGGGGGTTTCGACGTGGAGCAGCATGCCAAGCCGGTCGGCGACTTCGAAGGCCGCTTTGGGCGGGCACCAGGAGTGGTAGCGGATGTGATTGAGGCCGTAAGCCTTTGCCGTGCCGAAGACTTTTTCCCAGCCGGCGTGATCGGTGGGGGGATAGCCGGTGAGCGGGAAAATGGCGCATTCGAGCGTTCCACGCAGGAAAACAGTGCGGCCATTGAGCTTGAGATGGCGACCGTCACGGACAAAATTTCGAATGCCGAAAGTAGTTTCGCGGCGATCTTGGGCGACGCCATCGCGCAGCCATTCGACGGTGAGGCGATGGACGACAGGGTCGAATTCGTCCCAGAGCGCGGCCTCATCGGGCAGCGTGATGGTCTGCTCAAAAGTCACAAATGCGCTGTCAACTGCTAGCAGACTGCTAACGTTGAGAGGCTCATTTCGGCCCGCAATGTGAAAACTGAGCACCAGCTCGTCCTGATGCGTTTCGGTCCAGAAAGTAGGGAAGCGAATGTCGGGGTCGAAAGCATCGAGTTCGACCTTGATGGTGATATCGCGGCTGGGGGCGTAGACATCGACACGGGCGATGGAGGCGCGGGCGGCCTCGATGCGGAGAAAGCCGACGACGCCGTTCCAATTGGTCTGGGTGTGCTCGGTTTTGGAGTGGGCGACGTCGCCCATGAGGGCGTGATCCCGAATGATCGCCTCGCCCACGGCCTCGAAGCGAGCATTGTCGATCATCATGACGATCTTGTGCGGCCCCGGCGCGAGCTTGCCGATGAGCATGCGCACGGCCGTGGACAGGCTTTCGTCGCGCCCGAGCTTATAGCCATCGACCCAGATATTGACCTCGCCATGCGGGCGCTCGAGGGCGATGTGAAAATAGTGGTCGTCCAGCCCCTCGGGAATCTCAATGGTTTTGGCGTACCAGGCCTTGCCGACATAGGGATGGCGGCGGCTGAGATGGGCCATGGTGCGATTGGTCGAGAGTGGGGTCTTTTGCGCCTCGTCGACGCTGCCGGGCAGCTGGATGGTGTCGGAGAGATCGGCCTTGAACCAATGCTCGGCCTCCCCGCAGCTGTCGGGATCAAGTGCAAAGGCCCATTCGCCTTCGAGGGAGATAGAGGTGAGCATGAGAGCCTTCTTCTTGAAGTCGGTGTCTGGTTGCCAAGAGTAACCCCCACCCAACCTCCCCCTGAGAGGGGGAGGAGTCGTTCAGTGGGCGGGATGGTTTCGGCAAACTCGATAGGTCCCTCCCCCTGAGAAGGGGGAGGTTAGGTGGGGGTCGACGCCCCTACATCTGCGCTTCGACTTCGGCCTTCACGGCGGCGAGCGCTTCTTCGACGCTCTGAACGCCGCGGGCGACGTTGTTGATGGCCGTGCCCATGGCCGTTGCGGCGACGGGATCGAGTGCGTTGAGGGTGAACGGGACCATCTCGGCCTGGATCGGGGCAAAAACCTCGTTGACGTTCTGGCCGCCATAATAGGGATCTTCGAAATTGATCCACTCCGACTGCGTGGCCGGGGTGTAGGCGGGGAAGAGATCGTCGTTCTGGTATTGCTGCTTGAGGCTCTCGTCATTGGTGACGACCCAATGGATGAAGGCCCAGGCGGCTTCCTTGTTCTGGCTGCCCTCAAGAATACCGATATAGTCGCCGCCCGAGTTGAAGGAGCGATTGCCATCGACGCCAGGCACCTGGGTAATGGCCCATTTGCCTTCCTGATCGGTGGCATAGGCGCGCTTCAAGAGGCCGCCGAACCAGTTGCCGTAGAGAGCAGTCGCGAGCTGACCGCGCTGGAAGGCACCCTGCCATTCCGGGCTCCAGGCGGTGAAGGGCGAGATCATGCCCGCATCGGCGGCTTCCTTGACCTTTTCGAGGGCGGTCGTGAAGATCGGATCATCGATCTGGAATTCGCCCTCGGCGCTGAAATAGCTGACACCCGCCTGAGCCATCATGGCGCGGACGATTTCCTCGCCATTGCCGATCACCCAGCGCTCATTGGGAATGACCAGCTTCTGGCCCTCGGCAATAAAGGCGTCCCAATCGGCAAAGAGCGCGCCGACTTCAGCTGGATCCGTGGGCAGTCCGGCTTCGGCGAAAATGTCGGAGCGGTAGAACATGCCGCCCGGGCCGGTGTGCTTGGGGAGAGCGGAGATCTTGCCATCCGGCAGGGTGACATTGGCGACGGTGAAGCCAGCGAAATCATCGATGAACTCACCGGCATTGTAGGGCGCCTGCGAGAGATCGACCCATTGCGGCTTGTCGCGCAGGAGCGCCATCATGCCGATTTCGATCATGGCCACGTCGGTGCCGCCGCCTGCCAGCATGGCGCGCTGAACAGCATTGAGATAGGCGCTGTTGGCCTGCGGAATGCCCTGAACATTGACGGTGATGTTCGGATAGACCGCGTTGAACGACGGCAGGAGCGCCTGGAAGGTGCGGTCATTATTGGGCCAGGTCAGCACATTGATCGTGCCGGAAATGCTGGTATCCGGCGCGTCCTGGGCGATGGCAGGCAACGAGACGGTGCTGGCCAGCGCCAGGGCCGCAAGTCCTTTCAGAATAGTCTTCATGGTGCAAATCCTCCCTTTGCAGTGTCCTGCCGCTCCCCGCGGCAATTGGTTTATTTGACCGACCCGGCGGTCAGCCCGGCGATGAATTGGCGGCTCAGCAGGCCGAACAGGATGAAGACCGGCACAAGGCCCATGAGCGTCGCGAGCATCACCGCCGGCATGTCGGAATAATGGGTGGTCGAGAGCGTGGTAAGCGCCAGCGGCACGGTGAACTTGCTGCCGTCGCTGAGCACCACGAGCGGGATCTGGAAGTCGTTCCAGGTGCTGATCAGCGTCCACACCGACAGCGCTGCAAGCCCGGGCCGGATGATCGGCAGGACCACGAAGAAGAAGGTGGAGAGCCCCTTGGCGCCGTCCATCTCGGAGGCTTCGTAAAGCTCCTTGGGCACGGTGGAGCCGATATAAGTGTACATCCAGACGACGCCAAAGCCCGAGGCCAGCGCGGGGATGATGAGCGGCCAATAGGTGTTGAGCCAGCCGAGGGCGTTCATCTGCAGGAAGAACGGGATCAACGCCAGCGAGGGGGGAAAGAAGAGGGTCGCGAAGGTGACGACGAGGATCATCTTGTGGCCGGGCGCGCGGGTGTAGCGGGCAAGGCCATAACCGGCGAGGGCACTGACCAGCACGAGGCCGAGGGTTTTGGGCACCGCCACGATGAGGGAATTGAGGATCGGCCGGAAGGGCGGGAACACCGCTTCGATGTTCTTGTAGTTCTGGACGATATTGTCGCCGAACCACAGGGGCGGCGGGAACTGGAACACCTCGTTGAGGGTGCGCGTGGCGAAAACGGCCGTCCAGTAGAGCGGCAGGATGAAGAAGATGCTGAGCGCCAGGAGCACCAGGGTGATGAGGAGGTTGAAGCGCTTTTCGCGATTGCGGAACATACCGATCATGCGGTCGCTCCGCGCAGGCGCTTGAGCCCGGCCTGATAGACAAGGGTCAGGATGACAACGGCAGCAAAGATGTACCAGGAGACGGCTGAGCCCAGCCCGAAATTGAGGCGGGTGAAGGCGGTGGCGAAGAGGTACATGCCCAGTGTCGTCGCCGAATTATTGGTTCCGCCCATGCCTTGGGTCAAGACATAGGGCTCATCGAACATCTGCAGGCCCCCCAAAGTCGCCGTGATAGTGGCGAAGGCGATGGCGGGGAGCAGCAGCGGCAGGGTGATGCGGGAGAAGATGGCCCAGCGCCCGACGCCATCCATGCGCGCGGCCTCATAGATATCGCGCGGAATGGACTGCAGAGCGGCCATGAAGATGATTATGTACCAGCCGGTCCAGCGCCAGATGACGAGGAGGACCACCAGCGGCTTGATCCAGGCTTCAGAGCCCAGCCAGTCGAAATAGCTCGGCGTGCCGCTCATGGCGCCGGAGAGCAGATTGACGATGCCGCCATTGGCCGAAAAGAACATGCGCAGGACGATTGCCGCGATGGCCGGCGCCACCAGCAGCGGCAACAGGAAGACCATGCGGAAATAGCTTTTGCCGAAGGCGACGTAGTCGTTGACGAGGACGGCGATGACCAGCGCCAGGAGCACGGTCAGCACGGTCGACCAGAACCACATGAAAATCGTGTTGCCGATCGCCTTCTGGAACACGGGATCGCGCAGGGCGCGGGCATAGTTCTCGAACCCGACCCATTGCGGGTCGGAAAACCCGTCCCAGCGATTGAAGCCGAGATAGAGCGAGAAGATCACCGGGAAGACCGAGAACACGAGGAAGACGAGCAGGAAGGGCGCGACCGCCAGATAAAAGGCGTTGTCGCGGCGCATGCGGTGCAGTGTCTTCCCAGCGTGGCCCGATGCCATGCCAATCCTCCGGTTTCTGGGATTAAATAATCTGATGTTTGATCCGCCTGTCAAGAGGCAGCGCGCGCTGTTGTGCCGGGCACGCTGATCGCCGTATATAGGCGCTCGAATACTGGATGACGGATTGAAAGCGGCACCCCTTGACCCCACCAAAACCGTCACCTAGCATCCAATCATCTGATTTATAGGTGCCGTGTGAAGATCACAGCGATTTCGACCCGTGTGGTCAATGCGGAAATGCGCAATTGGGTGTTCGTCAAGGTCGAGACCGACGAACCCGGCCTGTTCGGTTGGGGCGAAGCAACGCTCGAATGGAAAACACGCGCTGTCGTTGGGGCGATTGATGATCTGGCGCCGCTGCTGATCGGGCGCGACCCCCGCGATATCGAACAGGCCTATCGGGCCATGACCAAGCAGAGTTTCTGGCGGCTGGGCGCCATCGGCATGAGCGCCGTCTCGGGCATTGAAATGGCGCTCTGGGACATCATGGGAAAGCATTTCGGCGTGCCCGTCTGGCGGCTGCTCGGCGGCAAGGTGCGCGACAAGGTGGCGGTCTATACCCATCTGGGCATGGGCGACATGCGGGCGGTCTATGAGACCGACGAGATCGATCCGCTGGTGGAGCGCGCCCGCGAAGTGGTCGAGAGCGGCTACAAGGCGTTCAAGGCCGTGTTCGTGCCCTATACGCACTATCACGCCCCCCTGCCCCAGATCGACAAGGTCGCCCGGATGATGGAAGCGATGCGCGCCGCCGTGGGTGACGAGATCGAGATCATGGTCGACTTCCACGGTCGTCCGGCATCGGCCGGTGCGGCGCTGGCCTATATCGAGGCGCTGGCCCCCGCGCGCCCCATGTTCGTCGAGGAACCGGTTCAACCCGGCGACTTCCAGAGCCTGGCCAAGCTGGGGCGGCAGACCAAGGTGCCGCTGGCAACCGGCGAACGGCTGATCGACAGGAGCGAATTCGACGCGCTCTTTGCCACCGGCGCCATCGACATCGTCCAGCCCGATATCTGCCATTGCGGTGGGCTGATGGAAGCCAAGAAGATCGCCGCGCGCGCCGAGGCGCTGGGAATCGGGGTTGCCCCGCACAATCCCCTCGGCCCGATCGCCGGCGTGGCGGCGCTGCACTTTGCCGTATCGACGCCAAACCATGTCATTCAGGAGGAGATGGTGGGGGCCGTGCCCTGGTATTTCGACGTGGTGCAGGGACCGATCCGGCGCGTCGACGGCTTCTGGCAAGTGCCCGAGGCGCCGGGTCTCGGAATAGTGGTTGACGAGGCGGAGTGCGCCAAGCATCCCTTTGCACAGGAAGTGATGCATACGCAGAACGCCGTCATGCCAGACGGGACAATCGTGGATTGGTAAATCGATGCGCCTTGGGGGGAAAATCGCCGTGGTCACCGGAGCGGGACGCGGCATCGGAGCAGCCATAGCCGAGGCGTTCATACGCGAGGGGGCGCAGGTGATCATCGCCGAGCGCGACGAAACAACCGGCGCCGAGACAGCCGCCCGCCTGGGCGACAATGCCTTTTTCATCCACACCGATGTGACCGACCAGGACTCTGTCGATACCGCCATTGCCGAGACCCTCGCCCGCAACGGTGGCATCGACGTGCTCGTCAACAATGCCGGCATCAATGTGTTTCACGAGCCACTGGCCACGACCGATGACGAATGGGCACGCTGCATGGCGGTCGATCTCGAAGGGGTCTGGCGCATGTGCCGGGCCGTGCTGCCGACCATGCTGGACCAGCAGGCGGGCAGCATCGTCAACATCGCCTCATCGCACGCTTCGACCATTATTCCGGGCACCTTCCCCTATCCCGTCGCCAAGCATGGGCTGCTGGGACTGACGCGGTCGCTGGGCATCGAATATGCGGCGCAGGGCATTCGCGTGAACGCGATTGCGCCGGGCTATGTCGAGACCGATCTGGCCGTCGAATATTGGAACACTTTCCCCGACCCGGCGGCCGAACGGCGGCGCACCTATGACCTCCACCCGCCCAAGCGCATCGGCAAGCCGGAGGAAGTGGCGATGACAGCGGTGTTTCTCGCCAGCGACGAGGCCCCTTTCATCAATGCGACATCCATTGCCATCGATGGCGGACGCTCGGTGCTCTATCATGACTAGGGCGGGACCGGCGTGCCCGCCAACGCCCTAGCAACGCCAGCAAAGGAGCGCGTGCCGTGACCCTGGCCGCCACGACCAAGCCACTCCTCAAGCCGCGCGTGCATCGCCACGTGGTCAAGACCCTGGCCCAACGCATTCTGGACAATGAATTCCCGCCCGGCAGCGTGCTCCCCTCCGAACCGGAACTGTGCGAGACGTTCAATGTCAGCCGCAGCGCCGTGCGCGAGGCGGTCAAGGTGCTCGACAGCAAGGGCATGGTGACGACGCGACCGCGCATCGGCACGGTGGTGCGGGCGCGCGAAGACTGGAATTTGCTCGATCCGGACGTGCTGGCCTGGTCGATGGAACTGCACCCGAGCGCCGAACTGGTGCTCAGCCTCATCGAAGCCCGGCAGGTGATCGAGCCGGCCGCGGCCCGCTTTGCCGCGCTCAGGGCCACCGCCAGCGACATCGCGCCCATGGAGGACGCGTTTGCCCGCATGAGCATGCACAAGGCCAGCCAGGATTTCGAGGCATTCAACAAGGCCGATATCGACTTCCACACGGCCCTCCTGAGGGCCAGCGGCAATATCGTCTTCCAGCAATTGTCCAACACCATCGGGGCGGCGCTGGCCTATTCCTTCCGCCTCACCATCGCCCGCGCCCGCGAGCCCGGCGCTTCGCTGCCAAACCATGGCGAGGTGATCGAGCGCATTCGCCTGCGCGACAGCGAGGGCGCGTTTGCCTCGATGGCGCGCCTGCTCAATATCGCACTGGTCGACCTCAGCCTCTCCGGCATGCGAGAAGAGCGGCAGTCGTAAGCCGCGCTGCTAGATCACCGCGAATTTGCCGCCTTCGACAAGCACTTCGACGGCGGCAGGGTGGCTGAGGAAATTGCCGGGACTAGCGGTCGGCCCATAGGCGCCGGACTGCAGCACGGCGACCAGGTCCCCCGCCTTGAGCCCGGGCAGCTGGGCACTGCGCGCCAGCGTATCGAGCGGCGTGCAGAGCGGCCCGACAATGGTCATCGGATGAAGATCGGTTTCGTCCATCCGCGCCGGAGCGACGATTGGAAAATCGCGCTTGATGATCTGCCCCAGATTGCCCGACGCGGCCAGATGATGGTGCATGCCGCCATCGGTGACGACGAAACTGGTGCCGCGCACCGCTTTGACCGAATTGACCTCGGCGACATAAATGCCGCCCGGCCCGGCGAGGAACCGCCCCGGTTCGACAACGATACGGGCACGGGAGAGATTGGGGTCGGACTTCAGCAGCGCGGACAATTCAGGCAGGCCGGCCTTGACGGCGGCCAGATCAAGGGGCGTTTCACCCGCATAATAGGGAATGCCGAGGCCACCGCCGAGATCGATGGAGTCCAGCGGGCGTCCCAGCCTCGCGGCGATGTCGCCGGCGATGCGGATGCCGTGGCGCCATTGATTGAGCAGCGCCGCCGCATCAAGGATCTGCGTGCCGCCATAAATGTGCACGCCGACGAGATCGAGCTGGTGGCATTGGGAAAGCTGGGTAAAGACCGGCTCCAGATCTTCCTCGCAAAAGCCGAAGGCCGTGGGCTTGCCGCCCATGCGCATGGCGCCGGCCTGGGCCTCTGCCATGGGATTGATGCGGAGGGAAATCTTAACGCGCCTGGCCAGGGCGGCGGCGATGGCTTCGATCCGCTCGATCTCCTCATGGCTCTCGACATGGATTTCGCCGATGCCGGTGGCGATGACCTCCTGCAATTCGTTGCGGCGCTTGCCTGGGCCCGCAAAGAGGATGCGCTCCGGCAGGGCACCCGCCCCCAGGGCCGCCCGATATTCCCCGATCGAGGCGATTTCGATGCCGGCGCCTTCGGAGACAAAGAGCGCGATTACCTGCCGTGCCGGGTTGGCCTTGACCGAATAATGGATATCGGCAAAGCCGCCCAGGGCCTCGGCGAGGGCGCGATAACTCTGGCGCATGACGGCGCCGTCATAGAGGAAAGCCGGGGTCCCGACTTCGGCGACGATGGACCGCACGCTCACTCCGCCGAGGACGAGATCGGGCCCGTCGACGGTAAAGATCGAGCCGGCGATATCGGGCCCGTGCGGCAGCTTTGCGCTTTCAGGCCCCGACATTGTCGCTCCGCTCGCGCACGAGGCTCTTGTAGTCCACCTTACCATTGGGTGTGGTCGGGAGCGCTTCGGAGAGCTCGAGGGCGCGCGGCAGCATGTAGCTCGCGAGCTTTTCGCCGAGGCTGCGCATCACCTCGCCGGTGTCGACGGTTTCGCCCGCGGGTACGACTATGGCGTGCACCTTTTCGCCCGCAAGTGGATCCGGAAGCCCGATCACCGCCACATGGCGAAAACGACCGGTCGCCATCAGGGCTTCCTCGACTTCCGTCGGGCTGATCCGATAGCCGGAGGATTTGATCATCCCGCCATCGCGGCCGACAAAGCTGAAATAGCCCTCTTCGTCTTCGACGACGATATCGCCGGAATAGCAGACGGTTTCCCCACCCTGCTCGGACGAGATGAATGGGTGGGGCCGCAGGACGCGGGCTGTTTCTTCAGGCCGGCGCCAATAGCCCAGCGACACGGTGGGCCCGCGATGGACCAATATGCCCGGCTCGCCCGGACGGGCGCGGCGGCCATCGGCAGTCACGGCAAAGATCTCGCATTCCGGAATGGCGCGGCCAATCGAGGTAGGACGCTTTTCGATGTCCTCGGGCGGCAGGAAGGTCGAGCGGAACGCCTCGGTCAGCCCATACATGAGGAAGATCCTGGTCTGACCCAAAAGGGCGCGAAGGCTCTCGACCGTCTCGGCCGGCACGCGGCCACCCGAATTGGTGATGTAGCGCAGATGCGGCAATTCGGTTTTACGCAGAAGCGGCGCGCCCTTGGTGAGGATCGCCCAGATGGTGGGCACGCCGGCGAGCGCGGTGATGGCTTCGTCGCGGAGCACCCGGACGATTTCATCGCCGAAGCGGAAACTGAAGATGACGAGGCTCGCCTTCTGTTCGACGGCGGTGAGCAATTGATTGAGCCCGTAGTCGAAGCTGAACGGCAAGAGAGACAGAATGCGATCGCTCGCGGTGATGCCGAGATAGGTGCGCACGATCCGCGTGCCGGCCAGCAGATTGCGATGCGACAGCATCACGCCCTTGGGCAGGCCGGTGGAACCGGAGGTGTAGAGAATGGCCGCGAGGTCCTCGCCAATGGCGACCTCGCGCGGTGGGCGCGGCGCGGCGCGATTGTCCATCTCCTCGACATAGAGCAGGCGAACATTTTCCAGCCCCTCGAGGGCCGGCTCGATGGTTTCGGCAAGGCTGCGGCTCGAAATGACGATGGCCGCTTCGCAATCGGCCACGATGTGGCGCACCTGGGGCGCCTTCAGCAGCGCATTGACCGGCACGAAGACGCCCTGAGCCATGCTGATCCCGAAAATGGCCCAGCACTCCTCAACGCCGCGCGGCAGGAAGATGACAACCCGCTCCCCGCGCTGGAGGCCAGCCTCGGCAAGATGACCCGCACACCTTTCGACGGCCTTGGCCAGCGCTGCATGATCGAGGCGGCGCGCGCCATGCACGATGGCTTCATCAGCGCAATCTGCGGCGCCATCGAGCAGGTGATGGAGAAGATAGGGCGAACGGCTCAATGCGTTCCCCGCCGCACAAAGGCGATGATATTGCCGGGGGTTTCGAGATTGGCCGGATCGAAATCGTCATCGGTCAGTTCGATCCCGAATTTCTCGCTGAGAAACATCATGAGCTCGAGAAAGCCGAGGGAATCGAGGGCGCCCGACTCGATGAGCGGGGTATCGGCATCGCAATCCGCAAGCGCGGGAAAGCGCGCGCGCAGATAGTCGTAGACGATTGTTTCGACATCGTCGTTGATCAGCATGGCCGCAGCACTCAAAGTGTCCTCCAATTGGCCTCAGAGGCCCATAAACGCCAGTTCCGAATAGGCCGCGTCGATGCGACCGTCATGCCATTCGCCCTTGACCTGCACCGGTGCGCCGCGGCCGAGCCATCCGCTCGGCACGGCCTCGTCTCGATTGACGAACAGGCAGAGCAGAAAGACGCCCCGGCCGATCAGGAAGCGCGCAATGGCGCCGCGAGCCGCCTGGGCAGCGCTGCGATCGCGCGCATA
>Ga0247738_10000869_pt1 | contig 11084 bp, 8 predicted proteins | sample UWRJL013104B2_FD_180936 | JGI IMG/M metagenome (GOLD analysis project Ga0247738, IMG submission 180936) | Plant litter microbial communities from Arlington Agricultural Research Station in Wisconsin, United States - UWRJ-L013-104B-2 | ecosystem: Environmental > Terrestrial > Plant litter >...
CCTGGTCGGAGCGATGTGGCTGACCGGCCGCTTGGACGCCTGGGCAGAAGTGTTCGCCTGGTTCGGCGCGCAGGGTGCACTCGGACTCACGCTGTGGGGCATTCTGCTGACCGCGCTGCTCGCGGGCACGTCCTATCTGACTCTGCGGCACGCGGTTCCCTGACCTGGATGACGGATGCCGTCGCCCCTGCATTCGCGGGGAGGCGGCATCCGTCGCTCGAGGTCTCAGCGCAGCGGCACCTTGACGTCGGTGCCGCCCTCGTGGGTCATCCGCGCCCCCATCTGCACCAGGCTCGGCTGATCGACGAAGCCGCCGGCGAACAGCGCCTGCCCCTGCAGGAAGGCCGGCGAGCGCTCCAGCAGTGACTCCGGCGCATACCCGAACACCTCGGCGAGTTCGGCGAGGTCCCGCGGCGAGCTCATGCGCATGAGGGCCAGGTTGTCGCACTGCGACAGCGCGTTCTGGTGCACCTTCGAGGGTCGCTGCGTCGAGAGCAGCAGCCAGAGCCCGTACTTTCGACCCTCCGCCGCGATCTGCACGATCCGCTCGGTGAGCAGCTTCTCGACCGGGGTGACCGGATCGGGCGTGCACAGGTTGTGGGCTTCGTCGATGACGATCAGGCGGCCGATCCGCTGCTCGCGGTTGTCCCACAGATGATCGAGCACGGCGAGCGCGGCCGCTCGCGACTCGGGCTGCGTGGCGAAGCCGCCGAGGTCGACCACGGTCGCATCAGCCTGGTCGTCGATGTCTTGGGTGACGTCGCGCTGACCCCATGACCACAGCTTCCATTCGGCGACGCCGAGATTCTCCAGACGCATCGCCAGCTGGTGGCGCACGCGGTCGGGGTGCGAGCGCATGAATCCCACCAGATCATGGTCGGGCAGGAGGTGCATGTCGGTCTCCATGCGGAGCATCGTGTTGTAGTCATCGGCGTCCAGCAGCGGGTCGATCTGCAGGATCGCCGCCCGCGAGCGCAGCGGCATCGAGAGGAACCGCGCGCGCAGCGGCTCGCCGAGTCCCGGGGTCGAGCGGCGCACACGGATGTCGCGCTCGGCCAACTCGGCCGCCTCGGCAGCGGGTGCGTCCGGACGCAGCTCGCCGAGCTTCACGAAATCCGAGTTCGGATCGAGGATCACGATCGGCAGTCTGGTGTGCAGCAGGATCTGCTCGAGCGCGACGCCGAGAGCGTATGTCTTGCCCGATCCGCTCTGGCCGCACCAGAACGTGTGCCGGTTCATCTTCGAGGCGAGAAGGCGCGCAGGGGCGGAGTTCTGCGACTCGAGGAGAGTGCCGATCGTCAGATCGTTGGCCATGTCGAGGTGCTCCTAGCGGTGGGCGTTCAGCGGTCTTCGGCGGCTTCGACGTGGTGCCGGATGACTTCTGCCACGACGAAGGTGAACCACTTCTGCGCGAACTCGGGATCGAGGTCGGCATCGATCGCGAGCGTCCGCAGCCGGGTGAGCTGCTGCTCCTCCCGGGCGGGATCGGATGCCGGCATCCCGTGCTCCGCCTTGAGCCTGCCGACCTGCTTCGTGGCTCGGAACCGCTCCGCGAGGAGGTACACGAGCGCGGCGTCGATGTTGTCGATGCTGCCGCGCAGTCGGTGGAGCGTCTCGAGCGCCTCGGCGTCGTCGGTGCCGGGCGCGGACGTGTGATCGGTCATGTGTTCCTCCTCGCTCCCCGACGATACCGGTCGTGTCGCAGCCGCGCCGCGGGAGCGGCCTTTCATCCCAGACGGGTGAGGGCCGTGAGAGGACCGGGGCCCTAGAGTGTGAGCCATGACCGATGGCACACCCTCGCCCGAGCCGCTTGCGGCAAGCCCTGCAGCGGGTACGGATGCCGCGACGCCCGACACCAGCACCGTCATCGCCGATGCCACCGTGCCGAGCGATCGCGGCGGCAGGCCGTTCTGGGCGCACTTGGACAGCCCGTTCACCGCCGGTCTGCTGCTCACCCTCGGCGGGCTCGCCGCGCTTCTGCTGGGGATCGCCCTCACCAACATCGCCACGGTCATCATCTACATCGCCCTCGCGATGTTCGCATCGCTGGGACTGGACCCGGTGCTCAAGCGCTTAGAGCGCCATGGCGTCAAGCGCCCCTGGGCGATCGCGATCGTCTTCCTGATCCTGGGTGTGATCGGCGCCGGCCTCCTGTGGCTGGTCGTGCCGACCCTGGTCACCCAGATCGGTCAGTTCATCACCGGCATCCCGGCGACGATCGCGAACTTCGAGAAGACCGACACGTACGCCTGGCTGGAGGGCATCTTCGGACCGGGGCTGAACACCCTCGTCACCGACTTGGAGACGTTCATCACCAATCCGGCGAACATCGCCGCGGTGTCGGGAGGCCTGCTCAAGATCGGCGCCGGAATCGCCACGGCGGTGTCGGGCGCGCTCATCATCGTCGTGCTGACCCTGTATTTCGTCGCCTCGCTGCCCGCGATCAAGGAGTCGATGATGCAGTTCGCCCCGGCCCGCAACCGGCCGAGAGTACGCGAACTGACCAATCAGATCACCGATTCGGTCGGCGGCTACCTGATGGGCATGGTCATCCTGGCGTTCTTCAACTCGGTCGTCGCGACGCTGCTCCATTTGATCCTCGGACTGCCCTACCCGCTGCTGATGGGTGTGCTCGCGTTCTCGATCACGATCATCCCGCTCGTCGGCCCGGTGCTGTACTGGATCTTCGCCACCGTGCTCGCCCTGTTCACGAGCCCGCTCTCGGCACTGATCTTCGGCATCCTCTACCTGATCTACATCCAGATCGAGGCGTACGTGATCACCCCGAGGGTCATGTCGAAGGCGATCTCGATCCCCGGGTCACTCGTGGTGATCGGCGCCCTGATCGGCGGCACGCTTCTCGGCCTGATCGGCGCGCTGGTCGCGGTACCCGTCACGGCGTCGATCCTGCTGATCATCAAACAGGTCTACATCCCGAAGCAGGACGCGAAGATCTAGCGCCCTACCTCGCGACGAGCAGGCACGTCGGCGTCGGCACCTCGACGCGATGGCGCGTGCGACCGGGCACACCGGTGCGGAGGTCGAGTGTGAGTGAGACGACCTCGTCGGAGCGCTGCCCCGCCACCAGCAGGGTGTCGCGGACCACGACGTGGTGCCGCGGCCAGTCCACCGCGGCATCCACGAGCGCGACGGGCGCGAGCACATCACCGGCGCCCTTCACGCGGACGGTGGCGATCGTGTTGCTGCCGCGCACGCCGGCATAGAGGAAGTCGCCGTCGCGGGATGCCGCGAGCTCGGCGGCCGTGTCTCCGTCGAGCATTCCCGCGCCGAGCGAGGTTCCCGCGACGATGCGCCAGTGTCCGGTGATGTCGGCAGCGAGGGCGAAGACCTCGCGGCTGAGCTCGGTCACGACGTAGAGGTGGCCGCTCGGGTGCCAGACCATGTGTCGCGGGCCACTGCCGCGCGGCAGCACCACCTCGTGGACGGCACGCAATCCCGAGTCGGGGGTGCGCCAGAAACGTACGAGATCCAGACCCATGTCGGTGGTCGCCAGCAGTCCGCCGGGCAGGAACGCCGACTGATGCGCGCGCGAGACGCGGGATGCCGGCTCCTCCGCGACCTCGACCGGCTCGGGCGCGGCCGGCTCGGCGTCGTAGTCCGGCACGAGATGGCCGTACTGATCGCCGGCCGCCGCTCGGAGCGCCCGCGCCGCAGCGGCGAGATCGGCCCCGCGACTCAGATCCACGCCGGTGCTCAGGTCGGCGCCCCGGCGCGGGTCGACACTGCCGGACAGGTCGACCGCTCCGCTGAAGTCGGCCGGCTCGGCCTCCGGGCCGTAGGGGTCGGCGGCCGCGACACCGAGTACCGGTGCGGAGGGTCGACCGGCGGCATCCAGAGTCATGCGCACGACCCGCCCATCACCCCAGCAGCTCGCCACCAGCGACCCGCCGTCGGGTGCGATCGCCAGGTGGCAGACGGCCTCGCCGGCCTCGACCGGACCGCCGAAGGGCTCGAACGACGTGTCACCGGTGCGGCGGTACGCGCGCACGGTGCCGGCGTCTTCGAGAGCTGCGTAGAGCAGATCGAGCGTGGGGTGTGCGCTCACCCACGAGGGCGAGGCATCGGCGGCCACCGCGTCGCCCGTGAAGCGCAGCTGACCACCGGCGAGGATGTCATCCGCGGCTCCGGCCGTGAGAATGCCGATGCCCGTCGCGTTGCCGTCCGAGCGTGCCGTGTAGCCGCCGGTCCAGAAGCGCATCAGTCGACGAGGTCGTGACGCACGATGACCGCGTCGCGCGCCGGTCCCACGCCGATCACCGAGATGCGCGTTCCGCTCATGCGCTCGAGCGCGAGGACGTAATCCTGCGCGGCGACCGGGAGCTCGTCGAACGTGCGGGCACCGGAGATGTCTTCCTGCCAGCCGGGGAAGTGCTCCAGAATCGGCGTCGCGTGGTGGAAGTCGGACTGGTTCACCGGCACTTCGTCGAACCGCTTGCCCTCGACGTCGTAGGCGACGCACACCGGGATCTCGTCGAGGCCGGTGAGGATGTCGAGCTTGGTCAGCACCAGGTCGGTGATGCCGTTGATGCGCGTCGCGTACCGGGTGATCGGAGCGTCGTACCAGCCGACGCGTCGCGGACGCCCCGTCGTGGTGCCGAACTCGAAGCCGCGCGAACGCAGCCATTCGCCCTGCTCGTCGAACAGCTCGGTCGGGAAGGGTCCCGATCCGACGCGAGTCGTGTACGCCTTGACGATGCCGACGATCCGGTCGAGGCGGTTCGGTCCGACACCCGCCCCCGTCGCTGCGCCGCCCGCGGTCGCTGACGACGACGTCACGAACGGGTAGGTGCCGTGATCGATGTCGAGCATGGTCGCCTGGCCGCCCTCGAACACGACGACCTCGCCGGCATCCAGAGCGTTGTTCAGCAGCAGCGACGTGTCGCACACCATGTGCTGCAGGCGCGGCGCATACGAGAGCAGGTCATCGACGATCTCGTCGACCGTGATCGCACGCCGGTTGAACACCTTGACCAGCAGATGGTTCTTCTGGTCGAGCGCGCCCTCGACCTTCTGGCGGAGGATGTTCTCGTCGAACAGATCCTGCAGGCGGATGCCGACCCGGTTGATCTTGTCGGCATAGGCCGGACCGATGCCGCGGCCGGTCGTGCCGATCATGCGCTTGCCGAGGAACCGCTCGGTCACCTTGTCGAGGGTGCGGTGGTACTGCGTGATCACATGCGCGTTCGCGCTGATCTTGAGCCGGCTGGTGTCGAGGCCGCGGGCGTTGAGGGCCTCGAGCTCGGCGAACAGAACCTCGAGGTCGACGACGACGCCGTTGCCGATCACCGGCGTGACGCCCGGGGAAAGGATGCCGGACGGCAGCAGGTGCAGCGCGTACTTCTCGTCGCCGATCACGACGGTGTGACCCGCGTTGTTGCCGCCGTTGAACTTGACGACCACATCCGTGCGCTCACCGAGCAGATCCGTGGCCTTGCCCTTGCCCTCATCGCCCCACTGGACTCCGACGATCACGATGGCGGGCATATTCACTCCTCGGGAAGGATCCGACGGTACACCCCATCCTATCGAGGCCTCCTGGCGCCCCCCGCGGCTTGACAACCGTGAGGCGCCTGATGCGGTACCGCCGCCGCTAATGTGGGCGCATGCTTCGCACCCCCGCTTGGGCCCGGACCTGGTCGGTTCTGCGGCTGGCCATGTCCGCCGTCATCGCCACGGCGATCGTCGCTCAGCTCTCGCTTTCGGTCTCGCGCGCGGTGGAGAGGGGCAACGACGTCGGAACGATCGTCGCGAACTTCTTCAGCTTCTTCACGATCCTCTCGAATGCGGCATCCGTCGTCGTCCTCGCCTGGGCGGCCATCTGGTACTTCACGCGCGGGGCCCGCGCGAAGTCGGAACCGCGCGGACTCGCAATCGCCCTGGCGTCGGTCACGACGTACATGATCGTGACCGGGCTGGTGTACAACACCCTGCTGCGCAACATCGAGCTGCCGCAGGGTAGTACGCCGATCCCATGGTCCAACGAGACGCTGCACGTCATCGCGCCGATCTTCCTGCTGCTCGATCTGTTCCTCGGGCCACTGCGGCGCCGACTCAACTGGAGCGCGGTCTTCGCGATTGCGGTGTTCCCGATCGTCTGGGCCGTCTACACCCTGGTGCGGGGCCCGTTGGTGACCAATCCGATCAACGGCAATCCGTACTGGTACCCGTATCCGTTCATGGACCCGAACAACTTCGCCAACGGCTACCTCGGCGTCGCCGTCTACATCGTCGCCATCGCCGTGGCGATCATGGCGGTGGGCGTGCTGGTGGTGTGGATCGGACGCCGTCGGGGCACCCCTTTGTAGACTTCGCACAACTTTTTTGTCCCCCATTTGGGCTACTTCCCTGTTTGCGGTGCCAAGGTTTCTCGCCTAAGGTGCGGGCGGCCACTACCACTTGTGTCATGGGGATGATCCATATCGGGGGAAGCGAAAGGTCATCGAAATGCGTTGGTCATGGTTCAGGATCGCTGCGGCGGTCATCGCGTTGTCCGGCATCGTCGCCGGATTCATCGTCAACATCGATCGTGCGTCACGGGAGGCTCAGGATCTCAAGCTGGTCCTGAGCAACTACTTCAGCATGTTCACGATCGTTTCGGCGCTACTGAGCGTCATCGCCCTGGTGGCGGCGGCCACCTGGGCGCAGCGGCATCCAGGCACCTCACGCGAGCCGCTGGGCATCGCCCTCGGCCTCGCTGCGGTCGCCGGCCCCCTGCTGCTGCTGGGCATCGTCTACAACGTCCTGTTGCGGGGCGACCCGAGTGGGATCGCCCTCGGCGACACCGCCGGGATCGCGATGCTGGACGAGTACGCCGTCGAGGTGCTGCACGTCGTGCTGCCGATCTACTTCGTGCTCGACCTGCTCTTCGCTCCGCGCCGGCGCGGACTGCCCTGGTGGTCGCTCGCAGTGTTCCTGGCATACCCCGTGATGTGGATCGTCTACACGATGGTCCGGGGGCTGCGGGTGGCGAACCCCGATGGCAGCACGGCGTGGTGGTACCCGTACCCGTTCCTGGACCCGCACAACGGGGGCTACGGGTCGGCCTTCGCGTACATCGCCGTGATGATCGTCGCGTTCGTCGCGATCGGAGCGATCATCATCGCCATCGGCCGGTACCGCGAAAAGCGAGCGGCCGTGCGCGGCGGGGCACCCTCGGCGCAAGGCGCCCTGCCCGTCTGAGCAACGACAGCGATGCCGGGTCGGAGATCATCCGACCCGGCATCGCCGCGTCTGCGGCCGGAACAGGTCGCCCAGCACCGCTCAGTAGACTCGGAGCATGTCGAAGGTCCTGCAATCCCTCCCCGTCGGCGAGCGCGTCGGCATCGCCTTCTCCGGGGGCCTTGACACCTCCGTCGCGGTCGCCTGGATGCGCGACAAGGGCGCGATCCCCTGCACGTACACCGGAGACCTCGGCCAGCCGGACGAAGACGACATCGACGCGATCCCCGGTCGCGCGCTCGAATACGGCGCCGAGATCTCGCGGCTGATCGACTGCAAGACCGCGCTCGTCGAAGAGGGCCTCGGCGCCCTCGCGTGCGGTGCGTTCCACATCCGCTCCGGCGGCAAGACCTACTTCAACACGACGCCCCTCGGCCGTGCGGTCACGGGCACGATGCTCGTGCGGGCGATGAAGGACGACGGCGTCGACATCTGGGGCGACGGATCGACCTACAAGGGCAACGACATCGAGCGGTTCTATCGCTACGGTCTGCTGGCCAACCCCCGCCTGCGCATCTACAAGCCCTGGCTCGACGCGGACTTCGTCACCGAGCTGGGGGGCCGGTCCGAGATGTCGGCATGGCTCGTCGAGCACGGCTTCCCGTACCGGGACAGCGCGGAGAAGGCGTACTCGACCGACGCGAACATCTGGGGCGCGACCCACGAGGCGAAGACCCTCGAGCACCTGAACGTGTCGCTCGAGACCGTCGAGCCCATCATGGGCGTCAGGTTCTGGGACCCGGCCGTCGAGATCGTCCCCGAAGACGTCACGGTGACGTTCGAGCTCGGTCGCCCGGTCGCTCTGAACGGGGTCGAATACGCCGACCCGGTCGAGCTCGTCCACGAGGCCAACCGCATCGGAGGGCGCCACGGCCTGGGCATGAGCGACCAGATCGAGAACCGGATCATCGAGGCCAAGAGCCGCGGCATCTACGAGGCTCCGGCCATGGCCCTGCTGTTCATCGCCTACGAGCGCCTGGTGAACGGCATCCTGAACGAAGACACCCTCGCGACCTATCACGAGCAGGGCCGCCGGCTCGGCCGGCTGATGTACGAGGGGCGCTGGCTCGAGCCGCAGTCGCTCATGCTGCGCGAGTCGATCCAGAAGTGGGTCGGCTCGACGATCAACGGCTCCGTCACCCTTCGCCTGCGTCGGGGGGACGACTACACGATCCTCGACACCACCAGCCCGAATCTGTCGTACGGTCCCGACAAGCTCTCGATGGAGCGCGTCGGCGACGCGGCATTCGGTCCGACCGACCGCATCGGTCAGCTCACGATGCGCAACCTCGACATCGCCGACTCACGCTCCCGCCTCGAGCAGTACGCCGGCCTCGGGCTCATCGGCGGTGCCACCGGCGCGCTGGTCGGGCGCCTCACCTCTGGTGAGGCCGACGAGATCACGGAGCACGCCGCGCACTACTCGGCCGAGCGCGAGCAGCTCGCCGACGCCGTGGACGAGGCATCCGAGTCGGCGTCGTTCGACTTCGGCGCGGACTGAAGCCGACTCACGTCGTCGCGTGAGGCGCCGGGTTTCACCGGCCGATCACGCGAGCCGCGGTGCAGGGGTTCGGGTTTCCGGACGGTGCGGGTTACGATTCCTGACGGTGCCGCGTGACCCGAACGCGTGACACCCAGGATCACGGTGCCTGGCACCGGGTTCACCACGCACCCACTCGAAAGTCCTTCAATGACGAAGCTCGCCACTGCTCCCCCCGCGATCGGTGAGGCCGAACCGCCCCGCCGGCGATCGGTCGGCCGCATCGTCGGCATCACGCTGTTCAGCATCGTCGCGGGCCTCACTGTGATCGCGCTCGTCGTGGCAGGGTTCGTCGTGTTCACCATCCAGCGGTCGTTCCCGCAGCTCGAAGGCACCGTTGCGGTCGACGGTCTCGGTCACGACGTCGAGGTGCAGCGGGATGTGCTCGGCATCCCGACGATCTCCGCACGCAATACGGATGACCTCTTCTTCGCGCAGGGGTACGTCCACGCCCAGGATCGGTTCTGGGAGATGGACTTCCGCCGGCACGTCACGAGCGGCCGCCTCTCGGAGCTGTTCGGGGAGTCGCAGCTGCCGACCGACAAGTTCCTGCGCACCCTGGGCTGGCGAGAGGTCGCCGCGCAGGAGGTCGAGGCGCTCGAGCCGACGGTCGCGTCGTACTACGACGCCTACGCCGACGGGGTGAACGCCTACCTCGCAGATCACACCGGCGCCGACGCGTCGTTCGAGTACGCGGTGCTGGGGTTGCAGAACGCCGACTACGAGATCGAGCCCTGGACACCGGAAGACTCCGTGGCGTGGTTGAAGGCGATGGCCTGGGACCTCCGCACCAACATCGAGGACGAGACCGAGCGCGCGATGATCGCGCCCGACTTCACGGCCGAGCAGATCGACCAGCTGTACCCGGAGTACCCGTTCGATCGCAACCCGGTGATCGTCCCGACACTCACCGGGGCCGCACCCGCGAGCACCGCGAGCGACCCGGATGCAGGGATCGCGACCGCGTCGGTGCAGTGGGACGAAGTCGATGGGGTGATCGAGGCGGTCAGTGCGCTCGTCGGCGACGCCGGCGAAGGAATCGGCTCCAACTCCTGGGCGGTCTCGGGCGATCTCACCGAGAGCGGGATGCCGCTGCTGGCGAACGACCCGCACCTGGGCGCCGCGCTGCCGAGCGTGTGGCATCAGGTGGGACTCAGGTGCCGCACCATCACCGCCCTCTGCCCGTTCGACGTGTCGGGCTTCAGCTTCTCCGGTGTGCCGGGCGTCGTCATCGGCCACAACGAGCGCATCGCCTGGGGCTTCACGAATCTGACGACCGACGTCACGGATCTGTACCTGGAGAAGATCCAGGACGGTCAGTACTGGCGCGACGGCGCTCTCGTGCCGCTCGAAGAGCGCACCGAGACACTCGTGGTCGCCGGCGGCGACGATGTCGAGCTCACCATCCGCTCGACGGTGAACGGTCCGATCCTCTCGGGGCTGAGCGATGACTTCGACGCGATCGCCGCCGATCCGTACACCGGCACCGGCGGCTCGGTGACCGCTCCTGCCGGCGCTCCCGAGGGCGATTACGCGGTCAGCCTGAAATGGACGGCTCTGCAGCCGGGTACCACCGCGGCAGCCATCTTCGCGTTGAACGTGGCGCAGGACTTCGACGACTTCCGCGCGGCCGCGCAGCTGTTCGATGTGCCCGCGCAGAACCTGCTCTATGCCGATGTCGACGGCAACATCGGCTATCAGACCCCGGGCCTGCTGCCGATCCGCGGTGCCGGCGACGGGTCGATGCCTCAGCCCGGATGGGATTCGGCGTACGCGTGGCGCGGATTCATCCCCTTCGATGAGCTGCCCACCTCGTACAACCCGCCCGAGGGCTACATCGTCACGGCCAACAACGCGATCGTCGCCGAGAGCTATCCCTACTTCCTCACACGCGACTGGGACTACGGCTGGCGCGCGGCGCGCATCGTCGATCTGCTGCAGCGCAGGGCCGCGATGGGAAAGCTCACCGCCGACGACCTGCGCGACATCCAGGCCGACAACGAGTTCGCGATGGGCAAGAATCTGGCCTCGGCGTACACGGACATCTCGACCGGCCGCCAGGGACCCGACGCCGCGCTGGACATGCTCCGCGCGTGGGATGCGCAGAATTCCGCGGACTCGGATGCCGCCGCCTTCGCGAACGTGCTGTGGGACGAGCTGGTGATGGAGCTTTTCGTGGCGGGTCGAGAGCATGCGGCTCCGGTCACGGGCCAGGGTCGCCTGTTCCTCGTGGTCGACGGGCTGCTGGACGACCCGGACTCGGAGTGGTGGACCAACGAGAAGCTGGGCGTCGACGGGCAGTCCG
>Ga0247738_10000870_pt1 | contig 11082 bp, 11 predicted proteins | sample UWRJL013104B2_FD_180936 | JGI IMG/M metagenome (GOLD analysis project Ga0247738, IMG submission 180936) | Plant litter microbial communities from Arlington Agricultural Research Station in Wisconsin, United States - UWRJ-L013-104B-2 | ecosystem: Environmental > Terrestrial > Plant litter >...
TGATTTGACATAAGCCCTGCCGAAGCATAAAAGCCCGGATAACTGATACCCCACATGCCCACCTTGCCGTTGTTATAGCCCAGGTTTTTCAGTAACCATTCTATGGTATCATACGTATCTGTCGACTCATCGATGGCTTTGCCGCTCTTGGTGTCCAGATGCGGGCGCATTTCTACAAATTCACCTTCCGACATCCAGCGTCCGCGTACATCCTGATACACAAATATGAAGCCGTCCTGCATCAGTTCGGCACTTGGGCCTAGCATTGCTTTAAGCTTACCATCACCATAAGGCGCTACCGAGTAGGGGGTGCGCTGCATCATGACCGGATATTTTTTGGTTGAATCTTTAGGCAGGTAAATGGAAGTGAATAACCGCACGCCGTCGCGCATCGGGATATACACTTCACGTTTCAGGTAGTTATTCTGCACATAACCGGCGTCGGGCGTTTGGGCTGATACCACTACTGAGCAGAAAAACATTAATACTAAAATAAAGCTTCGCATAGTTTGCTGATTAAATTATACAGTTTGGAAATTGATTGATTTGGTAGGTGTAAAGATAGTAAAGAGAAGGAAAAATTAAGGCGAATAAACATAATTGTTTTGATGAATTCGTTGTAAAATCGATTGTATTTTTGATAGGTTTTAGGTATATTTGATAAATTTTACAGCATGCCCGTGATGAAAAGCAGAAATTATAAAGTACATATTACAAAACAGGAAGATGGAGGATATATGGCTAATATTCCATCGCTCGACCATTGTTTTTCGTTTGGTGAAACCATTGAAGAAGCAATAGAGAATGTAAGGGAGGCTTTAGAAGGTGTATTGATGGTAATGGAAGAGAAAGGCTTGGCAATTCCGGATGATAATGATGTTATAGAAGCCTCTATCACTATTTCTGATTCTCCTTCTGAAAAACGTTTATCAAATCTTGTATCAGCCTGATGGATTTATCGCCAAAATCTCTCGTTAAATTATTGAATCAAAAAGGATGGTTGCTGGTGAGGGTGAATGGGAGCCACCATATTTTTTTTAATGAGGACACCAGACAAACATTGCCGGTTCCTATTCATGGAAACAAAGATTTAAAACTGGGTACCTATAAAAGTATATTGAAGATGGCCGATATTGATTTTGCTGAAGTAGCCAACATCAGTAAAAAAAAGAAACAGGATTAATGACGCCTAATTGATTTATTAGTATATCATCTTTCTGCTGCCAATTTTGAACTTTTTCGATAATTTTTTACTTTTGTAATAGACAAATACTCCGAATGACTGGTATATGGAAAATTTAATTGAAAGAGTAGAAATGGCTCTAAACACCGTAAGGCCTTATTTGCAAACCGATGGCGGTAATGTGAAAGTAGTTGAGATTACTGACGACTTTACCGTAAAATTGGAATTGATTGGCGCTTGTGGTGCATGCCCGATGTCTTCGATGACTTTTAAAGCAGGGCTTGAAGAAGCCATTTTGAAAGCTGTGCCCGAGATAAGAAAAGTAGAAGCGCTGAACTTAACACCGGCGTTTTGATAGGGTTTTAGAAGTACAATGAGCTAAAAATATGCAGCCACTTGTGTTTACAAGTGGCTTTTTTATTATCTTGCAACCACATTTCAGTTTCAGACACTGCGCTAATCACATAATCAGCTTTAGGTTTTTAAAATGGCAACCAAAATCAGAGTAGGGATTTTCTTTGGCGGACAAGCCCGGGAAAGGGAAATATCATACCTTGGCGGTAAAACAGCTTTTGAACATATTGACAAAGCTTTGTTTGAGCCGGTACCGATATTTGTAGACAGCCTGGGTCATTTTATACAAATTAACCCCGAATTGCTCTACGAAGAGTCTATCCGGGATTTCTTTCCGTCAAAAAACCTGAATCGTGGTTTTAGGGTATATATAGAATCGTTAGGCGATCTGAACGAAACCCAGCTCTACAAGCTCATTTATAAAGTCGGAAAACAGATTCATCCGGCCGATTTTCCCGATATTATGGATTTTGCCTTTACTGTTATGCACGGCCCGCAGGCCGAAGATGGTAGTGTACAGGGGCTATTGGAGTGGTATGGTATACCGTACCTGGGGCCGGGGCTAATGGGCTCGGCAGTGGGTATTGATAAGCCGATGCAAAACAAGCTGATATCGCTGGTAACAGGCCAACAGAAAAAGACAATAACCTTTACGCGTGAAGAATGGGCAACCGCCGACCGCTCAAAATTGTTTACCGACCTGATTAATTCTATTGGTTTCCCGTTTGTGGTAAAGGCCCCGCATCAGGGTTCATCAATAGGCGTAGCAATTGTCAGAAAAAGAAGTCTGGAAGAGTTTACCAAGGCAGTTAACCAATGTTTCTTTGAGGCTATTTTCAAGAAGAGCGATTGGGAGAAACTAACCGAACGCCAGAAGCGCCATATTATGGAGAAAACCTCGAATCTGGACGAGGGTATCGGGTTTCCGGTGATGGTAAATGGTAAAATACTGGCTCACCCTGCCGACCTGATGGAAGAACTGGATGCCGTTTTGTTTACGGCTGATACGGCCACGGTGGTTTCGGCACATGCAGAAGACTTTGTGATGATTGAGGAGTTTGTGAACGGGCAGGAGTTTTCTTGCGGGGTGATTCAGCACGATGACGGCAAAGCCATTGCCTTGCCACCTACCGAGATTTATGGCGAGATACAGACTTTTGATTTCAAATCGAAATATAAATCGAATGTAACCAAGAAGCGGATTCCGGTTGATACCAGCATGGAGAATCTGCATAAAATACATGAAAGCCTGTTGAAGACTTTCAATACACTGGGCTTTTGTGTGGTAACCCGTATTGATGGCTTTTTGACGCCTGACGGACGGGTGTTGTTGCATGACCCGAACACTATACCGGGTATGTCGCCGTCGTCTTTGATTTTCAAACAAATGGCTGAAATCGGACTGACAGTTACACAATCAATTACGTATTTTATACGGCAGTCGATTCGCGAGCGCATCAGAAGTGGTAAAAACACGGTGAGCCTGCGCCAGTTGCTCGAAAAAATGGATGGTTTGATAGAAGAGCGTACCACCAGCCCACGCAAAAAGGTTGCAGTGGTTTTTGGGGAGTCGGACGAGTTGTATAAAAAAGCACAAAAGAAAATAGGGGAGTATTCGGCCTCACCGATCTATGAACCCGTGCCTGTGTGTGCCGCCAAAAACGGACAGATGTACAAAATACCATTGAACCTGATGTTTAAGGCGGATATTATGGACTTCGGGCAGTCGATCGGTAAGCCGAAGCATCCTTTCATTGCCGAAATAATAGAAAAAGCCAAAGATATTACAGCTAAATATGCCGGGGGCTTTGATACCCAAATGAAGAAACTTTCAGAAGCCGAACTGGCCGAGACTGTTCAGTTAATTTACCAGTGTGATGCTGAAACTTTGGTGGAATTGTAGGAAGAAATGGATAATTGATAGATGCAGAAAATCTCACGTTTACACAAACGTGAGATTTTCTGTTTTATAAGGTTTTAAGAGAAGATGTAAACAAATCCAATTTTTGAGTATTAAGTATTAATAGAATAGTCCGGTATTAACCAATGTTTAAAAAGAGGAATTTTATATGCGTTTTTCATATCCCTCTAATAAACAACAGATAATATTCTACTTAAATCATCCGTGTATTTCATTCAGTTAAAAGTTACTTGTAAACTGTTGATTTTTCTCAAAATATTTAATAATCTCTTCTTCAAGCTTTGTATGCTTTAAAGGAATGTTTTTCTCCCAAAATGAAGCATTATAAGGCGACTCCTTCATTATTTTCATGTCATTTTGTACAAAAGCAGGGTATATTGCTTCTTTACTAAAACCTTCAATTTGGTCATAAAAAAAGAACCAGACTTTTTCAATATTTTGTTGTGCTGAAATCTTTTTTCCGACCTTTTCCATAAGATAAAGATTATCAAACAATGAAAACCCATTGCTGTCTTCTTTATAATTAATATCTAATGTAATAGTACGAGATAGATTTCTTGATTTTGGATAGATATACTCACCTGATATACGGCATAAATTATCTTTTGAGGATCTGATGAATATTTCACCTTCAAACTGGGGGTATGCCGATTCTTTCGATTTTGGTTTACACGATATTACCGCAATTTCAAGTTCACTGCCAGGATTGATATAGTGTTTAAGCTTAAATGTATAGGTTTCTGTTATGTCTACTATATTTAATGGAAAATTAGGCCTTTTGAATATAATACCGGAATGTAAAAAACTTAATACAGAGATATTAGGAACAATAAATTTTTGAATATCCATTTGAGCATATCTCACATTTGTGGGCTGCCATTTATCTATCCCGAATTGTCCCCATGAAGCGTTTAAAAACATTTCCTGAAGTTTGGTATACTTTCCACTAAAAGAAGAAACTTTTTGGTAAAAAGCCTTGAAATAGTGTCTTGTTAAGGTATCACGTAAAGATTTTCTTATGGTATTGTTTAAAATAGATATGGCAGGATTACCTATCTTAACTTCAGCCAATTGAATAATTGCAACTGGCAATTCGATCTGCTGAAAGTTTGTATTACTAACCTCTTTTTGTTTTTGTTGGTAACTTACGTGGCTAAAAATCAATTTTACGGGTAGTTTTTCAACAGTAATTTGAAATTCGCCATTTTCATTGGTAATCGTACCATTTTTAGAAGCTACTTCTATAACCCCCACACCTGATATAGGTTGCTTAGAATGACTATCGATAATTACGCCCGTTATTTGTTGCTGGCAGAAGCTATCAATAAATGAGAGTAAAATGAGTATTGTTATTATAAAAAGAGAAACCTTTTTTTTTGTCACAATCATATATGTTTTCGAAAGTAAGTAATAGATTATTTCAATTTTAGATGCAATAAACCCCGACAATAATTCCGGTCAATAGCGTTATAGACAGCCCCGGGTTCAGTCTTATTCCTGAAAGGAGTCCATTTAGAGAAATTCGGAAAATCAAATACTGTATGCGGGTCGCAGCAACAATTGCATTTATATTTTTAATGCTTATTACATACAAAATACGAGAAAAACCTATGTAAACCTAGAGTATGCATATTTTGGGTTTATGACAGTTACATAACCAGACACTTAAGGGGTAGCCAAAATAAACACAAAAGCCCCACCATCATACACTGCCCCCAAAAAGTTAGACACTTCTTGGGGGCATTTTTATGTATAAAAGAAACAATTATGATTACGAATTCAGGCTTCAATGTGTAGAAGCCGTTTTAAAAGAACATCGTTCCATTCTTTCAGTGGCTGCTGAAAAAGGATTTGATCCATCAAATTTAAGGTTATGGATAATGTTCTATGAGCAATATGGCGAATTGGGTCTTCACCAGAGGAATAAACAATCCTATGAAGTATCTTTTAAGCTTAAAGTGCTAGAAACTATCAATAGAGAGTGTTTATCTTTGCGTTCAGCCTGTGTTAGATTCAATATACCTACTGAGTCAGTGATTATACGCTGGCAGCGAGAGTATGAATCAAAAGGGTTGTCGGGTTTATTACCTCAACCTAAAGGACGTCCTAAAAAGATGAAGCATCCTATCAAAAGAAAACCAATAAAGTCTTCTGCCCCTTTAACAGACTATCAAAAGCTGCTGTTGGAAAATGAACGTTTAAAAGCGGAGAATGAACTACTAAAAAAGCTACAAGCCTTAACTCAAACCAACAAAAAGCACAAGCCATAATGGAGTTAAGGCATAGATATGATTTAGACGTATTGCTAAATTGTATGAACATGGCCAGAAGCAGTTTTTACTATTATTCAAAGAAAACCCGGCTTACAGATAAATATGCAGACACTAAAGCATTGATTCAAAGTATTTATCATAAGCACAAGGGAAGGTTGGGATACAGACGTATTACACTCTTAGTTCGTAAAAAAGGAATAGTAATTAATTATAAAACTGTTTTACGATTAATGCAATTCCTGGGTTTAAAAAGTATAATCAGAGTGAAGAAATATAAATCCTATAAAGGAGAACAAGGCAAAATCGCCCCTAATGTTTTGAACAGAGCATTTAAGGCAAATCAGCCTAATCAAAAATGGGCAACCGATATAACTGAATTTAATGTGGCTGGCAGAAAACTCTATCTTTCACCTGTGATAGACTTGTTCAATCAGGAAATCATCAGCTATGAACTCTCTGAGCGTGCCGACTTTAAATGTGTGATGACTATGCTTGAGAAGGCCTTGAAAAAAGCAGACAGACAAACACCATTATTATTACATTCTGACCAAGGTTGGCACTATCAAATGAAGCAATACAGGCATGTCTTAGAGAAAAGTGGAGTCACGCAAAGTATGTCCAGAAAAGGTAATTGTTTAGATAATGCAATTATTGAAAACTTCTTCGGCATACTTAAGTCAGAACTATTTTACCTGAATAAATATCAATCAATTGATGACTTAAAAAAAGAAATTAAGCAGTATATCAATTACTACAACAATGAAAGAATTAAACTCAATCTAAATGGAATGAGCCCGATACAATACCGAGCTCATCATTCTAAAATTTATTACTAATTTCGTCTAATATTTGGGGTGCAGTCCAATTGGTTCCCGGCTTTGCATATAACTAAGGCAATTGATATTTAACGTAAAGCCCTTCCGAATGCTCAAACTTACCGTTTTGCACATCGTAATGTGGCTCAACCCGTAATGAGATATTCAGCCCGTCTATCACTTTCCAGTCTCTTACCAATCGTAGAATCAGGATACTTCGGTAGGCTTCGTACCAATCCATATAACCGAATTTACGGGAATACGACTGGAATAAGTCATTACCCATTGGAGACGTAAAGAAATGACCGAACCAATAGCTTACCCCAACCTGATATTTGGGGTTTTGCCAGTAACTATTCAGATAATAACCACTTCCTTTATACGGAGATTCAAAATAGCTTACGTAATAATTATCGGCCGTAAGCGTCTGGGTTGGCGTCAGTTGTTTCTGCACTCTCACACCCACAGCAGCATTAACAAGCGTGCGCACACGTTGGGTAGACTGAATATTCTGCCCGCCAATGTGATAGATGCTTCCTTGGGCAATGCCCTTCACTTTAAAATCTTTTACCATAATACCCGGGCTGATGTAAGACGCCCCACCCCATATATACTCCTGGCGGGTTTGTCCCGGGCCGGTGTTTTGTTGCAGGTCAATCCAGGAGTCAAAAAACGTTTCATCCTTAACGTCTGTCTTGCCTATTGTTCCGGTCTTGTTGTATTTAACCTGTATGCCATGCTCGAGCGGATTAGTAACCAGGCGCTCGAAACTCATCATGGGCTCTATCATCCGGTGGTTGATGTTACCATCTATGTTGCCGAACAAAAACTGCCAGTCGTTTTGCTTGATACGTAACGTAAAAGTGGGCTGCAAGTCATTCAAACCTTTAGAGCCGAAGTCTTTACGGGCAAAACCACCGAGTTCTATCTGTACCTTTTCATGCGGTTGGTAGCTCACCCTGGGGTTCATATAATAGCCAAAAAGCGTGTATCCATCGGCTATATAGTTAAAATATTCGTTGTTTCTAACATAGGTCATAGCCGAAAACTTGAATTGAACTTTTCCAAGTTTAGATCTACTATAAGAATGTATGTCTTCCAGTGCGGCTGTACTGGTCTGCGCTTGGAGTTTGAGTGAACTCACTAGAAAAAACGCTATACAAAAAAATTTCCAATTATAAAATCCATTCATCATCAAAATAAACCGTTTATCATTTTTTAAATGTGTAATATTCATATTTTTAATATCTTTGTATTGTAATAGAGAGCAACAGAGGGCTAAAACATTTCAGACAAACACTAAGTAAAAAGGTTAAAAACAACAAAAACATCGGTTGTATTTTTTTTATAAAGTTTCTCTTAAAAACAAATCAATGCGTATAGTGGCTTTTACTTAGGGGTAGGAAAGTAAAGAAAAAAAATGGAAAGTAGGCATAGGGGGTTATTTTTAAATTATTAACAAGGTTCAAGAGCATTGATAGAATTAAGCAGGAAAAGGTTGGAAAGTAATAATCAGAACTAATTGTTTACATATAAATACCAGCTTATAAATTATCTGAAAATGAAGACGTTAAAAACCATACTGCATTGTTAGTAAAAACTCAATCTAACTGACGATTATGAAACCAAAAACTGTGAATAAAAACATGAAAATTGCGTTGAGCAAAAAACCAAACCGCTTTGACTGTTTCGACCTCCTGAAAATGGCCGGACAGCAGGAGGCAGATAAAAAAATTAAAGATGTGTTGATAGTGTCGGATTTATTAGCAAATTTTCAGCGATTAATTCAGGAAAAATGCATTCCGGTTTCATTAAATGCACAGGCGAAATAATTATTCAATCATACAAATAGTAAATACATTTCAATAATAATAAATAATGGCAGCAGAAAAAGAAAACAACAGCGACAAGTTGAAAATTCTCCAGACAACCATGGAGAAAATAGATAAAACTTTCGGTAAGGGTACTATCATGCGTTTGAGCGACACCAAGGTTTTGGAGATACCTTCTATCTCTACCGGATCGCTTGGCCTTGACCTTGCCTTAGGTGTTAATGGTTTTCCGAAAGGACGTATCATTGAAATATATGGCCCTGAATCATCGGGTAAAACAACGCTTGCTATGCAGGCAATTGCTGAGGCACAAAAAGCCGGTGGAATAGCTGCATTTATTGATGCAGAGCATGCTTTTGACCGGGGGTACGCTCAAAAACTGGGGATAGACACCAAAAACCTGTTAATCTCTCAGCCTGATTACGGTGAGCAGGCACTTGAAATTGCCGAACACCTGATTAGCTCAGGTGCTATTGATATATGTGTAATTGACTCCGTAGCCGCATTGGTACCCAAAGCTGAGTTGGAAGGTGAAATGGGGGAGAGCAAAATGGGTCTGCAAGCACGTATGATGTCTCAGGCCATGCGTAAACTGACAGGTACTATCAACAAAACCGGTTGTTGCTGTATATTCATCAACCAGTTGCGTGATAAAATCGGTGTGATGTTCGGTAACCCTGAAACAACTACCGGTGGTAATGCCCTTAAATTCTATGCGTCGGTCAGAATTGATATCCGTCGTATCGGGGCTATCAAAGATGGTGACGAAGTATTAGGTAACCGCACCAGAGTGAAGGTTGTAAAAAACAAAGTAGCGCCTCCGTTTAAAGTAGTTGAGTTTGATATCCTTTACGGACAAGGCGTTTCTAAAGCCGGTGAAATACTTGATTTGGCTGTAGACCTTGAGATTGTAAAAAAAGCAGGTTCTTGGTTCTCTTATAATGGCAGCAAGCTTGGACAAGGCCGCGACGGCGTAAGAGATATGCTGAAAGACAACCCCGAGCTAATGAGTGAACTGGAAGAGAAAATCAAAGCTACCGTAGCCGTTGATGCAGATGCACTGATGGACACAAAACCCGGGGATCTGGATGGTATAGTTGATAAAGAAGAATAGAATTTTTGTTAATACCATATTCTTTAAAAAGACTGCCCTGCCGGGTGGTCTTTTTTTGGTTTAGAAGCCGAGTTACAATAATTAAAGTTGAAACCCATCCACAACCCGGTATTCTGTGGGTTTTAAATCTTCTAATGCCAGCTTACCTATTCTTACCCGCACCAGTTTCAGCACTTCGTAGTGCAGTTTAAAACACATACGCCGTATTTGACGGTTAAGCCCCTGTACCAATGTAATTCTGAAAGTAAAATCATCCAGTTTTTCTATCCTGCAAGGCAAGGTCACTTTACCCATTATCTTAATTCCTCCTGCCATCGCCTCCAGAAAACAACTGTCGATTTCTTTGTCAACCGTTACAATGTACTCTTTTTCGGTTTTGTTTTCGTTTCGCAGCACTTTGTCGTAGAGTGTGCCGTCGTTGGTGAGTAATAGTAAACCTTCCGATTCTTTGTCAAGCCTACCAACCGGAAACAGCTCCTCTTCAAAAGGCAGTATGGCTTTCAGATTATCAGGTATATCTGCATTGAGTGTAGTTTCTATACCTCTGGGTTTGTAAAAAGCTATGTAAATCAGTTGCTTTCCTTCTTTCAACACTTCATTCTTATAAACCACTTCATCGGTCTGGCTTAATTCGACATTGGTTCTGATAGCCTCACCGTTAAGCAAGACATGGCCGGAAAAGATAATTTGCAGCGCTTCCTGATTAGAAACCCGCAGTTTTTTTACCAACAGATATTGAAGCCGGTGTCTGAACGTCATTATCAATCAGGCAATTTGGGTTCTACCATTACTACCTCTTCTTTTTCAACAATCACCTGCCCTTCGGCTAAATCTTTGGTTTTGCGTACAAACTTCTTTTGGGTAAGTATTACAGGCGCCAGTGTTTCATTGCGCCTTTTTGAATAATAGGCAGCCAGAGATGCCGCTACTTCCTTTACCGAGTTCGGAATCTTTTTACCAGCCTTGTATTTCACCAACACGTGCGATCCCTGGGCATCTCGTGCATGCAGCCACAGGTCTTCTTTATAGGCATATTGCTGGGTGAGCAAATCGTTGTTTTTGGCATTGCGCCCAACCAGTATTTCAAAACCCTCTACCTCGAATCTTTTAAATAATTCTTTGTACGATATGGCCTGATTTGTATTACGAACAAGTTTATTGACTTTCAGATAATTACGCAGGGCTTTCAGATGCTCAGCCTCTTCAATTTTCTCGATATGCAGATTGAGACTTCTCAACAGGTCCTCACGGCCTTCAATATTCTCCATTATTTTCTCTATCTCAATCTTCTCATTTTTAGCCTTGCGGTAAAAGTTCTCTGCATTTTTCTGCGGTGTCAGGTCGGCTCTCAGCTTAATGGTAATATCCTGATTCCGGTAGAAATCAAAAAGCTCCACTTTTTCGGCTCGCTCAGGAATCTGATGCAGGTTGGCCATCAGAATATGTCCTATCTCTTCATTCTTAATATCTGAATCAATCAACTCCAATCTTTGGTAAGCATCTTTCAGATACAGTTCTGTTTGCTTTTTCTCTTTGTTGAGTTTCCGCAGAATCTCGGCCTTTTCTTTGTCGAGCGTGCTTACCTTATTA
>Ga0247738_10000871_pt1 | contig 11080 bp, 7 predicted proteins | sample UWRJL013104B2_FD_180936 | JGI IMG/M metagenome (GOLD analysis project Ga0247738, IMG submission 180936) | Plant litter microbial communities from Arlington Agricultural Research Station in Wisconsin, United States - UWRJ-L013-104B-2 | ecosystem: Environmental > Terrestrial > Plant litter >...
CGGGCATAGGCCGAGGTGGCGCGCAGCGTCTGCTTGATCGAGATCGAGCCGATGGCCGGCAGCGAAATCGCGCGCCCGGTGGAGAGACACTCCATCAGCATGCGCCAGCCCTGCCCGGCATATTCTGTCCCGCCGATGAGAAATTCCATCGGAATGAACACGTCCTTGCCGCGGACCGGGCCATTCATGAAGGCCTGGCGCGCCGGGAAGTGGCGGCGGCCGATATCGACGCCCGGATGATCGCGCGGCACCAGTGCCAGCGTGATGCCGATTTCCTTGCCGCGACCCAGGTGATTGTCCGGATCCTGCAGGATGAAGGCCAGCCCCACCAGCGTGGCGATCGGCGCCAGCGTGATGTAGCGCTTGTCGAAACTGAGCTTGACGCCCAGCACCTCCTTGCCCTGATACATCCCCTTGGTGACCGTGCCATAGTCGCGCATGCCGCCGGCATCCGATCCCGAATGCACACCGGTCAGCGCAAAGCACGGCACTTCCAGGCCCCGGGCCAGCCGACCCAGATACTTTTCCTTCTGCTCATGCGTGCCGTATTTTTCCAGCAACTCGCCCGGTCCGAGCGAGTTGGGCACCATCACCGTGATCCCCGCCGCCACCGAGCGGCTGGCAATCTTGGACACGATCATCGACTGGGCCTGCGCCGAGAAACCAAGGCCGCCATGCGACTTGGCGATCAGCATGCCGAGGAAACCCTCGTCCTTGAGATACTGCCAGAGCTCGGGCGACAGGTCGGCGCGGTTGTTGCGGATGTCCCAGTCGTCGATCATCGAACAGGCGACTTCGGTCTGGTTATCCAGAAACGCCTGCTCTTCAGCGGTCAGGGTCAGCGGGCGGATCGAGGTCAGCTTGGTCCAGTCCGGACGGCCGGAAAACAGCTCGGCATCCCAACCGACCGTACCGGCATCCAGCGCTTCCTGCTCGGTGCGGCTCACCTTGGGCAGGATGGATTTGACCGCGCCATAGATGGGGGCCATCAGCACCGCCTTGCGGATCGGCTTGACGCTGAGCAGCGCCAGCACAAGCCCGGGCAGCAGCGCCAGCACCCAGCCCAGCACCGTAGGGTCCATCCAGAACCCGCCGTCCACCGTGCCGATGCGCGACAGCGCGCCGACCACCAGCGCCAACGCGGCCCACGCCTTCAGCGACGCCTCCTGCATGGCGAGTGCGGCAGCGGCAGCCAGAGTCAGAATGAAAAGTGCGAGCGTCACAGCGGTGCCCTCCTTGGCGCTGCCCGCAGGCCAGGAGGCGCGGGCAACTCAATCCCAGAACGTCAGACCAGTCGCCGAATCGTTCGGCTTGGTCGTTGGGCCTGCCGCGCCGGGATCATAGCGCGCGCTGCCCTTCTTGTTGAAGCAGTCTAGCAAGGTTTACGTATACGTCAACCAAGCGCCGTTTACGTAGACGTGTTCGGGTCCTCCAACCCTACCGTCACGTCAACGCCTCCTCCGCCCAAAGGTTCGGGCATCTGTTTGACGCTAACGTAAAGCCGTGAAATATTCGTCACACTAAAAGGCAGTAAGCCCACAGCCGAAAATCGGCACCCCGGAGGAAACCATGGCCACGACGACAGATACCGCCGCCGCTCCCTTGCGCCCCTGGATTGCCAGCTACCCTGAAGGCATCGCCTGGGACGTTGCCATCGACACCCGCCCTGTGCACGAACAGGTATTGGCCGCCTGCGCCCGCAATCCCTCCGCCGTGGCGCTCGATTTCCTCGGCGGCACCACCAGCTTCGGCGACATGGCCAAAAAGATCATCGCCTTTGCCGGCGCCCTGCAACGCCAGTTCGGCGTCAAGAAGGGCAGCCGCGTGGCCATCATGCTGCCCAACACGCCCTTCTACCCCATCGCCTATTACGCCGTGCTGCGCGCCGGCGGCATCGTGGTCAATTGCAACCCGCTCTATACCGTCCACGAACTCAGCCACATAACCGCCAATGCCGGCGCCGACGTGATGATCACCCTCGATCTGCAGCAGATCTATGAGAAGGCCGAAAAGCTGGTCCAGGCCGGGCATGTCAGATCGTTGGTCGTCTGCCACTTCCCCGACGCTTTGCCGCTGCTCAAGAAAATCCTCTACACCCTCGCCAAGCGCAAGGATCTGGCCAGGCTCGGCGCCTCCCCCATCGCCGACCGCATCGCCCACTTCCACGAGATGATCGCCCGCAACGAGACCCCCGATGCAGTCGTGATCGATTCCGCAAAGGATATCGCGGTCCAGCAATATACCGGCGGCACCACCGGCATCCCCAAGGGGGCCCTTCTCACCCACGCCAATATCGCGGCCAATATGAGCCAGATCGACAAGTGGGGTGACGGCCTGTTCTACCCGCCGAGCAAGGTCGTCGCGGTGCTGCCCTTCTTTCACATCTTCGCCATGACGGTCTGCATGAACGTGCCGCTCTGCAATGGCACCCAGGTCGTCATGCTGCCCCGCTTCGAGCTCAAGGCGCTGCTCAACCTGCTGGCCCGCACCAAAGCCAACGTGCTGCCCGCCGTGCCCACCTTGCTCAATGCCATCGCCCGCGCCGACCACGTGACATCCGAGCACCTGGCCAGCCTCGAGGTCGCCATCTCCGGCGGCGCCGCCCTGCCCGATGACGTTCGCGCCTCGTTCGGCAAGAAGTCGAAGGCTATCCTTGCCGAGGGCTACGGTCTCACCGAGGCCTCCCCCGTCGTCTGCTGTGCCGCCCTGCGCAAACCATCAAAACCCATGTCCATCGGCCTGCCCCTGCCCGGCACCGATATCCGCTTCATCGGCGTCGATAGCGGCAAGCTCGTCGGCATCGGCGAAGACGGCGAACTTCAGGTCAAGGGTCCGCAGGTCATGCGCGGCTACTATGACAATGCCGAAGCCACCAGCGACGCCTTCGTCGATGGCTGGCTGCGCACCGGCGATGTCGGCCACATGGATGAGGACGGCTATGTCTTCCTTGTCGACCGCATCAAGGACCTCATCATCTGCTCGGGCTTCAACGTCTATCCGCGCACCATCGAAGAAGCGCTGATGACCCATGACGCCGTCGAGGAGACCAACGTCATCGGTGTGCCCGACGAGTATCGCGGCGAGGCCCCGGTGGCCTATGTCAAGCTGCATGCCGGCCAGGCCGTCACCGAAGAAGCCCTCAAGAAGTTCCTCGCCGAACGCCTCAACAAGATCGAGATGCCCAAGGAAATCATCTTCAAGGATGCGCTTCCCAAGACGCTCATCGGCAAGCTGAGCAAGAAAGAACTGCGCGAGGAATACGCCCAGACGAGAGCCCGCAAGTGAGCCGTTCCGAACCCGAAAGCCGCGACCTGTTCGCCATTGCCGACCTCGCCAAGGAGTTCGGCATCTCCACCCGTGCCATCCGTTTCTACGAAGCCAAGGGCCTGCTGTCGCCCGAACGCGTCGGCGCCACCCGCATCTTCCGCCGCCGCGACCGCGCCCGCCTGATCCTGATCCTGCGCGGCAAGCGTCTCGGCTTCTCGCTGCGCGATATCTCCGACTATCTCAGCCTCTACGACGCCAACCGCAGCCAGCAGGTCCACCTGCTGACCGCCAAGGTCGACGAACGCCTCGCCTCGCTGGAGGCCCAGCTCGAAGACCTCCAGACCACCATCTCCGAACTGCGCGAAATCAAGAAGCTCTCCGAAGAGCGGCTGGCCAAGGCGGGATAGCTACCGCCCTGCCTTTGTTCACATAGTCCTATTCAATGTGAAGGCGACCAGCATGCCACTCGCTCAAAGTCATACGCGCAGCCAAGGCAAGTAAACGAACGCCGCTGCCGGCGACTTTGTGCAGGGCGTCAGACGCCCTGGCCTCATCCTGCGGCAGCAGAAATCGTGCGGCCCAGGTCACGATCGACAGGTCATCATCGGACAGGAGGCCCGCCAATAGCGATCCGCCCTTGTCCGGAGCTTCTCTAAGCTCTCGGACAGCGACAATGATGGACTCGTAGGCCCGATTTGCCGCCTTCGCGTCTCCTTCCAGCGTCTGGACGCCATGCTGCCGCGCCGCATCTGCGAACTGCTGAATTGCATCTTTCCGTACCATTTGATCCCGTCCTTTACCGCCCGCCCCGCGGCTTGACATTCTTGGTCATAAGGTCCGGCTTCTTCGGCTTCACCCACCCTTTGGGCGGCTGCCGCACTGGCACCTGCGTGCCCAGCCCCATCGCCCCCGGCGGGGGCTGGCTCACCGTGACCGTATCGGGGTCGCCCGGTGCCACCGGCGCCTCGCCCCTGATCCGCGCTATCTCGTTGCGAAGGCTGGTCGCCAGCTCGAAATCCATCGCTTCGGCTGCTGTTTGCATCTGCTTTTCCAGCGCCATGAGGCGCTCATGAATGGATCGCGATGACATTTACGTTGCCCCCACAAACACGGCCATATCGTCCAGTGTCGCCGCCTCGCTCGCGGGCTTGTCCCACCTGATCCGGCTGATCCGCGGAAACCGCAAGGCCACGCCCGACTTGTGCCGCGTACTCTCCTGCGCCGAGTCGAACGCCACCTCGAAAACCAGTTCCTTCTTCACCTCGCGCACCGGGCCGAACGACGCCAGCGTATTGGCGCGTATCCATTTGTCGAGCAGTTTCAGTTCCTCGTCGGTAAAGCCGAAATACGCCTTGCCGATCGGAACGATCTCATTGCCCTTCCACACGCCAAATGTGTAGTCGGAATAAAACGAACTCCGTTTGCCATGCCCGCGCTGCGCATACATCAGCACGGCATCCACCACATTGGGATCGCGTTTCCACTTGAACCAGAACCCCTTGGGCCGCCCCGGCACATAGGGCGAGGTCCGCAGCTTGATCATCACCCCCTCATGACCATGCTCGTCGGCGCCCTGTCGCCGCTGCCGTCCCAGGTCGTCCCAGTCGGTGAACGGCAGCACCTCCGACAGGTCGAGCCGCGTCTGCGGATTGGCTGCAAACCACGCTTCCAGCCTGGCCCGCCGCGCGGTCCAGCCCAGCGCCCGCACATCCTCCCGCCCGTCAAACAGCATGTCATACACCCGGATGAAGGCCGGGCTCTCCCTGAGGTGCTTCGCCGACGCCACCTTCTTGTTCAGCCGCTGCTGCAGATCGTTGAACGTGCCCGGCGCAAAATCCTTGCCAACCAGCAGTTCGCCATCCAGCACCGCCCGCCCGTGCACATTCTCGACCACGTCGGGAAACGCCGCGGCAATGTCATCGCCCGTCCGCGAAAACAGCGATACGGTCCCCCCGCCCAGCACCAATTGCACCCGGATGCCGTCCCATTTCCACTCGGCCGAAAAATCCTTCGGATCGAGCTTGCCGAGGTCCTTCTCTTCATCGATCGGATTGCTGAGCATCAGCGGATGAAACCGCGCCGACTGATCGATATCAGGCCGTCCGGCCTTGCCATCCAGCCACGCGAACAGGTCGAGATACGGTGCCTTGAGGCCATGCCACACCTCCTCGATCTCCTGCACCGGCACACCGCTCATCTCGGCCAGCGCCGTCTTGGCCAGCCGCGCCGACACCCCGATCCGCAACGCCCCCGTCGCCAGCTTCACCAGCGCCCACCGCTCGTTGATTTCGGCCTGCGTCAGCAGCCCGGCGATCAATTTCGGCAACTCGCTCTTGCTCGTGGTGTTGAACAGCCCGATCAGCTCGGTCAGCCCCGGCAGGTCCCCCTTGCCCGGTAGGTCCTCCTGACGCGGCAGGCCCCCCTTGTCCCCATGATGCGGCCAGATCAGCGCAATCGTCTCGCCCAGGTCTCCAACATAGTCATAGCTCATGGCGAAGAGCGTCTCGTCCACCTCGCGCAGAACCGTCTCCTTGAGCAGAGCCGGCTTGACGTTGCGAAACGTCAGCGCCCCGGTGAGAACTGCCAGCGCATAGCCGCGGTCGGGGTCCGGCACCTCGCGAAAATACTGCGTCAGCGCCGTCAGCTTGCGCGTCCGCGACGGCGTCAGCGCCAAAAGCTCCAGCAATTGGGCAAAGCGCTTCATTCCTCCGCGCCCTCCCCGCCGTCGTCCTCAAACCCCTGGATGTTGAGCGGCTCGGCTTGGAGTCCCTGAGACCGGCACCAGTAGACCAGCGCATCCTCGCGCCCATGCGTCACCCACACGGTCTCGGCCTTCGTCTCGCGGATCGTCTGCTGCAATTCGCCCCAGTCGCAATGGTCCGAAATCACCAGCGGCAATTCCACCAGCGCCTGCCTTGCCCGCTGTTTCACGCTCATCCAGCCCGACGCCTGGCACGTCACCGGATCGGGAAACCGCCGGCTCCACCGGTCCCGGATTGCCGATGGCGGCGCGATGACGATTTGCCCGGCAAGCTGCGCCTTGGGCACATCGAGCGCTGGCCGCAGGTCGCCCAGCGTCACGCCAAGCTCCTCATAAAGCGCACACAGCCGCAGCATGGCGCCATGCAGGTAAATCGGCTGGTCCCACCCGGCATCGCGCAGCAGCGCGATCACCCGTTGCGACTTGCCCAGCGCATAACACCCCACCAGGTGGCTCCGCTCCGGCTGGTCCGCCACCGATTTCAGCAGTCGGGCAATTTCGTCGCGCGGATGCGGATGCTGGAACACCGGCAGTCCGAACGTGGCCTCGGTCACCAGCAGGTCGCATTCCACCAGCTCGTATGGTTGCGCCGTCCGGTCATGCAGCCGCTTGTAGTCGCCGGTGATGACCACCCGCTGCCCAGCCTGTTCCACCAGCACCTGCGCCGACCCCAGGATGTGCCCCGCTGGAAAGAACGTGATGGTCACGTCATCGATCTGGAGCGGTACGCCGAAATCCAGCGGCTCGAACCGCCCGGCGCAATCCTCGCCATAGCGCACCTTCATGATGGCGATGGTATCGGGCGTCGCCAGCACGGCCCCATGGCCAGAGCGCGCGTGATCGGCATGCCCATGGGTGATGATCGCCCGCTCGCGCGGTACCGACGGATCGATATAGGCGTCGATCGCCCTTACATGCAGGTTGCGGTCAAGGATCTGGGGTGCCATGGGACTCCCTAACGCCCGGCGGGCCGGCTGGTTCACCAAATACGGCTTGGCCAGCGTCAGCTCATGTCAGCAGCCCGCCTGCAACCCATCCAACCGATCACTTTACCCTGGTGACATCAAGCAATCCCGGCCGCTGCGCATTGGCCGCGGTAATCGCCGCCTCGCCGCCCAGCACCACCACGTGTCCATGCCGCGCAACGGCATCCACCGCTTCGGCCATGCGCTTGAAGTCGGCGACGGTGGTCCCCAGAATCTGGTCACGCCGCTGCTGGCGGATCGCATCCGTCGTGCCGGTCAACTGCCGCCACATCGAAGAATAGCCCTTGGCATCAGGGAACTTGTACCCGTCCACATCCCCGATCACCCCGATGATCGAGCGCGTCAGGTCATTCTCCCCAATCCCGGCATTGAGTGCCTTGCTCGCCCCGTCATAGGCATCGAGCGTCTTGAGCAGGTTCGGATCGCGGTAGCTGAGGAACGAAAAATTGCCGCTGGTCTGGTCGAAGCGGCTCGATCCGCCATAGGCCCCGCCCTGCACACGCACCTTGTCCCACAGATAGGTGGTGTTCAAAAATTTCAGCACCACCGATGATGCGCCGGTCAGGTTGAACCCCAGCGCCCGCAGGTTGGCGCCCTTGCCCACATAGTTCACCTGCGCCGGAATGATCAGCCCTTCGGACCTGGGCGCATAGTCGATGTTCCAGTCGGCAAAGGCAAAATCGCCATTTGGCAACCGACCGAGAAAACTCTCGATCTCGCCCCTGGCCCGGTCCCACAGCGCACCATCGGCCGTCACATTGACCACCATGCGCCCGCGATTGAACAGCGTATCGCGGATACGGCGCAGCGCCGCCTCGACCGATTCCCAGTCACTATCTACCCGCTTCACCAGATCGCGGATGAACTGCAGATAGCTTACGCCACCCACCTGCTCGGCGATCCAGCTTGCCTCGGTCAACCCCGATTTCAGCCGCGTATCCACGATGGCATTGCCCGATGGCACCAGACGGGCCTCAAAGCCGGCCTTTTCCTCCAGCGCCATTTGCTTGAACCGCTCCCGGTTATCCAGCCGCGCATCGAGCAGCATATCGCCCATGATGGCGAGCATTTCCTCGATTTTGTCAGGCACCGCCTTGCCCGACAGGAAAAACCACGCAGCACTGCCGTCGCTACCCTGCCGCGCCGAAAGGCCGCGATGCTGCTGGATGCCGCCGGTCGAGCGCCCGATGCGCTGCGTCAGCGAAACGAAGTCCTCCTTGCTCGTTCCGGTCTGCAGCAATGCCCGCCCAAACAGCGGCAGATAAGGCAGCAGTTCCTTGTCCAGCACATGGAGATCGAAGCCAAAATCGAGATAGAGAATCCCCAGCGTCGGCAGGTCATGATAAAACAGCCGCGTATCGCCCAGCGTCCCGATATCGATGGGAATGGTGCGGCTCTCGCGCGGCAGGTCACCCAGCGTCAGCGTCGGAATCCGGGCCAGCAGCGCCGGGTCATCCACCGTCTCCTGCAGCGCCTTGAGCTTCGCGGTCTCCGCGACCGTGGCCTCAAGCGCCTTCTCATCCAGCGTCGCGCGGACGCCGGCCAGGATCTCGACCTCCTTGGCCACCTCGCGCGCGCCCTGCTCAGGGTCGGCGCTCAGCGTCACGGTGGTGCGATGCGTGTTGTCGAGGAACAGCCGTCGGATTTCCGCCTCGAAATGGCCCCTGCTGGCCTTGTCCTTCAGCGCCGCCAGCGCCTCTTCGAAATGGAGCGACGCCAGGGGGTCGCCACCATGCAACCAGCTCCCCATCGCGTCGAACATGTAGGTCATGCCACGCGGATAGGAGCCGGTATTGTTCTCGCGCAGCGAAAACTCGAAGGTGTTGATCGCCGCTTCCAGTTGCTCGGCGGCAAAGCCCTTGTCGGCAATCGCGGCCAGCGACGACAGGATCAGCGCCTCGACCTTCTCGCCATCGGCGGGGTCGATCCCCTTCATGCCGAAGCTCGCCATCGGCTGGCGCAAGCCGCTGCCGATACCGCCCCCGGTCATCCCCTCGCCCAGCCCACTCTCGGTCAGCGCCTTGCGCAGCGGCGCTGCCGAATTGCCCGCCAGCAGATAGCTCAGCATGCCGTGGCTCAAGGCTTCCGTCCGGTCCGCAGGCGGATCGAGCATCCAGTTGACCGATACCATCCCGTCGCGCGCCTTGCCCTCGTCGCGCGTGCCGGCATAGGTGGCAATGATGGAGCGCGGCGCGTTGAACCGCGGCTGCAGCTTCACCTCGGCATTCACATCGGTCCGCTCGAACTGCGAAAAATACGCGTCGAGGATAGCCAGCCGCTCGCCGGCATCATCGTCACCCGAGAAGAACGCCCGCGTGTTGGACGGGTGATAGAAGGTCTGGTGAAACCTCTTGAACTGCGCATAGGTCAGCGCAGGAATGGCCTTGGGATCGCCTCCCGAGCTAATGCCATAGGTGGTGTCCGGATAGAGCGAGCGCTGCGAAATATCGCGCATCACCGAGTCGGGCGACTGGAACACACCCTTCATCTCGTTGAACACCACGCCCTTGTAGACCAGCGGGCTCGCCGTATCGTCCAGCTCGTAATGCCAGCCTTCCTGCCGGAATGTGTCCTCGGTGATCAGCGGGAAAAACACTGCATCGAGATACACATCGACGAGGTTGTAGAAATCCTTGAGGTTCTGGCTCGCTACCGGATAGGCCGTCTTGTCCGGAAAGGTCATGGCGTTGAGGAACGTGTTGAGCGATCCCTTGATCAGCTCCACGAACGGCTTCTTGACCGGATACTTGCGGCTCCCGCACAGCACCGAATGCTCGAGAATATGTGCAATGCCGGTCGAGTCCTCCGGCGGGGTCTTGAAGGTGATGCCGAACACCTTGTTCTCGTCGTCATTGACGAGGCTCAGCACCTCGGCACCCGTCTTCTTGTGCCGGAACAGTTGCGCCTGCGAATTCACCTCCGCGATATGCTCGTCGCGGACCAGTTCAAACGCTTCGTGATAGGACATGGAAATTCTCGGGGCAGGGTTCTTGTTGTTGGCAACAACGTAGGGACGCGCAGGACGATCCGCTAGGGGCTCACCGAACTCTGAGCCTTCCCCTCCCACCCCACCGTCACCCTCGGGCTTGACCCGAGGGCTCTACACTTATGGAGCGCTTGTTACGTGAAGGGCCCTCGGGTCAAGCCCGAGGGCGACGATCCCGCTTGTGCGGCTGAGCCTCAAACCCCGCCCCTGATCGCCGGCTTCACCTCGGCCTCATACCAGGCCTCAAGCTGCCCCATCAGCGCCGGGAACAGGCTCTTCTGTTCGCTCGCTGCGACATTGTCCGCCATCTGCGCCGGCTTGCTCACCCCGGCGATAACAGTGCTCACCTGCGGATGATCCAATATCCAGCGTAGCGCAAACTGGCTCATCGGCATCCCTTCTGGCGCTAGCCCGCGCAAGGCGCCGACCAGTTCCACCCCGCGCTCGAACGGAATGCCCGAAAACGTCTCGCCCACCGAAAAGGCATTGCCATCGGCATTGTAGTTGCGGTGGTCCGACGCGTCGAACCGCGTCGTCTTGTCAAACTTCCCGCTGAGCAGCCCGCTCGCCAGCGGCAGCCGCACGATGATGCCGATATCCTTTTCCGCCGCCAGCGGCAGCAGGTCCTGGGCCGCGTCCTGCCGGAACAGGTTGAAGATGATCTGCAGCGTCGCGCAGCCATCCTGTTCGAGGCAGATCAGCCCCTCCTCGATGGTCTCGACGCTGGCGCCCCAATGCCGCACCAGCCCCTCGGCCTTGAGCGTATCCATCCAGCCAAAAATCCGCCCGTCGCGCAGTACATCCGTCGGCACGCAATGCAGTTGCGCCAGGTCGAGCGTCGTCACCCCCAGCCGCTGTGCCGAGCCAGCAAGGCTCGTCCTGATACCATCCAGCGAATAATTGTCGGGAAACAGCCCGCTGCCGCGCCCCAGCTTGGTCGCCACATGCACCCCGGCGCCCTTGCCATGCGCGCCGATCCGGCTCTCGCTCAGCCCGCCGCCATAGACGTCGGCCGTGTCCCAGAACGTCACCCCGGCAGCGTTGGCCGCGTCGAGAATGGCGCTGGCCGTGTCATCGCCA
>Ga0247738_10000872_pt1 | contig 11079 bp, 6 predicted proteins | sample UWRJL013104B2_FD_180936 | JGI IMG/M metagenome (GOLD analysis project Ga0247738, IMG submission 180936) | Plant litter microbial communities from Arlington Agricultural Research Station in Wisconsin, United States - UWRJ-L013-104B-2 | ecosystem: Environmental > Terrestrial > Plant litter >...
ATTGGAATTATAAGCAATCAAAGCAACTACTTCTCCGCCTGCGGAAAAGCCCATTGCTCCTATTCTATTGGGATCTATTTTAAATTCTGCAGCTTTGCTTCTGATTAACCTCATCGCTCTTTCGGCATCCTGCTTAATGTGAGTTTCTAATTTGTATGGAGAATCTTTTGTTCTTGCTAAACGATACTTTAAAACAAAAGCTGTTACTCCAATACTATTAAAATATTCAGCAGCATCTCTGCCTTCTGAATTGAAAACCAGATTTTCATGCCCTCCTCCAGGACAAATAAGTACCGCCATTCCGTTTGATTTCTCTGGAAAAAAAGCCGTTATCGAAGGATTATGTATATTTCTGACCCACCAGTCCTGAGCTTGTTCCTGTTCATTTTTAAGATCTTCAAAACCTGGCGCTCCATTTTCCCACAGCGAAATTTTGAGTCCCTCCTGTTGTGAAAAAATTACATTAGAAAACAATAAAACACATAAGTAAATATAACATCTGGTCATTTTTATGATTGTTTAAATTTTAAAATCAACGCTAAATATAAGACAATTAAATGAATAGGATTGTAAAGAAAGTTATGACTATTAGACTATAAATTCTTTCTCATATTTTCTTCTGAATAATCTTTTAAAAAAATGATTAACTGCCAGACAGTTACCTTTTTTAGCAGATATTTTATTTGTTTTTATTTAGACTTGATATAAATAGTATTATATTTGCTGCTTAAATCTAAAATAATACAATCCTTTTTTTATCAGACAAGCCCTTAAAAAAAAGTAAAAGCCAAAAGCGATATGAAAAACATAATAACATCTATAATACTAGCATTTTCAGTATATTCTTATTCACAAAATGAACAGGAAAACGATAGTATAGTAGAAACCGCAATTAATGCTTTAGACGAAATTGTAATCTCAAAAAAGAAAGTTCTATATACTCAAAAATCGGATCGGCTGGTTTTTAATGTCGAAAACAGCATCGTTTCTGAAGGCGGAACAGCTCTGGACGTATTACAGCGGGCTCCAGGAGTTGTAGTTTCACAAGATGGTGATCTGTCTATTCGCGGACAGCAGGGAGTTGCCGTTATGATTAATGGAAAGCTGACACAATTGTCGCAAAAAGAATTGGCAAATTACTTAAAATCGACTACTTCTTCAAACATCAAACAAATAGAAGTTATTACAAATCCTTCATCTAAATATGATGCTACAGGAAAGGCAGGAATTATAAATATAATTCTAAAAAAACCTAGCACTTCAGGTTTAAAAGGGACCGCTTTTGGAAGTTATGGAATAGGCCGAAAAAACAGAACCAATTCTGGATTTAACCTGAGTTACAATAAAAATAAATTTGGCATTTATGGCAATTACAGTTACACTTTTAGAGGCGAAGAGGAATATAAAAAATTTAATCAGACACAATACAGTGATCAGACTCGTGATCAGATATCGACTAAAAATTATCAAACATCAATTACAGATGAACCGCTAACTTCCAACAATTTTAAAATTGGAACAACGTATGAAGTTGATACCAAAACCAATTTAGAAGCGTATATTGATGCCAAAATAGGACGCTATCAGAATAAGGCGGATGGTAAAAATACATTATTAAATGCTATGGACCAGACGTTGTTTGATGCCATAACTTATAACGATAGCAAAGAAAAATGGTTTGATTATACGTATGCTCTTTCCGGAGTTCATAAATTTAATACCGAGGGGAAAAATATGGTTTTTGATTTTGAATATGAAACTTCAAGGTTTAGATCAAATCAATTTCAAAGTGCCAATAATTTAACCCCTAATACTCCAACAATCATAAGTGACAGAAGAGGCTATATTCCGTCTCAATTAAAAGTTTTTACCGGAAAAGTGGATTTTACTAATCCTTTAAAAGAAAAACAATCTATCGAATGGGGATTCAAAGGAAGCCTCAAAAACAATGATAATCCGTCTGTTTATGAATATTACGACAATAACCAATGGATTGTTGATGCCAATTCTACCAATCATTTTGAGTACAAGGAACAAATTTATGCAGCATATGCGAATTACAAATATCAATTTGGAAATTTCAACCTTCAGGGAGGTTTAAGATCTGAATATACTGGCATTACTATTTTCCAGAAAACCCTAAATGAAGAACATAAAGACGATTATTTAAAATGGTTTCCAAGTTTTTCTTTAAAGTATGAATTCAGAAATGATCATTCTATTCATACATCATACAGCAAAAGAATCAACAGACCAAGTCAGTTTGATTTGAATCCATTCCGTTTTTATGATGACTCGTTTAATTATTCTCAGGGAAATCCAAATTTAGTTCCAGAGATTACGCATACTGCTGAGATAGGATATGCATGGAAAAGCGCTTTTATGAGTTCATTCTATTTTAATACAACAAAAGATGTTTTTACAGAAGTATATAATTATAATCCGGAAACTAATACTACTGTTACAACTCAAATAAATGTATCGAAATTATATAATTATGGAGCAAATATTACCCACTCGGCAGAAATATCAAAACATTGGTCAGTAAATACGCTTTTTAATGTTTTTGAAAATAGATTTATGGACAATGCTATCAATTCGAATAGTATTACCCCAATTGTAACTTTAAATTTGAACGTTCAAAATTCATTTACTATAACCGAAACTTTAAAAGCAGAAGCCAATGCGCAATACCAATCAAAATCAAATCTGGGCATTTATCAAAGAGATGATTTTTTTGATTTCAGTATTGGAATCTCAAAACAGGTTCTGGCCGGAAAAGGAAATATTAAACTGAATTTTACTGATATTTTTAACACTAATAATTTCAATATCAATTCAGTAATTGGACAAACAAGTATCGATAAACGCTACGAACTTGACAACAGAATTGCAACTCTTGCATTTTCATACCGAATCTAAATTTTATAAATCATTCGTATTTCTTTTTTTTGTTTTTTTGTGTTAGTAAAGAGCCTGTTTGTGGTTAGCAGGCTCTTTTTCATTTATTACAAACCAAGCAATACAATAGTTTTTCAGACAGTTTGAGCTGAATATTTGTAGTTGCAAATTAATTGCTCATTTTAGATTTTTTCTTTCTTCCCCACCAAATATAAAAACCTGTAATTGGTAAACTCGCACAAACTAAACTCGCTAGAAAATAGATAATCTTAGTTGTCAACCCTCCAATTGCACCAACGTGCAGACTGTAATTAGAACGGCTCATCCAATCATGAAACTTTTCATCGCCAATATATTTCCGTGAAGTTGGGAGCAACTCTAAAGTTTTTTGATCAAAGTATAAATCTCTCCAGTTCCCATTATGCATATCGGTGCAAGCATAAAAATCATCTTTTGGCTCTTCCGGAAAATGTATTATTATAGCTTCCTTATTATGTTTGGCAATTTCATTTCTAACTTTATAAAAAATAATATCGGCTGCAACCAGATGGTCGTATCTGGATTTCGAAAGTGTATCTTGTTCAGCTTTTACTACAACTTCTTTATGTTCTTTTTCATTGCTAAAACCTCCTGTAATCCAATATACGCTTTCACGCATCCAATGAAAGCTCATAATTAATCCAGTAAGCGCAATTAAAAAGGCTAAAATTAGAGAGTAAAAACCTAATACATTATGCAAATCATAGTTAAGTCGCTTAAAACGTGCATTCCATTTAATCTTGAAACTCTTTTTAAATGTTGTTTTATTCCATTTTTTTGGAAACCACAAGATAACGCCGCTAATTAATAGAAAAAAGAAAATTAAAGTGGCCCAGGAGGTAACCATTGTTCCTGTTTCAGGATCTAGCCAAATATACCTGTGCCCCTCATCAATTTCATGAAAAAAGTCTTCATGATCGACCATTCCCGTTATTTTTCCGTTGTAAGGATTTACATAAATCAAAGAATCTGATTCTATATCAACTTTTATTGTTTTATCTAAACCATTATACCATAAACCATGAATATCTTTTTCCGGCAAGGCTTTTTTTACTGAGGCATAAATCTTTGAAGGAGGCAAAACTTTGTCTGCACTTTGAGCTTCAACTTTTAGCCATGGCGAAGTCAGTTCTTTTATTTCATGTTCAAAAACTAAAATACAGCCCGTAATTCCCATTATAAAAACTATAATTCCGGAAGCCAGTCCGAGCCATAAGTGTAACCAGGCGTTTATTTTACTGAAAAGGGATTGTCCTTTAGATTTTGATGATTGTTTTTTGGTATTCATTATTTTAACCTATTAAAAAATAAAACAAAACCATATAATCATCGCCTTCCAGCAATGATTATATGGTTCAAAAAAAAAATGCTTTTTATTATTGTGGAGATAACTTGGTAAGTGCAGAGATATCTGTTCCTCCCCCGGTTACTTTTGCTCCTGCTGTTGCAACACCAGACGCAATATTAATTTTGTAAACACGAACTTCGTCATTAGTCACAAAAGCTTTGTAAGCGTTTCCGTCTTCAACAAATAAACTACCAATTCCAAAATAACTGTCACCGGCATGAAGAGGCAATCCTGTAACTGGAGTTATAGTTTTAGATGGCAAATCAATAATTGCTGATTTAAATTTGTATGAAGAATGGTTTAAGAATCCCCAATCTACTGTGTCATCAGCTGTAGGAACATAAACAATATATGCTTTTTCTCCGCCTAAAGGATAAGCAGCTACTACTTTACCATTTAATGAACTAGCCTGAACGTCAAAGAAATAATTAGCATCAAATTCTGTCTGACCTTTATTAATACGAAGTATTCCAGAAGTTTCACCTTCTACAACTTTGTATCCAGAAGCCATAGCATTTGAAGAGAAAGTATAAACATTTCCAGACTCTGTACGGATAATTCCAGTATTTGTGTAATACATACCAACGGCGGTAGTACGAGTATCTGCAATTCTTTTTACAAAGTTTAATGAAGGGTAGTCATAAACTCTTATGTACGCATTTTTCTGATCAATATCCCAGTTATCACTAGCATCTCTGTCAAATACAGAAACAAATATTTTGTCTCCTACTACAGTTACTCCAGTTGGAAAATCAAAACGCCCTGTAGTGGTAGCAAAGTTGTTAAATTTACGACCTGTAATAGCTTGTTTTACAGGATCATAAATAATCAACTCATTATCTGTTGAACTTCCTTCCCAGGAAGCCCCAATGATTAATAATTTATTATCATCTGTTACTCCGTATGCAAATTGTGATTCAATAAATACACGGTTTCCAGGAACTAACTGACTTGCCGAATTTAGATAAAAAGGAGCTGCCCCTTCTACTTCAGTATCACAAGCAAACATAGTATTTGCAACAGGTATATAAGAACCGCCTTGTTCTATTCCTTTTCCAGTCATATCAATTGTTCCACTCATTATTTGATCTAATGAATCAAAACTCCACATATAATTACTGTTCCATGTCGCAGTTTGGTAACCCAAAACATATTTACTGCCTTCTGTTGTGTTTTCTGAAGAATCATCACTGCTACAAGAGAATAGAACAGCAGACATTAGCGTAATTGCTAATAATTTTTTAATTGTTTTCATTTTTATTTGATTTTAATTAATTATATCTGTCGTAAAACAGAATTAAATATTGAGTTTATTTATTCTAATATTAAAAATTTTACATAAAGAAGTATCTTAACTTCATAGTAAATGACCTTCCTGGTTTTTGCACGTTATAATAATCATACAATTTTACATCTGTCAGGTCATGACATTCTAAAGCGATATTATAGCGGCCGCCTTTAAGTGTATAAGCTAATGATGCTGAATAATAAAGCTGCTCAGGTATTTCCTTTTTATTCTGGCTACCCAAAGTAGGAGGATTTAAATAATAACTTGCTCCGTAAGTTGTAGAGAAATTGAAGGTTAGAAAATCATCTGTAAATTTTAACTTTTTAAAATGAAAGCCCAGATTTCCGTTACCGTAAAAAATTGGTTCATTCGGAACTTGCGTTTTATATAGATAATTTACCTGATTTGTTCCTGGTAAAAGACTATCATCCATATTTAATTTCTTTTGATAAGTCATATTCGCATCAAAAGTGAACCATTCTTTGTAACCATAGTGAACTACTCCGTCTACGCCTGTAACTTGTACATTTTTAAAGTTTCTGCTTTTACTTTTTGTAGCGTCATTCGGGTCAATTCCCGGTTGTATAAAATTATTTCCCTGACGATAGATAAAACTTGTTTCTAAACCTAAAGAATGTACTCCAAACGTTTTTTTATAAGCGAAACCAAGATTAACATTATCACTAACCTCTCTTTGAAGTTCTGGATTTGGATTTACTCTGTATCCTCCATCGCCTAATAATTCAAGAGCCGAAGGGAGTCTGTAAGCATGTTCGTATGATGCTTTTACCTGAAATTCCTCTGGAATAATAAAATAAGCTGCCGCTGTTCCATAACCAATATCATTAAACAATGGTTTTGTAATATTCCCGTTTTGGTCTTTAATTTCACCTTTCATATCAAACATTTTGGTGAAAGCTGTAAAGGAGAATCTCTTTTCTAAGGCAGATAAATTATAAGAAAGACCTAAAACATTTTTGTTTATAAATGGTTCACTTGGAGTGTCTTTAGTACTGTATTCATTATCTTCTTTACGCTTGTAGTTTAACAGAGTATAATTAAAAGCCAAAGCATTATTCTCATTTAAATCATATCGAAGATTTGCATTGCTTTGAAGCGATTTAATGTCAAACACCATAAGGGTTTTTACTGTATTTATCTCTCCGCCACTTTCATAACTTTTAATTGAATAATTTCCAGACCAGTCATATCGTGCTGATGAAGTATCCACTACTCTGTCCTGAGAAATATTATACGATGCAGCCAAACTTGCTGTCAATCCTTTGGTAAATAAATCACTCTTTTTATATTTTAATGAAGGAACAAAGTTTTTACTGTCTGTAAAAGCATCTCCAACAACTCTCAGCATTGTAGTTCCTTGTTGAATTTCTTTTTCATTTGCGCTGACAGTTGCTCCAAATAATAAATAATCCGCATATTTTTTATCTTTTACCCCTACTTCTGCCATTACAGCTGCCTGTTTATAGCCGTCATGAAAATGTTCAAGTTTTTGCTCAGGTCCATACACACCAGAAAAAGCATCTGGAATACGGGCAGTAACTTTAAAATTATTATCAGAATAATTACCAAAGGCTAAAATATTTGCTATTAAACCTTTTTTACTTGTAAATCTCGTATTGATAGATAATTTGTGTGTATTAAAAGAGCCAAAACTATACGAAGCATCTACAAATCTATTGATACTTCTATTTGTAACAATATTTACTGCTCCTCCTAGTGCATCTCCTCCTAAATCAATTGGCACAACTCCTTTATAAACATCAATTCGTTCGGCCATTGTTACAGGAATATTATTTAAGGTAAAAGAAGAACCATAATTATCCATCGGGATTCCGTCCAGAAAAAATTTAATCTGTTCACCAGCAAAACCATTTACAGAAAATTTAAACTCGGATCCCATTCCACCAGATTCACGTACGCGCACACCAGTAGTTGTATTTAAAACCTGATTTAAATCTGCTGATGTATTATATAATTGCTTTAAATCAACTGTAGAAATATTAAAAGGCTGTTCTTTAACACGTTGTACTTTAGTTTTTCCTTTAACCTGAACTTCTTCAAGAGCCGCCATATCTTCTTCGATTGTGATATTTGGTAAAGTTTGATTTGACTGAAGGTTAATTTTTGTTTGTTTCGATTTGTAACCTATATAACTTACCGAAAGTGTATAATTACCGGGAATTGCACTAATTTCATACTTTCCTTCTTCATTTGTTAATGCCGAATATTCTGTTTCTTTTAATGCTACAGAAACGCCTTCAAGGGGTTTTCCATTGTTTCCGAGTACAATACCATTTAAAATTACTTTACTGTTTTGCGAAAATCCTTGTTGTGAGGTAAACAAAATTAATAGCAATACTAATATTCTATTTATTTGCATTATTTAGATTTAGTTTAAATTAAATTTGAGGCAAAATTAACATCACAATCAAGGTTGTGCAAATTATTTTTAATTATTCTAAATAAAAAATAAAAACAGCTTTAAAATTATCATATTTGTATTTTATTTACAAAAACAGAGATTTAACGTGAAATAAAATTAAAAAAAACTAAATAATCATAAATAACAGCAATAATAAAAGAAGATTATTTTTACTATTAAACTTACAAATTAATCAAAAAAAATCCTGTTTCTATTTGGAACAGGATGATTAAAAAACCGAAAATTAGTTTTTTTATGAAGAGAAAACTGAATTCATTAAGTTGACAACTTCTACAACATCCTCTTTAGTCGTACGCCAATTTACAAACGAAGCCCTGATTCCTTTTATGTCTTGATATACAGTAGGTGTCATAAATACTTTTCCGGTATCATTGAGGTTTGTCAAAAACTGAGATACTTTTTCCTGATTATCCTCTCCTTTTAGAGTAAAACAAACATTATTTAGATATACTGGAGCCAGAAGTTTAAAATTCCCTTCATTCGAAAGAGCATTTCCAAAATCCAAAGCTAGTGAAACACTATTTTCAACTATATCCTGAAAACCTTCTTTTCCATACGCCAATAATGAAAACCAAACCGGTAAGGCTCTCAAACGTCTTGAATTTTCCGGCAATACATTCAGGTAATTAAAATTTTCTAATGGATTCCCTAAATACGGTGCATTAGAGTTCTGAAAGGTTTCAATTTGTAAAGCTATATGCTGTTTTTTTATCAAATAAAAAGCACTTTCGTAAGGAACGTTGAGCCATTTATGACAATCAATCGTAATACTGTCTGCGCCTTCCCATCCTTTTACAAAATGTTTGTATTTATCTGAAACTGCAGCAAAACCTCCAAAAGCTGCGTCGATATGCCACCAAAAATTATATTTTTCTTTAAGTTTTAAAATACTTACAAAATCATCAAAATCGGCAGTATTTACAGTTCCTGCACTTGATACTAAAATAACCGGAGCTCCATTTAACATTTCCATTTTTCTTTCTAAATCCAGAATGTCGATGGCTTCACGGTTTCCTTCAATTGTTTTAATTAACGTGTAATTTTGGCTTCCAATTCCCAACATTGATAATGTTTTTATGGAAGAAGAATGTGGCGTAGCTGAAAAAACATTTATTGTTTCTGAAATTCCGTTTTTAGCAAAATCTTTCCCAAATTGTTTTCCAAACCATTGTCTGGCAACACCTAAGCAGGTAAAATTAGACATTGTTGCTCCGGTTACAAATCCACCTAAAAATGTGTCAGGAAGCTCTAATAACTGCAACAATAAATTGATAGTTTCAAATTCTATTAATGCCGAATTTCCTCCTTGTGACGTAACCGACTGGACATTCTGATCATAAACAGCTGCCAGCCAATCTCCTACAATTGAGGCAGGTGTTGAGCCACCAGTTACAAAACCCCAATAACGCGGACCAGGCGATGAAACCAATAATGGTGCTAATCTTTCATTAAACTCATTTAGGGCTTCAATAGAGCCTAAGCCTAATTCATTTAAATCACGTCTGGTGTCGATTGTTGTCCTATTTGAGGTTGGAATATTTTCAAGATTATTCAGAAAAGAAATTCCTTGTTGTTTTGCTTTTTCTAAGATATTTTCAAAATCGGATAAATCCTGATGTAGTTTTGGGTTCATAATTTTATTTTTCTATTTCTTCAGAACAATCATAGTAAAATCACGGTCAACAAGTTCACCTGTTTTGCTTTTTACTTTTTCGGTCTGGGTTTCCCTATAAACAACTTTAAAAGCTGTTTTTTCAATGAGTTTTAATGCTTTTTCTGTACTGTAAAGCTCAAATTCAAATTGAGTAAACGGAAGCGTTTTCATAAAAATTTCTTCTGCAAATGTCAGACAGAAGTTTCCATTTGGTTTTAATACTCTGTAGATTTCTGAAAGTAATTCTTCAGGTTTCTGCCAAAAATAAAGAGTGTTTACAGTGAAAATTTTATCAAAAAAGGCTGTTTCAAACGGAATGGTATTTCCATCATAAACCAAAAAGAAAGCTTGTTTTTGAGAAACAAAATTTCGGTTGATCTGGCGTGCTTCCTGAAACATTAACTCAGACATCTCGAGTCCGTAGTATTTTAGTTTTTCTGCCTGTTCGAAAATAAATGCTGCGTGGCCAGCATTTCCATGTCCTAATTCAAGGATAGTGTTCCCTACTGCAATATTGAGATTCTGAACTGAATGGCGGGTCATGTTGATATTGGTATCATGCATCATATTCGCCATTTCGATTCCTTTTTCTCCGGTTGGATGTTTTAATTGGGATGCAATTTCTTGTAATTCTTCATTTTTCATAATACTAAGGTTTAAATTCCAAATTCCAATTTTATGTTTGTCATTGCGAGGAACGAAGCAACCATAGCTACAAAATCTTCAAAGATATACTTCGTGAGATTGCTTCGTCCCTCGCAATGACTGTACGCAACAATTAAAAAACCTGACTTGCAATCTGACGAATATTCTCAGATTTACCCATTGAATAATAATGTAAAAACGGAACTCCGGCTTCTTTTAATTCTTTTGACTGCTGAATTGCCCACTCGACTCCGACTTGTTTGATTTCAGCGTTGTTTTTGCATTTATCAACAGCATGAATCAAATCTTCCGGTAAATCGATACGGAAAATCTGTGGTAGAATCTGCATATGTTTTTGAACTGCAATGGGTTTAATTCCCGGAATAATTGGTACTGTAATACCCATTTCCCTTGCTTTTTCTACGAAAGCAAAATATTTAGCGTTGTCAAAAAACATTTGCGTTACCACATAATCGGCTCCGGCATCTACTTTTTCTTTTAATCTTCGCAAATCAGACTGCAAAGAAGGCGATTCCAAATGTTTTTCCGGATAACCGGCAACACCGATACAAAAATCGGCTCTGTTGTCGATATCCATTAATTCATGAAGATATTTACCGCAGTTCAGATCATTAATTTGTCGGACCAGATCAACAGCATAATGATTACCGCCATCTTTAGGAACGAAAGATTGCTCGTGTTTCATCGCATCACCACGAAGCGCCATAACGTTGTTGATT
>Ga0247738_10000875_pt1 | contig 11068 bp, 12 predicted proteins | sample UWRJL013104B2_FD_180936 | JGI IMG/M metagenome (GOLD analysis project Ga0247738, IMG submission 180936) | Plant litter microbial communities from Arlington Agricultural Research Station in Wisconsin, United States - UWRJ-L013-104B-2 | ecosystem: Environmental > Terrestrial > Plant litter >...
AACCTGGACATTCCTGATGTACAGAAAGAATTACTGAGGGAATTAATGAAATTAGGTAAACCCGTTGTCCTGGTATTATTTGCAGGCAGACCGATGACATTGACGTGGGAGCAATCTAACGTTCCGGCTATATTGAATGTATGGTTCGGAGGATCAGAAGCAGGTCTCGCTATCCCTGATGTATTGTTCGGAGCTGTAAATCCAGGTGGAAAATTGACCACTACTTTCCCGCAGAATGTCGGTCAGGTTCCGATGTATTACAATCATAAAAATACCGGTCGTCCTTTGGCGGAAGGTAAATGGTTTGAAAAATTCAGATCCAATTATCTGGATGTTTCCAATGAACCGTTATACCCATTCGGATTTGGATTGAGTTACACAAAATTTGATTATAGCGGGATAAAAATCTCTTCTGAAAATTTAAAAGGTAATCAAACTCTTACTGCAAGTGTTAAAATAAAAAATACAGGTGGCATTGATGGCCGGGAAGTAGTGCAATTATATATCAGAGATATGGTAGGTTCTGTGACCAGACCGGTATCTGAATTGAAAGGTTTTCAAAAAGTAGCTATCAAATCAGGTGAAACAAAATTGGTTGAATTTAAAATAAGTCCCGAAGATCTGAAGTTCTACAATTCAGATCTGAAATATGACTGGGAAGCAGGTGATTTTAAAATCATGATCGGTAGCAGTAGCAGAGATTTCAAATCAGCAATGGTCAACTGGCAAAAATAATCTATTGAAATGCCCGGTGCATTAAAAAATAAAGAAGATATAATATCTCTAAGACATCCATATCTGCTCGATTGCGAAGATGAAGCAGGTGTGGATGAAGTTGGCAGAGGATGTGGCGCAGGGCCTGTGGTGGCTGCGGCAGTCATTCTTCCATCAGGGATCAGGCTTCCGTCTCTCAGGGATTCTAAGAAGATCTCTCCGGAACTGCGTTATGATCTCAGAGATATGATCAAAGAAACAGCGATCGACTACGCTATAGGAATGGCCACCGTGGACGAGATCGATGAGATCAATATTCTCGAAGCAACATATCTGGCGATGCACAGAGCACTTGAAAATCTTAAGTCAATCCCTAAATTATTACTCATCGATGGGAATCGTTTCAAAAACAAGACAATGATCCCCCATGAAACAATCATCGGCGGTGATGACAAAGTCTTGAGTATCGCAGCAGCTTCGATCATGGCAAAGACCTGGAGAGACGACCATATGAAAGAACTTCATCTCCAACATCCGGAATACTTATGGTATCAAAATAAGGGTTACCTGACATCTGTACATAGAAAAGCGTGTTTTGAATATGGACTGACAAAACATCACAGAAAAACTTTCAAGGGTATGATCTTAGAAGAAAACATTGAGGTTTGAAGCAAAAAGAGATTATATCCATAGCCTGGTTGCGCAGAGATCTGAGAACAGAGGATAACCGAACATTATTCGAAGCGAATTCGACCGGCAATTCAGTTCTTCCATTATTTATTTTTGATAAAAATATCCTCTTAGAATTAGAAAAAGACGATCATAGAGTGACATTTATTCATGATAATCTTTCAAAATTAAACCGGGAATTCAATAAACAAGGAGGTGGTATATATTGCGTATCAGGAAATCCAATTGAAGTATTTAAAGACCTGGAAGAGAAGTATGAGATCCTCAGTGTACATGCAGCACGCGACTATGAGCCATATGCCAAGCTACGGGATGAAGGTGTAGCAAATTATCTATCCACAAAAAATATTAAATTCAAAGGGCACAAGGATCAGGTCATTTTTGAAAAGGGAGAAGTCCTGAAAAAAGATGGCAGTCCTTACACCGTTTTCACTCCATATAAAAATCAGTGGCTTGAATTATTTTCAAAGCAGGAAATAATTAATTACTCAATTAAAAAAGGAAAATTAAATCTACTGAAATCGACTTTTGAGTTTCCAACATTACAAAAAATAGGATTCTCGAGGTCTGAAAAAAAAGTCGAAAATTATCAGATAAATGATCTAAAAAATTATGCAATAGAACGCAATGTTCCTGCATTGGACCACACCAGCAAATTAAGCCCACATCTAAGGTTTGGCACTGTAAGCATTCGCAATATTGTCAGTCAGGTCAAAGACAATCCTGTCTTTCTGGGTGAATTGATCTGGAGGGAATTTTTTATGCAGATACTTTATCATTTTCCCAATGTAGTTGACCATAATTTCCGCGAAAAATACGATGGCATAAAGTGGCGGAATAATGAATCAGAATTTAAACTATGGTGTGAAGGGAATACAGGATATCCTATGGTAGATGCAGGTATGAGGCAATTAAATCAGTCTGGATATATGCACAACAGAGTCAGAATGGTAGTGGCAAGTTTCCTGTGTAAGCATTTACTTATTGACTGGAAATGGGGAGAGGCTTATTTTGCCGGGAAATTATTTGATTATGAATTGTCTTCCAATAATGGAAACTGGCAGTGGGCTGCAGGAACAGGATGTGATGCAGCACCCTATTTTCGAATATTTAATCCGGAAGAACAATTAAAAAAATTCGATCCTGAATTAAAATACGTGAATAAATGGATACCTGAATTAGATACTCCGGAGTATCCGGTACCTATGGTCGAACACAAAGAAGCCCGGGCACGTGCATTGCAAAAATACAAAGAGGGAATCAACTTGAACTGATCCCCTCCTGCTTAAAAACTACCGTTTGTAATGTGTTTTTAATTATCTCTTCACGAGTATTATATTTTTTAAAATTGCTTTTTCTTTTAAAACATTATATTTATCATCACCTATAATTGCTTCTATTTCATCGTTACATCCAACGTAAGAATCTATGAAGTCACAAAGGCACCAAGTGAGCCTGAAATAATAACTGTTTTCAAATTCATAGATACTATAATAAAAGCAATTTTTTTCGCCGGAGGGCGCAACTTTCAGATCATTTAAGGCCATGAAATTTTGAACGCATTCACTACTTTCGATTTGAACATCCAAAACCGTTTCTTCTTTGCGGCAGGATGAGAGGATTAAACTAATAAATAAAGCTATCAATGAATATTTCATAGTAAATTATTTAAAATTTAATTAGGAATTTATTTAATTATTTCTCAATAAGTATCCTGTCCTGCAAAATTGCTTTCTCTTTAAAATTATTGTACTTTTCCTCCCCACCCAATGCATATAATTCATTAGAACAAGTAATGATTGATCCTATAAGGTCGCAAACACAGCAGTTGTATTCAAAATAATAATTTCCCTCGAACAGATAAATACTATAAAATTTACAATCTCCATTATTTGAATCTGCTATTTTGAGATCATTTATTTCCATGAACATATTTATACATTCAATTTCTGTAAAAGGATCACATATTACATGATCTTTTTTGGAGCAGGACAACAGGAGAAAAGTTACCAGTAAAATACTAAGTGAATGTTTCATCTTTTATTTTTTTATTTATTGATAAAATTATTGACGAAATGCAAGGTTAAAAAGTTAGGACCGGAATGTTAAATAAAAAAATTCTATGAATCCAAACCTATTGCATTCAACCTCCGTTTAGTTAAGGAAAACAGAGAAATATGAAAAATTTACTTTTATTAATTATGATCGCGGTATCGGTTATTTCCTGCAATACTGCTAAAGACAATATCGATCTAAATCCCGGTACACCGGGTAAATTTGATGGAAAATTAACTGAAGGTTTACAAAGCGGCGCAGTGGAAATTTTTAAGCAGGCAGTCAAAACTGAAGCCTCAGATAAGAATGTCATCATCTCTCCACTTAGTGTTCAATATGCAGTAGGCATGGCCGCCAATGGCGCATCCGGCAACACTCTTGAAGAAATGATGAAATTATTTGGAACAAGTTCTGATAAACTTAAAGAAGTCAACAGCAACCTAAAAGCAATTAAAGAAAAAATAGTTGCTGCCGGAAAAGACTACACAGTTGGTATTGCAAACGGGGTATTTTTTGATGGTTCCAAATACCAGATGGCTGGCAACTTTGAAAATATTTTAATGAACGATTATTCTGCTAAATTGCAGCAACTGAATTTTAACAAAACAGACGAAAGTCTTAAAGCTATAAATGGCTGGGTTGCTGCCAATACTGAACAAAGAATTCAAAAAGTACTGGAAGAAATACAGGACAATGAATTTATGTTCCTGATCAATGCATTATACATGAAAGCTAGCTGGGATAAGCCATTTGAAACAGAAGGAACCCGTAATGTTACATTCAAGGATTCAAAAGATGCTGCTCATTCGATTAGTCTGATGACTCAGAGAAGCGACATCTCCTACTATAAAACTGAGGAAGAAAAAGCGATCGTCATGCCTTTATCAGGAGACAAACTTGAAGCTTTATTTATCCTTCCACAGAAATTAAATGTGATAGATTACATTGGCACGCTAAGCACGACAGGCGTTCAGAAAATGATCACCAATGCTGCAAAACAGGATCTTATGATCGGAGTTCCAAAGACAGAACTTACCCTTAAATACGATCTAAAACCAATACTTCAGGATCTTGGTGTTAAAACTGCATTCTCCGAAGCTGCTGATTTTACAAAAATGGGCGTGGCATCAAATACAATCCTTCTGACCCGCGCATTGCACGATGTATTCTTCAAAATGGACGAAAAGGGCATTGAGGGAGCAGCAGTGACCACCATCGGTGTTGGTGTGACTTCACTTCCTGAATATGTGGAATTCAGCAAACCATTTGTGATGATCATCAAAGACAAAGAAACCGGCACTTACTTATTTATGGGTAAGGTTGAAAAACCATAATAGCCTTCAATTAAACATGAGTATAAGGTCATGATGCCGGGCATCATGGCCTTTTTTATTAAGTTACGGATTTGGGTAATAAGTGGTTCTATGTTTTAGATTTCAATTATTAATTATATATATGAACACAAACCACTGTCAAATAGCAAATCAAATGCGTCAAACATTTCTTAATCTAATTTTACAAATGGGCACTTATATAATATAGGTTAAATATTGAAATGTAATCAGAATAAATCCATTAGAACTTAATATCAGGATCACAGCTTTCCGACCAGATACAAATATTGTTCAGGTAAATGATGCTGCCATATATTGGGATTCGCAGGATCATTGGAATAGAGCTTAAAATAATCTTCGGTCGCATACAAAACAATCGTAGCCCCTGTCCTGACATAATAATTACTATCATAATATTGTGGAATTGCCATGGACGGCAATTGTTTTTTTACAGCTTTGGACATCATTTTTCCAAGATATTTCTGATAATTGCGCTGAGCCTTTTCACTCGGTTTGCTCATCTTATTATAGACATGTTTTAATGCCAGATTTTTAGGGAATTTTTGTTTTTTGATCATTGCTTTTGCACCTCTGAAAGGATTCACAGAAGTAAAATCACTGACCGTCTGTACTGTAAATGGCACATCAGGAACCCAGTCTGCACTATTGACCACATTATAAGCCCAACCATCCCTTTGCCGGTATTCATATTCATAGGCAAAATATCTGTTACCCGGTTTTGGACCTGCGCTGCAATAAGTTTTGAAACGAATATCAGCAGGTAACTTACCATCGATCTGCAATTGTGTCAGATATGCATTTAATAAAAAAGTAATGCCCCCACCCTGACTATGTCCCGTCAGAATAAAATCTTTGATGCCCTTTTTATAACACGAATCGATCGTGATTTCTATAGTTGACGACATATAAGCGAGCGCTACCAACCAGCCCACATGGACCGAAGAATTCACATCACCGGACAATTTATACTTCCACGTGGTTTTGTCATCCAGGACTAATTCACCTTGTGCCGGGATCATCGCTGCATAAAGATTGGCTAGAAAACTGGCAGATGTCTGAATACTTCCCTGCACAGCGATGACAGCAAGCGGTTTGGAGTCATGCATCCACAGGTCCCAAATATTGTCAAAGGCTACTCTTGGAGAGCGATAAGCAAATTTATAATGATCAGGAAGAGGAACACTTGTCACTGCCGCCCACTTATTAAGTTCAATGTGCGACATGTGATTGATCTTCAACATTTCCGAATATTCAGTTTTATCAAAACCTGATTTCAGATTTTGAGCAACTAATAAAGGAGTCAAAAAAACACTGATAATCAAAGTGTTTAAGACAGATCTGGAAAACATGGCAGCAAATTTAAACTGCTCTAAGTTAGAAATAAATCAACAATTCTTAACAACCTGCTTTTTACAATCTTTTATAAATCGCAGTCGGCAGGACGCGAAGTATCATCGCGATCCACCACCATCTTTTAGTAATGTATATGACAGATCGCCTGCCCATCATAGCTTTATATATCTGATGTGCAGCTTTTTCTACCGGTGCAACCCAAAATAAACCTGCTCCTTTTGCCATACTTGTATGTACAAATCCTGGTCTTACATCTGTGATTGTAATGTTCGGATTTAGTTTGTGATTTCGCTGTTTCAGCCCTTCCAGATAATTGATCTGATAAGCCTTGGAGGCATTGTAAGCAGGTGCAGGTCCGCTACCTCTCAATCCGGCTATCGAAGAAATATTGACCAAATGTCCCGAATTATTTTTTGCAAAATAATTATAAAAATAACCCATCACAAAAGTAAAACCTCTGACATTAATTTCAATCGCAGGGAGTTCAATATTAAATTTAAGATCCTCATTTAAGTCACCTGTACCTGAGCAGTAAATTGCGAGATCTAATCCCCCCAAATCATGAATTAATGTATTGATCTTTTGGTCTGCTATTTCTATATTACTGACATCAAAATCAGAAATTAAATAATTTTCAGTGTTTTCAGATTTAATTTCGTCGAGTAATTCTTTTCTTCTCCCGGTAATTCCCACCTTATAATTATTTCGTACCAGAATATCTGCCAGTGCTCTCCCTATGCCTGAGGTTGCGCCAATTACAATTGCTTTTTTCAATTTAATTAAATATTAAATATTGGAAATGTGCGTCACTCATTGTTATTAATCATTTACCATCTGATAAAAAATCTTTGATGCTATTCATGTATTTTTCTCTGCTGTCCAACCATCCGTAGTGACCACAGTGCTCAAGCAAGACCAATTTCGAATGATGAAAAGTCTTATTGATCTTCTGAGCAGTTTCCATAGAGATGACATCGTTAAGTCCCTGCAAAATCAAAACAGGTTGGTGAAAATTATTGAATTTTTGATCAAAATCATAATTGATCTTTTCCAGGTCTTCAAATACCAGATTGTTGATATCCCAATTAATCCGGATCAATCGGCGTGCAATCAATTCTGAATTTTTTTTATCAAAAACATATGCGTTTGCGAGAAATCTTGCACGGTCATATCGCGTCTGCGAACTGCTATCACCACTATTTATTTTTTGCTGGAAATAATCAAGACTATCTTTCTCTATTTTAGTAAGATTCTTGCTGATGCGTTGTGCAAAATTATTTCTAAAGCTAAGGTCGACTCCTCCTGAGGACGAGAAGATGATCTTCTCCACATGATGCGGATATTTATGTGCATAATATGTTGCCATGATACCTCCGAAGGAATGACCAAACAGAATCCATTTATCGATCTTCATTCTTTTTCTGATCCACTCCATGTCATCCGCCATCAACTCCATAGTAATCGTGGAGGCACCGATATTTTTCATAACAGATCTTCCTGTGCCGCGCTGATCATAAATAATTGTCTGAAAACCAAGTTTGCTGATACTATCGGCTATTGAAGCAAAACCTTCACTATTCATACCGGGACCGCCATTGATGATCAGAATTGGAGAACCTTCGCCAAATACTTTATAAAATATATCTACACTTCGATCATGATTGACCGGTTGACACCCGGCAGAAAATGCCGATATGAAAGAAATAATTAAAGTAAACAGACGCACAAGTTTGAAATTTCTCCAAATCTAATGAGGGTCAACTAAAGAAATTTCTAAATTATACCAATGAAAAGTTAGTCACGATAGAAGTCAGGCTTTATCATGTTTTACCCAGATCAAGTCTTCAGTTTTGTACCCGATTTCTTTTGCTATTTTTAAATAATTTTGCCTGATTTCGTCGGGTATGGTCGTCTTTCTGCTCAATATCCACATGTAATCGAGACTTTCTCCTGCGATCAGCGCGTATTGATAATCTTTGTCGATGGCGATCACATTATATCCGGAGTAAAACGGACCAAAAAATGAAACTCTGAGTTTAGCGACATTTTCGTCCTCTGCAAACTTTGCTTTACCCACAGATTGCTTCCATTCATTTGTTTTGACATTGAATCCTTTGTTGTCCACTTTAATCAGACCATTGTCTTTTAATGAATATTCTGCAGTAGTATTGTTTAGGTTTCTTTCAAATTTAAAGTCAAGCCGGGCTATTTCAAACCATTTTCCAAGATATTTGGATTTGTCAAAAGAGGAGACCGCCGTTGCTTTTTCAGGAATAGTTTTACAGGAAATGAATAAACACATCATTACTCCAAATACCAAGGTTGAATTATTCACCAGTTTCATACCATATATTTTAAAAGTGCAGGTCAAAAGATATCTCCATATTCTAAAACCACTTGAGTAGTCTCGAAGTTCAATTATATTCAATTGGATATGTACTTTCAATATCTTTGATCATCTTACCGTTTTTATTTATATCAGGTGTGATCAGAAGAATTGGGGTATTTACACTAAAGAACAAAATATGATGCGTTACTTAATAATTTCTAGTTTGCTATTCATTTGGAGTAATTTCACTTTTGCTCAGTTTGCAATTGTCAGCGACAAAGATGGTTTTGTCAATATCAGAGGTACTAAAGATTTCGGTGACAACGTCAAAGAAAAGCTGGACAATGATCAGTTTGTTTACATTCTTGAGGCTAAGGACGATTGGGCATATATTTTTTACATGAAAAATAGTCAGCTGGTCAGAAATGGTTTTGTGTACAGAGACCGTCTGAAAGTAATCAATGATTTCTCTTCCATTCCATTGGTTTCAACCAAAGAGCAGGAGGTTGTTTTCACGAAAGGAGAAACGACTTTGACCGTCTCAGCGAAGAAATTTTACCGGGAAGAACATGATTTTACTTTCTATAAAGAAAATACAGAACAAATTCAATATATAGACGGCTTGCCATATATGGGCACAGACGGCGAATTTCCGAATTCGGAATATGCTTCTATAGAAGTTAAGATAGGAAGCGATCAGTTCACATTTCCTGCAGAGGCGATCAGGAACCTTTACGAGGTGCGGCTGGCTGATACTAAAGTCAACTATGATTCAAATAATGACACCATTTATATTCAGTCGATGAACAGTGATGGTGCTGGCGCATATGAAGTGATCTGGCGGGTGGTGAAAGGTGTTTTTAAAGACAGGTACATTGCATCCGGTTTTTAAGAACAATCCAATATATCACCACTTGCATAAAGTGAAGAATTTTCCTAATTTTGTATTCGAATAAAAAGAAAGGATCGCTATAAGATCATTTGACATATGTTGTCTGTCAAAATAAATTGTACTTGCGATCAAGTGATTACTCTTTCTAATTCCATTGCAATAATTCATTAATTCTTAAAAGATCTAATATGTCATCAGATGTGAATGTTTATGAAGAAATCGTAAAACTCAATATGAGGATCAGTTGCCTCGAATCTTTACTTCAAGCTGTCATCGAACTAAATCCAAGAATGAATATTCCTTCCCCTGACGAAATGGACAACATCTATGCAGATGCTATCCAGGGTGTGATCGATGAGGTGGATATGGAAGTGGCGTGAGAGGAGAGACGAGAGATTAGATGATAGATGATAGATGATAGAGACTAGAGACTAGATGTTAGACATTAGAGATTAGAGACTCGATGTTAGATACTGGAGGATTGAAGTGACTCTTGAGGGGTGGTAAAAATGGAGAAATAGTTTGTGATACTTGGATGTACAAACTATTTCTCTTTTTTTGTTGCAAACTTGTTAAACATGAGGCAAATAATAAAATATAACCTCTTAATTACAATTTTCCGATCCAATTGTACACATATTCCGCCACTTCTTCCCAACCCTCTTCACCACAGATATAGTGGCTGCGTCCTTCGAATGATTTGAAATCTGTGATGCTATTTTTATCCTGGTATGATCCGGCAATTCTCTTAGTAAAACTTGCACGAAAAATATGATCATTTTCACCACCGATAAATAAAAGAGGGTTATGAGGACGGGAATGATCAATATTTGCAAAACTTTTAAAAAGTGTATTCCTGGCTATGGTCCTGCTTTCGGGGACTGCTATTTTGTCGTACTCCTTATCGGCGGCTTCTTTCGTCAGATTATTGAAGAAGGCATTGTGGTACCATTCCCTGCTTCCCATAAAAGGTTTAGAGCTAAAAAAGTTAACGACAGGAAACACGGTTTTGATCGTCTGGAAAGGAGGTAATACATTTTTGGGAGGTGCTCCGTCAATACTGATACCCGCTACTGCTTTTCCCATTTCGATTAATTTCTGGACCGCAAAACCGGCAAGGGAATGTCCGACAATGATTGGTTTTTCAGGTAACGTGTCGATGAAGGCACTGATGTTCATGATGACATCTTCCAAAGTAACTTTATTGAGATCCGCAGGTATGTTCTTTCTCAATTCCGAAGGAACTCCTTCATGTTTTGGATTGGCAGGCGCATATGTGGTAAAACCTCTGGCTTCGAAAAATTTTTGCCACTCAGACCATGTTGTATTATTGACAAATAAACCATGGATAAAAACAATTGATTTTGATGGTAACATTGTATATGATTTTTATTGATACAAAGTTGAATTAAAATGATGGGTATAATTTTAACCTGGGTTAAAATCGTCTTGTAAGGATAAAATAATTTCTCAAATGATTTTTAAGATTTAAAAGTACGGTGACCAATTTTTAATAAAATCCTACAACCAATATCTTATAGAATATTAAATGACAACCGGTGTTTAAAAGGTCCGGATTTTTATATTTAATTTCTCACCGCAATTCTCTTTCTGATCCTGCTCAGCGAGGGCCCCTGTATCCCAAGGTATGACGAAATCTGATAGAGAGGAATATTATTG
>Ga0247738_10000876_pt1 | contig 11061 bp, 10 predicted proteins | sample UWRJL013104B2_FD_180936 | JGI IMG/M metagenome (GOLD analysis project Ga0247738, IMG submission 180936) | Plant litter microbial communities from Arlington Agricultural Research Station in Wisconsin, United States - UWRJ-L013-104B-2 | ecosystem: Environmental > Terrestrial > Plant litter >...
GGATGATCGAGATAACCGCGAGGTAGGCGAAGGCGATGAAGACAAGTGCCGCCGACCAGGCGAGAGCCGGAGTCGCCGCCGCTTCGATTGCCGGGGCGAAGCGCAACGCCACGAGCACGAGCGCGATCGCCGTTGCCGCCTCGACGAGCGGGTAGCGCGCCGAGATCGGATTGCCGCAGTCACGGCACTTGCCGCGCAGCACCAGCCAGCCGATCACCGGAACGTTGTCGCGCGCGCGGATACCCGCGCCGCAGTTCGGGCAGTGGCTCGGCGGCGAGACCACCGATTCCTTTCGCGGCACGCGGTAGATCACCACGTTGGCGAATGACCCGAACAGCGCCCCGAACACACCGGCGAAGACGGCAATGAAAACGGTCACGCGCCACCGTTGTCGGAGCGACCGCGGCTGGAGCTGACCTTGAACGGTGAGATTGACGCCTCGTTCTGAGCGCCATCCAGGTTGATACCAGGGATGCCGATCGGCAGGTACACCAGCCCGTCCGAGGCACTGAAACTCATCGACCCGGCGTAGATCTGCCCGCGCCACAGGGTCGAGTTGTTGACCGTCACGTTGCACGGCGTGTAGACCATGCCAGACACCGTCGCGCCGAGGCGCACACCGGGACTGGTGATCAGGTTGATCGGACCGGCGACCTTGTCAGCGGGAAGCACATTGCTTCCAGTATTGGGATTGCAGTGCTTGCCAGCGACTGTGGGCTGGCCGTCGGGCACGATGAGGTTGAACTGGCGTTGGGTTGTGTCAATCGAGTTGATCTTCACTGCCTCGAGCTGAAAACCGTAGCCGATCATGGTGATGTTGGTCTTGAGCTTCCAGTCCAGATTCGCAGAGCTGGAGATGAGTATCTGCCCGCACTTGCTCGTTCGCGTGTCGATCACCGTCGGAATTGTGGTGTTGAGCACCTTCTGCCAGAACGCATAGAGCGCGTTGGTTGTCTGGGTCATTGTTGCGTTGGTGACCGAGCACTGTCCAACGGGCCAGTCAAGGTACTGCTGCGCATATCCCGCGGCCTGCCAGTCGGACCAGACATACGCTACGTCGGTCCACGCTGGAACCGTGGGCGCGGCCTTCGCGGTCGGAGTCGCAAGTCCAGTCACGTTCATGGTGATCGTGCCGGTCACAGCGCCCTGTGCCCTGAGCGCACACGCGTAGCCTGCGGCGTTGTAGTGCTGTGAGCAGCTGCCCGAGTCTGCCCAGCTGTTGATCGAGCCGCCCAGCGTCGCCGATCCCCCGATGCGCAGGTCGCTCGCGCTGCCGGGGCTGATCGCAGTGGTGGCCGTGCTGGACGAGATCACATTGCCGTTGATGTGCCCGGTAATGCTCGTAACGCTCTTCGCCCATACGCTGCCCATCACTCGCGAGCCGCCACCTTCGACCTTCGCGCCGCCGGTAGCCTCCACGCTGCCGCGCACCAGACCGCTGTTGAGATTGAAGTCGCCGTTCGCGTAGACATTGCCTCCGATCTCGGTGTTCGAGCCGGTCATGTAGACGTTTCCGTTCGACGCGATCACATCGCCGCCGACCTTACCGCCACCGGTGAACTCCACACCCGTTGCGGCCCAGACATAGCCGGTAACTTTGCAGGTGTCATTCGAGAACGTGGCCTTGCCGGTCTCGACGATGAGGTTGCCATTGAAGGTTCCGCTCGAGGAGCACTCCCAGTTGCCGGACTTCACACGAATGTCAGCAGTCTGGCCATTGCCCGACGACACGGTGAAGGAGTTCATCTGCCCGCCATTGCCGACATAGATGGCCGCACCGGAGGACTGGATGACCTCCTTGGCGAGGATGAGCTCCGAGTAGGTGAGATCGCCACCGGACTGCCCGGCGGCACCGTTGGTGGTCGCGTAGCCGGTCGAAATCAATCGCGCCTGCGTCGAGGTGGATGTCGGGCAGCCGAGCGTCCAGCTGCCCGTTGCCGTCGCACGCCAGATGGTCACTCGGTAGTGCGGGTCGGTCGAGCTGAGCTCGGTCATCGAGGTGGTGCAGGCGCCTGTCGTCATGAGCACGGCCTTGCCTGCCGCGAGCCCCGCATCCGCTGCCGCCTGAGACTGCGTTCCCGCGCGTGTCGCACTCGTGTACCCAAGTGCGTGCACGGCGGATGCACTGACCACTGCGGCGATGACGATAGTCACCAGGAGCACGCCGATGACCGCGACGAGGGCGCTGCCCGAGTCATCCCGCTTCGCGTGGCGAATGATTCCGTTGTTGAGCTTCAGAAACATGGTGCGCTGTCTCCTGTCGGATTGCGGCTCGCGGCGAAAGTCGAGATCGGCACGGCCTTGGCGGTGCCGGAGTCGACGAAGAAGGTGATGGACACCGATTTGAGATCGGCGGACGAGAAGACGGTCGTGCCCTTCGGCGTCACCTTCGAGGCGACGAGCCTCCAGGTCTTCAGAGTGGTCGACGACGGCGCGGTGATCGCGGTCGAGGACTCGTGGCTGCGGATCTCCTTGGTCGCTGCGGAGTAGTACCAGGAGACGCACTTGTAGGTCACGGTCGTGTTTGTGCCGCGCGCCACCCGCGCGATGACGAACTGGTCGCTGCCGATGGCAGTGGTCTTCACCGCGGTTGCGTTGCGCACGTCGCCCTGGATCGACGTCGCGGCCAGCTGCGACGCGTTCGTCGCCGCGGTGAGGGAGGTCACCGAGCTCTGCCCACGCAAGCCGTTGATGAGCAGGCTTCCGACGATGAGCAGGACGATGATGCCGAGCATCGAGGCGACAACGAGCTCCATCAGGGTGAAGCCCTCGTCGGCTTCCGCGCGCGGCCGGCGGGTCACGATGCGCTCTCGAGGTAGATGAGAGTCTTGGCGACGCTGACGACCTTGTTGGTGTCGGTGCGGGTCACTGTCGCGGTGAGGGCCACGGTACCCGGGTACGTGGATGGGCAGGTGCCCAGCGTGCGCGTCGTCTTCAACGGCACGGACCTCGAGTCGACGATATCGAGGATCGTCTCGTTCTTGAAGCTGGTGAGCGCCGAGCACGTCGGCGCGACGTTGCGGCCTCGCTCAAGCTGGTCGTTGACCATCTGTGTCGCGGTGGTCAGAGTCACGTTCTTCGCGCTCTGCACGATCGTGGTGGCTAGGACCGGGAGGAATGCTGCCGCGATCACCGCGAGAAGCAGCATAGAGACGACGATCTCGACGAGGCCGAAGCCGTCTTCGGACGTGCGGAGGAGACGTGAACGCAGTGTTCTCATATCAATCCCCCAGATTCTGTTGCGGAGAACAGGTTGTGGGGCGCTGCTTTCGCAGCGCCCCACAACCTTGTCAGTACTTACGGCGTGGTTGCTGCAGCTTCCTTGACGCCCGCGCTGTCGGTGACAGTGAAGACGGTGTCGGTGCTGGAGGTGCCGGTGATGGTGAAGCCAGCGCTGTAGGTGCCGGTCGCGGTGATCGACTCGGTGTCGTCGCTCCAGGTGAAGCCGTAGTCAGCGAGGTCGTTGGTCGCGAGAGCAGCCTGGTTGGCCGGGAGGGTCGGGAGGGTGTCAACACCCTGGTGGTCGACCTGGTAGGCGATGATGGCGGTCTTCGCGTTGGCGAGGTCCGACTTCGTTGCCGACTCCTTGGCGGAGTTCTGCTGGCCGATGAAGACCGGGATGGCGATAGCGGCAAGGATGCCGATGATGATGACGACGACGAGCAGCTCGATGAGCGTGAAGCCCTTGTCGTCACCCTTACGTGCGACAAGCGCACGGTTGAAGAACTTGTTCATGTGATTGATTCCTGTCGATTAGTGATTAGGACAGGTGGCCCCCCGAAGATATGACCCCCACGACCAATGGTGGTTGAGCCAACCTCTAGGCGAAATCCCTCAAACAGGGGGTTAGGCCCACCACGGTGCCCCCAATACTGGGGCGCTACTGAATCTCGTTGTAGATGGTGAAGATCGGAAGGTAGAGCGCGACGATCATGCCACCGATGACAACACCGAGGAAGGCGATCATGAGCGGCTCGATGAGCGACGTGAGGGCCTTGGTGGTGGCTTCAACCTCGGCGTCATAGAACTCGCTGATCTTCTCGAGCATGGTCTCCATCGAGCCCGAGTCCTCGCCGACGGCGATCATCTGCACGACCATGCTCGGAAAGACCGTCTCGGCAGCGAGCGGTCCTGAGATGGACTTTCCCTGGCGCACAGACTCCTGCACCTTCTTGAGCGCTTGCTCGACCGCCCAGTTGCCCGAGGTCTCGCCGACGATGCCGAGGGACTGCAGAATTGGCACGCCGGCGCCCAGCATGGTGGCGAAGGTGCGACTGAAGCGCGCAATGGCGATCTTCTTGAATAGCGGCCCGAAGACGGGCAGCTTGATCAGGGTGGTGTCGAAACGGGCGCGCACGGCATCCGTGTTCTTGTTTCTGCCCCACCACACCGAGGTGACCACGATGGCGACGATGACCAGTGGCGCGATCCAGATCATGTTGTTCGAGAGCAGCACCAGGAACTGCGTGGGCGCGGGAAGCTCCGCGTCGAAGTCGGCGAACATCTTGTCGAAGATCGGCACGATGAAGATGAGCATGCCGACGACCGCGATGAGGGCCATGACGAGCACGATCACCGGGTAGGTCAGCGCGGACTTGATGGTGTCACGCAGCTTGGCCTCGGCCTCGAAGTTGTTGGCGGTTCCGACGAGTGCCTCATCAAGAAATCCGCCGGTCTCTCCGGCCCGAATCATGTGGATCATCAACGGCGGGAACGCCATGGGGTGCTTCATCAGGGCTTCCGACAGCGAGGTGCCCTGCTCGACATCCTGTTTGACGACATTGAGCAGTCGCGCTAGCTCGGGGTTCTCCGTCTGGTCGGCGAGGATGCCGAGGGTGCGGATGAGCGACAGGCCCGCGCCGATCATCGTCGCCATCTGCCGGTTCATGACGGCTAGGTCCTTGAGGCCGACCTTCGAACCGAGCCCGGGAATCTTGATCTCGCGCTGCAGGCCGGTGGCGCTGCCCGCCTCCTCGATGGTGATGGGCGAGATCCCCATCGTGCGCAGCTTCGAGAGCACCGCCGTCTGGCTGTTCGCCTCGAGTCGACCCTTGACGATCTTTCCGCCCGAGTCACGCGCGGTGTAGGCGAAAGTGGTTGATGCCATGGATTAGGCCCCCATTGAAGAGAAGGAATCGCCGCGCGTCGCCGGTGCACTGTCGGTGCGCGAGATGAGCTGCTTGAGGTCTTCCATGTCGTGCGCCTTGTCGTAGGCGGCCTGGTGACTGATCTGGCCGGCGTTGACGAGGTCAGCGAGGTGCTGGTCCATCGTGTGCATTCCGAGGTCGCGACCCGCCTGCATGACCGAGTGGATCTGGTAGGTCTTGCCCTCGCGAATGAGGTTGGCGACGGCCGGAGTTGCAAGCAGCACCTCGGTGGCAACAGCGCGACCGCCACCGCCGACCTTCTTGACAAGGGTCTGACACACGACGCCCTGCAGGGTGGCGGCGAGCTGCGCACGCACCTGTCCCTGCTGGTGGGGCGGGAACACGTCGATGATGCGATCGACGGTCTGCGCGGCATCCTGCGTGTGCAGGGTGGCGAAGACAAGGTGACCGGTCTCTGCCGCGGTTAGCGCGACCTGGATGGTCTCGAGGTCTCGAAGCTCACCGATGAGGATCACGTCGGGGTCCTGGCGAAGCACGTGCTTGAGCGCGTTGCCGAAGCTGTGGGTGTCGTGGCCGACCTCGCGCTGGTTGACCAGCGACTTCTTGTTGCCGTGCAGAAACTCGATCGGGTCTTCCACAGTGACGATGTGGTCGGAGCGCGTCGAGTTGACGAGGTCGATCAGCGCGGCGAGGGTCGTCGACTTGCCGGATCCGGTCGGGCCCGTGACGAGAACGAGACCGCGGGGCAGCTGCGCGAACTGGGCGATCTTCTCGGGAACACCGAGGGCGCCGAGTTGCTTGATCTCGGTCGGGATGAGACGGAAGGCCGCACCCATGACATTGCGCTGCTGGTAGATGTTGACGCGGAACCGCGAGGTCTCAGAGAGCGTGTAGGCGAAGTCGAGCTCGAGCTCTTTTGCGAAGATCGCCTGCTGCTCGTCGCTCATGATGCTGAGCAGGGCGGAGTTGACCTTGTCGGCATCCCACGGCGCGACACCGGGTAGCGCGCGCAACCCGCCGTCGACGCGGATCGAGGGCGGGGCGTTGACGCTGACGTGCAGGTCAGAGCCCTTGGAGGTGACGACGCCGTTGAGGGCGGCCACGAGGTCGGGATCGCTGCCCGCCTGCCCCAGTCCGACCGAGGGGCTGAGGTCAGACAAGAGTGGGGCAGACGGAGCAGCGACATTGGGCGCCGGAGCAGCGCTGGGCGGCGGGAAAGCGGGCGCGGAGGGCGGCGGGAAGGACGGAGCAGCGCTCGGCGGAGGAAAAGCTGCTGCCGCGCTCGGCGGCGGGAAGGACGGTGCGGCACTCGGCGGCGGGAACGCAGCAGCGGCGCTCGGCGGCGGGAACGCGGGCGAGGCGAGCGGCGGCGGGAATCCCCCAAGGCCGAGACCACCGCCGTCTTCCATCTGCGACGGCGCGGGTGTGTACCCCGGGGTGTCGGCGGTGTATCCAGCGGCAGCGGCGCGGCGGCCGCCCTTGGGGCCGGCGGCGGCCGAAGCGGCGGTCGTGTCGTCGCCACCGCCGAGGTCATACACGGGCTTGTTCATGCGACAACTCTCAGGATCTCTTCGACGGAGGTGTGCCCGAGCTGGGCCTTCGCCCAGCCGTCCATGCGCAGCGTGGCCATGCCCTGCTCGATGGCGACGCGGGTGATGTCGGCACTCGACGAACGGGAGACGGCCATGCGCTCGATCTCCTCGGTCACGAGCATGACCTCGTGCAGCGCGATTCGGCCGCGGTAGCCGGTGTTCGAGCAGTTGGAGCATCCGACGGGACGGTAGAGCATCGGTGCAGAGGTCGTGCCGTCATAGCCGACGCGCATGTTCATCAGGTCGTGCGGGTTCGGCTGGTACGCCTGCTTGCAGCGGTCGCAGAGGCGGCGCGCGAGGCGCTGAGCGACCACGCAGTCGAGCGCGGATCCTACGAGGAAGGGCTCGATGTCCATCTCGGTAAGTCGGGTGACGGCACTCGGTGCGTCGTTCGTGTGCAGGGTCGAGAGCACGAGGTGACCGGTGAGCGACGCCTCGATGGCGATCTGCGCGGTCTCGTGGTCGCGAATCTCACCGATGAGAACGACGTCGGGGTCGGAGCGGAGGATGGACCGCAGGGCACTCGCGAAGGTCAGACCCGCCTTCGGGTTGACCTGCACCTGGTTGATGCCCGGCATGCGGAACTCGACCGGGTCTTCGACGGTGATGACGTTGATCTCGGGCTTCGCCACGGTCTGCAGCGTCGTGTAGAGCGTCGTCGACTTTCCCGAACCGGTCGGGCCGGTGACCAGGATCATGCCGTAGGGCTTCACATACGAGCTCTTGAACGCCTCGAAGTTGCGCGGAAGCAGGGCGAGGTTCTCGATCGCCAGCGTCGAGGCGTTGTTGTCGAGAATACGCATGACGACCTTCTCGCCCCACACGGTGGGGAGGGTCGCAACGCGCAGGTCGATCTTGCGGCCGCCGTGGCTGACCGACATGCGGCCGTCCTGCGGTTTGCGGCGCTCGGCGATGTCGATCTCGCTCATGATCTTGAGCCGGCTGATGACACCGTTCTGAATCGTCTTCGGGGCGGACTGCATCTCGTGCAGCACGCCGTCGATGCGGTAACGCACCTTCATCTCGTACTCGGCCGGCTCGATGTGAATATCCGAGGCCTTGTCTTGAATGCCCTGGCTGATCAGGAGGTTGACGAAGCGCACGATCGGCGCGTCGTCGATGGCGTCTTCCGCCCCGGCGATGGCGACCTCGGTCGAGGCGCTGCTCTCCTCTTCCAGAGCCGTCGTCAGGTCGTTGAGCTCGCCATCCGCGCGGTGGTAGCGGTCGATGGCGGCGCGAAGGTCGGATTCCTCGGCGACGACCGGCTTGACCTGCATGCGCGCGATGGCGCGAACGTCGTCGATGGCGAACACGTTGCCCGGGTCAGCCATGGCAAGCGTGAGGATGTCGCCGACAAGCCCGATGGGAAGCACGTTATGGCGACGGCAGATTGCCGACGGCACCATCGATACGGCGCTGCGCTCGACCGGAAAGTCGACGAGTTCGACGAAGGGCAGGTCGGCCTGCGCGGCACGCGCGCTGGCGAGCTGCACGGGTGTGACCATTCCGCGGTCGACGAGCTGCTTGACCGCTTCCTCGTCTTCACCCCATGACCCCGAGATGGTGTCGAGGTTCTCGATGGGCACAACGCCACGAAGAATCAGTATCTCTGTAAGGGATGCCATTGCACTCTCCTCACGATGAATGAGCCGCGGGCCCCCCAGGCGCGACACTCATGAGAACTGATAAAGGCTAGGTATAAAACCTAACTCGCCGGACCTGTGTTCACAGCCCCCGATATAGGGGGTACGGATGTGACTGGTGTGACTAAAGCACAAACAGTGCAATAAGCACGCCGGCGACGATCGCGACGGTGACGACGGTGACCGCGACGATGGCGATGATCACTCCGATGCCGCGGCTCGTTGTGCTGCGCCTGGTCGCGGCCTCGATGGCGACCGTGTTGCGTGACTGACGCTGCTGCGAGACGGGCGCAGCGATGACGGTGCGCACCACGTTGTCGATGGCGGGCGCGGTGTCGCGCACCCGGTAGCGCTCGACCTTCTCACCGGGCACGACAGCAACACGACCTCCCGAGAGGCGGCCGGGTGCCGGGGCGCTCGCGCGCGGGCCCCGTGGTGTGCGATCCCCCGCCACCTTCGTGTCGTAGTCCACCCCGGGGCGGGCGGTGCCGCGAATCTGGGTGGCATCATCGAACTGGTCGACGCGACCGGGTGAGACCGCGGTGCGGTCATCGAGGTCGGTCGGCTGGCCGCGGATCACGGTGCGGTCGTCGAGATCGGGCTGCTGCCCACGGATGACGGTGCGGTCGTCGAGATCCTGAGCCGCTCCGTGCGAAATGGTCGTTGCCTCGTCGTCGACGTAGCCGCGGCTGATGGTGGTGGCTTCGTCATCCACGAAGGGCTCGCGAGAGATGGTGGTCGCCTCGTCGTCGACGGCCGGGGCACGGCTGATCGTCGTCGCCTCGTCGTCGACCGCCGAGACGCGGCGAATCACCGTGCGGTCGTCGTCGTCGTCGGTCACTGCACCGTCACGACCTTGAAGGCGACGTGATCGCCGATGCTGACGACCATGCCGTCCTCGAGCAGGGCGGGCTCGCCCGGCTCGAGCAGAAAGGCGCTGCCGTTGGCAGGCGTCACCTCGGTGCCATTCGTCGAGTTGAGGTCTTCGAGCAGCACCCGGGCGCCGTCCGTCGAGATGCGCAGGTGGGTGCGCGAGATGTCGCGCTTGGGGCTGTCGACGGCGAAGACGGCCGGCTGGTCGTCAGCGGCAGCATCCCCGATCTGCGGGTTGCGGCCGATAAGCACGGTGCGGTCGACGATGAGGCGGCGACCGTCGCTGAACTCCAGCCCGCGCACCGGCGGCGGCTCGAAGATCGCGGCAGAGGTGGAGTTCTCGAGCCACTCGCTGTGCTCCGTATCGCTGAGCACGGCATCCGACTGGTAGACGACGGCAGCGCTTGCCTGCCAGCCCAGCGGAAGCGGCAGAGCGGCAGACAGGTCGTCGAGCACGTCGATGTCACGAATCTGCACGGCGCCGATATCGCTCTCGCGCACCGCGACCGCGCCGTGCGCACGGCGAGCGGAGAAGACCGCCTCGACCCCGTCCCGTCGCTGCACGACGAGCTCGAAGCGCTGACCGCGCAGGCGGGCGACCATGAGTGGGCCGACGAACTGCACGACCGCGAAGTCGATGTCGGCATAGTCGGGGCGGGCGATCAGCGCATCACTGACGGCGTCAATCGAGTTGGCGACCGAGATCACCGGAACGATCGCCTCGGCGAGGCCCTCGGACGCGTCGCCGGCAAGCACCGCGAGAACGTGCGGTCCGTTGAGGGTCGGGTTGATGCCCGGCGTGTAGTCAGAGCGTGCCACGGTGGCCCTTTCGTTCCGGGATCTCGACGGTGTTCTCGTTGAGGTCGGGGTCGGCCGCGATGCGCCGCGTGTTGAGAATGGTCATATCGTCGACAAGCGGATCGAGCCCACCGGCGAGCACGTCGAGAACGATCACCGTGACGTTGTCTTTGCCGCCGTTCTCGAGGGCGAGTGCCACGAGCCTGTCGGCTGCCGGCTGCGCCCCCGGGGTGGTCAGCAGCGTGGTGCGGATGAGGTCGTCCGGCACCTCGCCGCTCAGTCCGTCGGAGCAGAGCAGCAGGCGCTCGTTCTGCACGATCGGGTGCAGCCAGTAATCGGCGTCGCTGTCATCCGCTCCCATTGCCCGCGTGATGACGTTCTTGCCGGGGTACGACTCAATCTCCGAGGGGTCGAGCGTGCCATCGTCGAGCAGCTGCTGCATGACCGAGTGGTCAACGGTGAGCTGCACGAGCTCGCCGTCGCGCAGCCGGTAGACACGGGAGTCGCCGACGTTGAAGACGAGCCAGTGGGCCACGTCGCCCTGCGTGGTGACGATGACGCCGGTGAGCGTGCTGCCCGCGCCGCGCTCGGTCTCGTCGGCGATGAGGCCGACAGCCGACTGCGCGCGGTCGAGCACGTCGGCCAGCTCCTCCGGTCCGACGTTCGGCTGCCCCACGAGCGCGGCTAGCTCGGCAACCACGGCCTGACTGGCGCGGTCCCCCGCGTCGTGGCCGCCCATTCCATCGGCGACCACGAACACGGGGTAGCCAGAGAGGTAGGAGTCCTCGTTGGCTTTGCGCTTGAGCCCTACGTCGGTGCGCACGCCGGGGCCGATGAGCACGGATCTCGCCGCCTCACGGGCCTCTGCCTGCGGTGTCACGACTAGTCCTTGCTGATGCGGATGGTGAGGTCACCAAGACGGAACGAGTCGCCGATGGTGGTCGGAACACCGGCCTCGACCTCGGACTCCTCGCCCGCTGCCGACAGCAGGTAGACGCCGTTCGTCGAGTTGAGGTCGACGATCGTCCACACGCCGTCCGCGAGGGT
>Ga0247738_10000877_pt1 | contig 11059 bp, 11 predicted proteins | sample UWRJL013104B2_FD_180936 | JGI IMG/M metagenome (GOLD analysis project Ga0247738, IMG submission 180936) | Plant litter microbial communities from Arlington Agricultural Research Station in Wisconsin, United States - UWRJ-L013-104B-2 | ecosystem: Environmental > Terrestrial > Plant litter >...
TGCTCAGCCCGACTTGCGCCGGCTCATTATCCCCTCGACGATCGGCAAGTCGGAGGGATTGTTGACTTCAACGATGGGCAGATCGGGCTGCGGCAGCACGAGCACCGAGACCGGGATCTGGTGGACCAGGAAACGCAGCTGCTCCAGCCCCTCGGCCGTTTCGAGCGCAGTCGGCGCGGCCAGCGCATAACGTTTCAGGGCGTCGCGGCGATAGGCATAGAGGCCCAGATGCAGCAGCACCGGATTGTCCTCATCCGGCTCGATACCGGCGGGCATGAAGGGCAGGATGCGCTTGGAAAAATAGAGCGCATTACCGGCGGCATCGAGCACCGCCGTTGTTCCGCCCACGCGGCCTTGCGCCGCATCCTCTGCCAGATGCCGGTAAGTCTCGCCGGTGCAGCGAACGGCGACCGTGCCGACAGGCGCATCGGGATGGGCCTCCATATGCGCGATCAGCGCGGCAACGAAATCGGGCGGAGTCAGCAGCGCATCGCCCTGCAGATTGACCAGAAGGTCCGTCTCGGGAAGCTGGTCGAGGCAGGCTGCGACCCGCTCAGTGCCGTTGGTGCAGCTCACCGGCGTCATCAGCGCCTGGCCGCCAAATGCCCTCACCGCGTCGGCAATCCGCTCGTCATCGGTCGCGACATAGATATGCTCGATCCCCGGCACGGCCCGGGCCGCTTGGTAACTCCACTCGACGAGCGGACGCACGGTGCCGTCCTTGCCGCGAATGGGCGTCAGTGCCTTTCCCGGAAAGCGGGTGGAGGCATAGCGCGTGGGGATGATGATCGTCGTGCCGCTGGCGGCAGAGCGGTTTGATAGAGCGGGTTCTGTCACAGGTGCGTGTCGGCCGGGAGGCGCGTCAGGGGGTGAGGTCGTGAATATGCGCGATGCCGATAGGCCGCGTCGGATCGTCTGCTTCCGTGACGAACAGCGCCGTGATCTTGCGCACGTTCATCAGCGCCAGAACTTCCTCCATCGGAGCGCCGCGCGGCACCGTGATCGGATCGGGCGTCATGATGTCGCGTGCACGCGCCGTCAGCACCTGATCGAAGGCGCGGCGCACGTCGCCGTCAGTGATCACGCCGATCAATGCGCCCTCTTCGTCGACGACCGCGGCCACGCCCTTGCCGCCCGATGTCATCTCGAACACGACTTCACGCATCGGCGCATCGGCGCGGACCAGCGGCAGCGGTGCGTCCAGATCAATGATTTCCTCGACCGGGGCGAGCCTGCTGCCGATTTCGCCGCCCGGGTGCCACATGGCCATGTCGCTGCGCGTTATGCCGCGCCGGCCCATCGCGCCGATCGCCAGCGCATCGCCAAGCGCCAGCATCATCGTCGTCGATGTGGTGGGCGCAATGCGGGCGGGGCAGGCTTCAGCGACGGACGGCAGCTGCAGCGCGATATTCGCGGCCTTGGCGAGCGGTGACTCAAGCCTGGAGACGATTGCGATGACCGGGATGCCGAACCGCCGCGCATAGCCGATGAGCGGCCGCAGCTCGCGCGAGAAGCCGCTGTTCGAGAGCACGAGCAGGGTATCGCCCGGCACGACCATGCCGAGATCGCCATGAGCCGCTTCGCTGGCGTGCAGGAAGAAGGCGGCGGTGCCGGTCGCGGCCAGTGTCGCGCCGACCTTGCGCCCGATATGCCCGGACTTGCCGACGCCCGTGACGATGACGCGGCGCTCGGTGGCCAGAATGAGGTCGATTGCCTGTTCGAAGCGATCATCAAGAGATGCGGCGAGACGCTTCAGCGCCTCGGCTTCCTGCATAACAACCGCGCGACCTGTCTGGATGACGTCGCCCCCGGTTGGCAGAGTTCCGGCTAAGCCAGAATGATCGACGGTTGCCATATTATTACTGTTCTCCAGCCCGTAAGTGTCGGCTAAACCTACTCGCCATATCGATCAAGCCCTGTTTCGCGTCGCAGCAATTGATCGCGACTTGTGCACGACTTATCCTTGTTGTCACCGAAAATTGCGGTTGGTTAGGCGCTTAGCCTCATTTTCGAGATGTTGGCGGTCACTTCAGTTGTGAACGGTCTTGGCCTGCGCGTTCGCAGTCTGGGCCGTATTGGCGCTTTATCAACATCGATAAGCTCTTTTGATGCTTGCGGCGGAGTGACGCGCTGGTTCATGTTTGCCGCCAAGTTTGAGGGGGCAAAGTGGGGCAATGAAATCGACCTGTAATGTGCCGGCATTTGCCGTGGCACTCGGATTTACGGTGAGTGTTGTTGCGCTCGGTGCTAGTGGCGCACAGGCGCAGGCTCCTGAGGGCGCGGCCAGACTGTCGCTGAAAGACGCAGCTTTAGCCTTCGGTACGCGCGAGACCGTGGAGCAGGCGAGCCTTTCGCCTGACGGAACCTTGCTCGCAACCATCGAACCGGCCGGCGCGCGTGGCATGATCGTCAACATTGCCGATCTTTCCAAGCCGGATTCCGATCCCGTGGCGATCACGCATGCGACTGGTGATCCGGACCGCATCGAGTGGTGCCGCTGGAGCGGTGCGCGGCGACTGATGTGCAATCTCTACGGCATGGTCAGGATCGGCAGCGGGCAACTCACTTATGTCAACCGCATGGTGGCGCTGGATGCTGACGGCAAGCGCATCCAGATGCTGCGGACGCCGCAGAGAAATGGCGATGCGCTCGGCTATACGCTCGATGGCGGCTCGGTCATCGACTGGAATACCGGCGAAGACGGGCATGTGCTGATGGCCCGCGACTATGTCCCCGAATTCTCAACCGGCACGCGCATGTCGCAATCGGCAGACGGCCTAGGCGTGGACGATGTGAATTCGATCGACCTGACCACCGCCCGGCTGGTGCGGGCGCGCAAGGATGCGCTGGAATATATCAGCGATGGCCACGGCAATGTGCGGATCATGGGCTATGATCCCAACCGGACGGCCGAGGGCATTCAGTCGAGCAAGACGCGCTACATGTTTCGCACCAAGTCCGACAACGGCTGGAAGCTGCTGAGCGATTATGACTCGGCGGGGAACGAGGGTTTCAATCCCTATTTCATCGATCCGGCGTTGGACGTGGCTTATGGGCTCAAAAAGGTGGATGGCCGTCTCGCCGCCTACACGAAGTCGCTGGACGGGCAGGGCACCGAAAAGCCGGTATTTGCGCAGCCCAATGTCGATGTGGACGGCTTCGCGACAATCGGACGCAATCGTCGCGTGATCGGCGTGAGCTACACGACCGATCGCTCGCTGGTCAGCTATATCGATCCTGAGCTGGAAACTCTGGCCAAGTCGCTGGCGCGCGGTCTCAAGACCCTGCCGCTCATTCGCTTTGTGGATTCCAGCCAGGATGAGCGCAAGCTGCTGCTCTGGGCGGGCAGCGATGTCGATCCCGGCCATTATTATCTGCTCGACCGCGATACCAAGGCGCTGACCGAGCTGGCGCTCAGCCGTCAGCTGCTCGCGGACCGCACACTCGCGCCGGTCAAGTCCATCGCCGTGAAGGTCGCGGACGGCACCAGTGTTCCGGCCTATTTGACGCTGCCGCCCGGCTCGGACGGGAAAAACCTTCCCGCCATCGTGATGCCGCATGGCGGGCCGAGCTCGCGCGACGAATGGGGTTTCGACTGGCTCGCCCAGTTCTGGGCCAGTCAGGGCTATGCCGTGCTCCAGCCCAATTTCCGCGGGTCGTCCGGCTATGGCGATGCATGGTTCCAGGACAATGGATTCCAGAGCTGGCGCGTCGCAATTGGCGACGTCGTGGACAGCGGGCGGTGGCTGGTCAGCCAGGGCATTGCCGATCCGAAGAAGCTCGCCATCGTTGGCTGGTCTTATGGCGGCTATGCAGCGCTCCAGTCGGCTGCGACCGCGCCGGATGTGTTCAAGGCCGTCATCGCGATTGCGCCAGTGACGGATCTTGGCCGGTTGAGGGAGGAATGGTCCGGCTGGAGCAACGAGCGCCTGCAGCGCGATTTCGTGGGCAGCGGACCGCATATCGAGGAAGGCTCGCCAGCGCGGCAGGCGGGCAAGATCAAGGCGCCGGTGCTGATGTTCCATGGCAGCTACGACCGCAATGTCGCTGTCGGGCAGTCGACGCTGATGGCGGATCGGCTGAAGATAGCGGGCAAGGCAGGGCGGCTGGTCACTTATGACAAGCTCGACCATTATCTCGAGGACAGCGTGGCGCGGCAGGACATGCTCACCCAGTCCGCGACATTCCTCGAAGAGTCATTCGCGGCTGCCAAATAGGCCGGGCATCGCGGCTGCGCGAGGGCGCCCTGTCGCTTAGCCCCCAAATGCAGAAGGGCGGCCCGTTGCCGGACCGCCCTTGCTGGAATTCCTGTTTGGCCGGAGCCAGATCAGCGCGAGTAGAACTCGACGACCAGGTTCGGTTCCATCTTCACCGGGTAAGGCACTTCGTCCAGCGTCGGAACGCGGGTGTAGGTGATCTTCGCGGCGCCATCGGGAGCGATGTAATCGGGGATGTCGCGCTCGGCGAGGCTCTGGGCTTCCATGACCAGCGCCATTTCCTGCGCCTTCTTGCCCAGCGTCACTTCGTCGCCCGGCTTCACCAGACGCGATGCAATGTTGCACTTCACGCCGTTCACATAGATGTGGCCGTGCGAAACGATCTGGCGTGCCGAGAAGATCGTCGGCGCGAACTTGGCGCGATAAACGACGGCGTCGAGGCGACGCTCGAGCAGGCCGATCAGGTTCTGGCCGGTGTCGCCCTTCATGCGGCTGGCTTCGAAATAGTTCTTCTTGAACTGCTTCTCGGTCACGTCGCCATAATAGCCCTTGAGCTTCTGCTTGGCGCGCAGCTGGATGCCGAAATCGGACATCTTGCCCTTGCGGCGCTGGCCGTGCTGACCGGGGCCATATTCGCGCTTGTTCACCGGGCTCTTCGGACGACCCCAGATGTTCTCGCCCATGCGACGGTCGAGCTTGTACTTGGCGCTTGTGCGCTTCGTCATGATATTTCCTTCAATTGCGGATAACGTCTGCGCGGCCCTGAAAGAGCCTCGCGTCGATCCCGGTCTTCGCCTGATTTCCATATTTCAGGAGCAGGGCCACCGCTTCACCGGGGTGCGGAGCCAATTGCGAAGGCGCGCCCATGGCAGCGACCGCCCGGAAAGTCAAGCGCGGGGCAGGTCGCGCATCGCCCGCAGACGATCGAAAACCGCGCTAGTCGTTGATGCTCCGCTTGAAGGTCTCCGGCAGGAACAGCAGCCCGATCACCACCGTGAGCGCGGCGACGAACACCGGATACCACAGGCCATAATAGATATTGCCGGTCGCCGCGACCATCGCGAAGGCCGTGGTCGGCAGGAAGCCGCCGAACCAGCCATTGCCGATATGATAAGGCAGCGACATCGACGTGTAGCGGATACGGCCGGGGAACAGCTCGACGAGCATGGCGGCAATCGGCCCGTAAACCATGGTCACCAGCAGCACGAGCGCGAAGAGGATGGCGATGACCAGCGGCGTGTTCACCTGCGCCGGATCGGCCTTGGCAGGATAGCCCGCTGCGTGCGTCGCCGTCTTCAGCACATCCTGGAACGCCTTCACGGTGTCCGCCCGGCGCGCCGGATCGTGCAGCGCCACGCTGTCGAACACGGCGATTTCCGCCTCGCCGATCATGATGCGCACCATGTCGGGCATCGGGCCGCTATCCGCCCAACTCTGGCTGTCATAGGGCACGCCCGCCTTGGCGAGCCACGACTTGGTGACGTCGCAGGCCGTGGTGTCGAACTTGTTCTTGCCGATGGGGTCGAACTGGACCGAGCAGCGATCGGGATTGACCATGAGCATGACCGGTGAGCGGGCCTGCGCATGGGCCAGCGCCGGATTGGCGGCAGCAGTCAGCGCATGGAAGAGCGGGAAATAAGCCAGGGCCGCCAATGTGCAGCCGGTCAGGATGATCGGCTTGCGCCCGATCTTGTCCGAGAGCCAGCCGAAGAAGATGAAGAAAGGCGTGCCCAGTACAAGCGCGACGGCAATGAGGATATTGGATGTCGCGCCGTCCACCTTGAGTATCTTCTCAAGATAGAAGAGCGCATAGAATTGCCCGGTATACCAGACCACTGCCTGCCCGGCGACGGCACCAAATAGCGCGATCAGCACCAGGCGGAGATTGCCCCAGTTGCCGAACGCTTCAGTCAGCGGCGCCTTGGACGTGTTGCCCTGATCCTTCATCTTCTGGAAGACCGGGCTCTCGTTCAGTTGCAGGCGGATCCACAGCGACAGCACGAGCAGGAAAGCGGAAGCGAGGAAGGGGATGCGCCAGCCCCAGCTCGCAAAGGCGTCCTCGCCGAGCGCATAGCGCACGCCGATGACCACCAGCAGCGATGCGAACAGGCCGAGCGTCGCCGTGGTCTGGATCCAGCTCGTGTAGAGCCCGCGCTTATGATCGGGGGCGTGTTCCGCAACATAAGTCGCCGCGCCGCCATATTGGCCGCCCAGCGCCAGTCCCTGAAGCAGGCGCAGCGTCACCAGTAGCAGCGGCGCCGCCACGCCGATCGACGCATAATTGGGCAGCAGGCCGACCGCGAAAGTCGATGCGCCCATGATGCCCATGGTGACCAGAAACGTGTTCTTGCGCCCGACAATGTCGCCGATCCGCCCAAAGACAAGCGCGCCAAATGGCCGCACGGCAAAGCCCGCGGCAAAGGCGGCGAGGGCGAGGATGAAGCCGGTCGTCTCGTTGACGCCGGAGAAGAACTGGCTGGTGATGGTGGTCGCGAGCAGGCCGTAGAGGTAGAAATCATACCATTCGAACACCGTGCCGAGCGACGAGGCGGCAATGACCAGCTTCTCGTTCTTCGTTGCGCGGTGCTTTTTCGGCAGCGCTTCTTCCGTGGCCATGAGCCGTCATCCCCCCTGCTTTTACCTAGCGGAAACTAGGAGGGGCGGGGCGTACTTGGCAAGCGCCTATGATGAGGGCGCCAATCCATGGCGCGCCGAGACATGAATGGGCGCGGACGGGTAAAAAGCGCCCGGCAGTGAACGGCGAAGCGCGCTGGGCTTAGCCGCCCTTCGACACACCCTGCAAGCGGCTGCCGACGCTCTGCTGGTCGCCGTCGACAGCGTCCCACTGCGCCTGCGTCCGGCAGGTGCGCACGGGCATGCGCGATCCCGTGTTCCGGGTCTTGCGACAGATGCGCTCTTCCTTCTGCTTGCCCTTGGGGGCGGCGTCGGCCTGATTGGGGGCGGGCTGATTGTCCGGCGCGGCAGCAACCGGCTCGGCATTCTGCTGGGCCAGTGTCGGCGTCGAGGAAAGGGCAATCAACAACGTGAGGGCAATCAAGCGCATAACGTCTCCGGTCTCGTAATTTGGCGGCTCATTAGCGGGATTTTGCCGATCAGACGAGTCCCGGACCCACGGTTCAGTCGCGCTGACGGGGATTGGCCAGCGCTGCGAGCACACCGCGCAATGTCCGCACTTCCAGATGATTCCATGCCGGTTTGGTCAGCATCGTGCGCAGCGTCAGCTTCGTCGCGACCGTACGATGGGCCGGAAAGAAATAGCCGGCGGCTTCGAGCATCGTCTCGAGCTGCACGATCATGGCTTCCAGCTCGACCTGCGGCGCGGGCGGCAGCAGGTCAGTCAGCGTGGGCTGGGCGAGAGTGACGGACTTCGACCATTCATAGGCGCAGAGGATCACCGCCTGCGCGAGATTGAGCGATCCGAACTCCGGATTAACCGGAACGGTGATAATTGTGCGAGAAAGAGCAACGTCTTCGGTTTCAAGGCCGGAGCGCTCCGGCCCAAAGACGATCGCGCTGCGCCCCGGCTCAGCGCGGATCTCGCGCGCCGCTTCCTCGGGTGTGACGACAGGCATGGTGACGCCGCGCTTGCGCACAGTCGTCGCGAAGACATGGGCGCAATCGGCCACGGCCTCGGCAAGCGTCTCATAAACCTGCGCATTGGCCAGCACGATATCGGCGCCTGCCGAGGAAGGTCCGGCATCCGGATTGGGCCAGCCATCGCGCGGGGCGACGAGGCGCAGTTCGGTCAGGCCGAAATTGAGCATCGCGCGCGCCGCCTTGCCGATATTCGCGCCAAGCTGCGGCCGTACGAGCACGATGATGGGGGGCGGGGCCGGGGCGCGGTCTTCTTCCATATGCGGCGAAGGCTTGGCGCTCGGGGCTGCGACCTGCATCAACTGGCTGCGGTCGCCAGCAATCAGCGCTTCCTTCTTGCGGCGCCCCCAGGTCTTGATCTCGCGCTCGCGGGCTTCAGCCTTCGCGAGTGTATCGAAGGACTCCGACCACTTGAGTTCGACGGGCCTGCGCTCCGTCGTATATTCTGGGCGCGCGCCGGAGTGATGTTCGGCAACCCGCTTATCGAGGTCGTCGGTAAAGCCGGTATAATAGGTGCCGTCGGCGCAGCGCAGGATGTATGTGAAGAAACTCATGTGCGCCTCGGTCTAATGATCCTGCGTCGCTCGACGAAGCTGGTCGGCGGTTCCGCCACTTGGACAATCGATTTTAGTCAGGACGAATGGCAGCGAGCAACGGCAATGCCGTTCAGCCTCACTCCCCGCTCACCTCACGGATAGAACCCGCAAATTCCTGAAAGTCCTTGGCCTCGGTGAAGTCCTTATAGACGCTTGCGAACCGGATGTAGGCCACGCTGTCCAGCCCCTTGAGGCCGTCCATCGCCAGCTCGCCGATCTTCTGTGAGCGCACTTCGCTGTCGCCGCTCGTTTCGAGCTGGCGTTGAATGCCCGAGACCAGCCGCTCGATGCGCACTGCGTCGATAGCCCGCTTGCGGCAGGCCAGCTGGATCGAGCGGGCGAGCTTGTCGCGGTCGAAAGGCTCGGTTGCGCCGCCAGACTTCACGACATTGATGTCGCGCAGCTGGATGCGCTCGAACGTGGTGAAGCGCGCCGCGCAGGCTTCGCACTGACGGCGGCGGCGGATCGCGGCGCCATCCTCGGTGGGGCGGCTGTCTTTGACCTGGCTGTCTTCATGTCCGCAATAGGGGCAGCGCATCTAGCGTTTGAGCCTCATCCAGAATGCAATGCCGGCGCCTGCGATCAGGCCGACGGGGATCGACAGGACCGGCAGGACGAAGCCCGCAGCCGCGCCGATCGCCGCGCCGGTCAGCACCGGCTTGGTCGAGGGATGGCCCAGCCCTTCCTTGGCCATGCCGGACACTTCCGACTTGGCCTGCTCGAACAGGTCATTGGGTTCGTTTGGCTGCTCGTTCATCGCACGTGCCTCCTTCAATAGATGGCGTCAGTAGATCGGGAACTGCGCCGTCATCGCCTTCACCTTCTCGCGCACATGCGCTTCGACCTGGCCATCGCCTTCATCGCCATTCTTGCGCAGGCCTTCGACCACTTCGGCGATCCACTGGCCGATCTGGACGAATTCCGCCTCGCGGAAGCCGCGCGTCGTGCAAGCCGGTGCGCCGAGGCGAATGCCGGACGTCACGAACGGGCTTGCCGTGTCGAACGGCACGCCATTCTTGTTGCAGGTGATGTAGGCGCGGTCGAGTGCCTTTTCCGCAGCCTTGCCGGTCGTGTTCTTGGGGCGCAGGTCGACGAGCATCAGGTGATTGTCGGTGCCGCCCGAGACGATGGCGAGTCCGGTCTCGGCCAGCGTCGCTGCCAGAGCGCGCGCATTGGCGACGATCTGCTGCGCATAGGTGGCGAATTCCGGCCGCAGAGCCTCTGCAAAAGCGACGGCCTTTGCCGCGATCACATGGACCAGCGGGCCGCCCTGAAGGCCGGGGAAGACCGCGCTGTTCATCTTCTTGGCGATGGCTTCGTCATTGGTGAGGATGATGCCCGAGCGCGGCCCGCGCATCGACTTGTGCGTCGTGGTCGTGACGACATGCGCATGGGGGAAAGGCGAGGGATGCGCGCCGCCCGCGACGAGGCCAGCAAAGTGCGACATGTCCACGAGGAGATAAGCCCCGACTTCATCGGCAATCGCGCGGAAAGCCTCGAAATCCCAAACGCGCGGATAGGCCGTTGCGCCGGCGATGATAAGCTTGGGCTTATGAGCGATCGCCATCGCGCGGATGTCGTCCAGGTCGAGCAGATGGTCGTCCGGGCGCACGCCATAGGAGACGCAGTTGAACCATTTGCCGGACATGTTGACCGGCGACCCATGGGTGAGATGGCCGCCCGCTGCGAGGTCGAGGCCCATGAACGTGTCGCCCGGCTGGAGCAGCGCGAGGAACACGGCCTGGTTCATCTGGCTGCCCGAATTGGGCTGAACATTAGCGAAATTGCAGCCAAACAGCTTCTTGGCGCGCTCGATAGCGAGCGTTTCGACCACATCGGCCCATTCGCAGCCGCCATAATAGCGCTTGCCGGGATAGCCCTCGGCATATTTGTTGGTGAACACGCTGCCGGTCGCTTCGAGCACGGCGCGGCTCACGATATTCTCCGAGGCGATCAGCTCGATCTTGTCCTGCTGGCGCTTGAGTTCGCCCTGGATAGCCGCGAACACTTCCGGATCGGCCTGTTCGAGACCGGCTGAGAAAAAGCCCGGCGCGCGGATCGCGGCATGTGTGTCGTCGATCGGGGCGATGTGGGACTGGCTGGTCATGAGAGTGGGCGCATCCATTTCGAGTGTCTTATTCTGCGAGGACCGGCGGGCGGCTGAGCTTTTCGACCCGCTGGACATGGCGATTACCGGCAAATTCGGTCGTCAAAAACGCCGTAACGCACGCCTTGGCCAGGTCGACGCCGGTCAGCCGGGCGCCCATGGCAAGGACATTAGCATCATTATGCTCGCGGCTAAGCGCCGCGGAAAGCGGCTCATTGACCAGCGCGCAGCGGCAGGCCGGGTTGCGGTTCACCGCGATCGAAATGCCGATGCCCGATCCGCAAAGCGCGATGCCGCGCTCGGCCTTGCCGGAAGCGACTGCCTCCGCGAGCTTATAGCCATAATCAGGATAATCGACGCGGTCCGCGCTGTGCGGTCCGAGGTCGGCGACATCATGCCCTTCGCTGGTGAGCCAGGCGGCCAGTTCGGCCTTCAGCTCCAGCGCAGCATGATCGGAGGCGATGGCGATGCGCATGATCGTTTCAAACAATCCCGGAAGTTTTAACGAAAACGGGCCTTGAGTC
>Ga0247738_10000878_pt1 | contig 11044 bp, 12 predicted proteins | sample UWRJL013104B2_FD_180936 | JGI IMG/M metagenome (GOLD analysis project Ga0247738, IMG submission 180936) | Plant litter microbial communities from Arlington Agricultural Research Station in Wisconsin, United States - UWRJ-L013-104B-2 | ecosystem: Environmental > Terrestrial > Plant litter >...
GCTGAGGTCACGAACTACCTTCCCACGTGACGGTGCCGTCAACGGACCAGTGCAGCGACCAGGAGCCACCGTCGGCGGTGAACCCGTACCGGTCGAAGACCGCGTACGAGTCGCACTGGCCCCTGCCCTCGTCCGGTATCGCGCGCAACGAGTAGTTGAGGCACACCTGCCCGTCGCCCAGCAACGTGCCCCACGCGACAACTCCGTACTCCTCGCCCAGCGTCACCTGCGACACAAGGGTCGTGTTGTCCCGCGTGCCGAGATGCTCGGCCATCGCCGGCAGCACGACGTCCTCGACACCGGGCGGCTGCACGAGCGCTTCGGGGATGGGCACGTCCGGGGGCGCCGCCGCGGGGGCGGTCGGAGTGGGACTGGCTGCGGGCAACGGCGCGAGGGTGCGGGTGATGACGACGGGCGCAGCGGCGGTCGGGACGGGACCGGCGGAGATCGAGCCCGCGAGGGCCGCCACGACGAGGGCGGTCGCGAGCACGGGGGCCGCGACCACGAGGAACGGCAGGATCCAGCGAGGGCGCACCCCGGCGCGCTTCGGGTCGTGCCGCTCCACGCTCACGGCCACATCGTATGCGCAGGGGCACGCGATAGCCTGACCCCTGTGAAGAACCGCCGCGCGACCCTGGTCGCGCCCCCGCTCCTGCTGGCCGCCGCACTCGCCCTCGCGGGCTGCTCCTCGGCCGTCGCGCTGCCCGCCGCCGAGGGGGCCTCCGACCCGCAGTGCGCCGAGGTCGTCGTCGCCCTCCCCGACACGGTCGCGGGATTGGCGTCGCGGGAGACCGACGCCCAGGGCACGGGAGCCTGGGGCTCGCCCGCGCACATCATCCTGCGGTGCGGTGTGGCGGCGCCCGATCCGACCTCGTCGGAGTGCCTGCCGGTCGACGGGATCGACTGGATCCGCGACGACAGCAAAGACCCGAACTTCACGTTCACCACGTACGGCCGCACCCCCACGATCGAGGTGCTCATCGACAGCGACGGCGACCCCGGTGTCGACAACGACGGCGTCTCGGGCCTGGAGGCCCTCACCGACCTGTCGTCCGCGGTCGGGCTTGTGCCGCAGGAGCGGCAGTGCCTCTCGATCGCGGACGTGGGGTAGATTCCAGCGCGCTTCGAGGGCCTCAGCGCACGGCGGACAGGCCCAGGGTGATGAGCTCGTCGATGAGCTCGGGGTAGGTCATCCCCGTCGCCGACCAGCACTTCGGGAACATCGAGATCGGCGTGAACCCCGGCATCGTGTTCAGCTCGTTGACGACGAACTCTGTGCCCGTGAAGAAGAAGTCGACGCGCGCAAGACCCGACCCGTTGATCGCCTCGAAGGCGCGCGCGGCGATGCGCTGCATCTGCCCCAGCTCGCCCTCGGTGAGGTCGGCCGGGCACACGAGCTGCGCTGCCGAGTCGTCGAGGTACTTCGCCTCGAAGTCGTAGAAGCCATCGCCCGCGACGATGATCTCGCCCGCCACGCTGACCCTTGTGGGGCCGCCGTCGCGCCCGGAGAGCACGCCGCACTCGATCTCGCGGCCGACGATCGCGCTCTCGATGAGCGCCGTGGAGTCCTCGGCCCACGCGATGTCGAGGGCAGCATCGAGGTCGTCGAGCGAGACGACCTTCGTCACTCCCACGGAGGAGCCGGCGCGCGCCGGCTTCACGAAGACGGGGAGGCCGAGGGATGCCGCCCGCCCGCGCCACAGGGTGTTGTCGCCGCGCCACTGCGCGGGGCTCACCGTGACCCACGGGGCGACGGAGACTCCCGCCGCCTCGAGCACGGTCTTCGTGTAGTGCTTGTCCATGCCGAGCGCCGAGGCGAGCACGCCGTTGCCGACGTACGGAATACCGACGAGTTCGAGCAGCCCCTGCACGGTGCCGTCCTCCCCGTAGGGGCCGTGCAGGATCGGGAAGGCGACATCGACGTCGCCGAGCGAGGTGGTGCGGCCGTCGGCATCCGTCACCGTGAACTCGCGGGAGGTCGCGGACGCCGGGAAGTGCACGCGCGTGCCGTTGTCGGCGACCATGGGCATGTTGGCGGGGTCCATCGCGAAGAGTCCGGCGTCGTCGGGCTGCAGCGTGAACGCGCCGTCGAGCGTGATGCCGATGGGGATCACGCGGTAGGCGCTGCGATCGATCGCCGAGAGCACGCCGCCCGCGGTGGCGCAGCTGATGGTGTGCTCGCTCGACCGGCCGCCGAAGAGGAGGGCAACGGTAAGCACTACTCCCCCTGGGGCACGTCGTCGGTGGTGAGGTGCGGGGCGATGTCCCGCGGAGCCAGCGTACCGGCGAGCACCTCGGCGACCTGGCTCACGATGGGCATTTCGACACCCTTCGCGAGCGCGAGCTCGAGCACGGGCGCGACGGACGACAGCCCCTCCGCGGTCTGGTTCATCTGCTTGATGACCTCGCCGAAGCTGTAGCCCTGGCCGAGGAGGCGGCCCGCCGTGTTGTTGCGGGAGAGGGACGACTCGCACGTGGCGATGAGGTCGCCGAGGCCCGCGAGGCCGGCGAGCGTCTCCGCGCGGCCGCCGTACGCGACCGCGAAGTCGGTCATCTCGGCCAGTCCGCGCGTGATGATCGCGGCTTTCGTGTTCTCGCCGTAGCCGACGCCGTCCACGATGCCGATCGCCACGGCGATGAGGTTCTTGAGCACGCCCGCGAACTCGGTGCCGATCACATCGGTGTTCACGAACGAGCGGAAGTAGGGGTTGCTCGCGGTCATCGCGACGGCGAGCGCAGTCTCGCGCGTCTCCGACGAGACAACGGCCGCGGTGGGCTGCTCCTTGGCGATCTCGAGCGCGAGGTTGGGCCCGGAGACGACGGCGACCCGGTCGGAGTCGATACCCAGCTCCTGCAGGATGACCTCGCTCATGCGCGCGCGTGTGCCCTTCTCGACGCCCTTCATGAGGGAGACGACGATGGCGTCGTGCGGGATGAGGTCTTTGACGATCCTCAGGTTCTCGCGCAGCGACTGCGCGGGCACGGAGAGGTAGACCTGCTCGGCGCCGTCGAGCACCTCGGTGAGCTTGGCGCTCGCCCAGAGGCCGCGCGGCAGGTTGATGCCGGGCAGGTAGTCGCTGTTGCGCTTGGACTGCGTGATCTCGCGAGCCAACTCCGGGCGGCGCGCCCACAGGGCCACGTCCGCACCACCGTCCGCGAGGATCTTCGCGAACGTCGTGCCCCACGACCCTGCTCCGAGAACGGCGACCTTGCGGGGGGATGCGGCGGTGGGATCGGTCACGTGACCATTCTCCCCCACGCCCGCTAGACCTTCGGTGCGTTCGGGTCGAACTTGCCGATCTCGCTCTGCCCGTGCGCGGCCGGGTCCCAGCGCTCCAGCGGCGGGGTCTCGTTGCGCAGGTCGCCGAGGAGGGCCGCGATGGCGTTCATGAGCTTCTCCGTCGCCTCGGCCATGGCCTTCGCGTCGCGGGACCTGCCCGCGTACTCGCTGAGGTCGAGCGGCTCGCCGAACACGATGTCGACGTCTTTGCGCGGGAACAGGCTGATCTTGCCGTAGCGCGGCAGGATCTTCTGCGCGCCCCAGCTGGCGGCCGGGATGAGCGGGACGCCCGCATCCAGCGCCGTGCGCACGGCGCCCTGCTTGCCGCGCATCGGCCACGAGTCGGGGTCGCGCGTGAGCGTGCCCTCCGGGTAGATGACGACGGCATGGCCGGCGGCCGCGATCCCCTTGGCCATCGCAAGCGGGTCACCGCCGCTGCGCCCCGAGCCCTCGCGCTCCACGGGCACCTGCCCGGCCTTGGCGAAGAAGTACCCGAACACGGGCACCCGGAACAGGGAGGCCTTGGCCAGGAAGCGGGGCATCCGCCCGGTCTTCCACATGGCGACGCCGATGACGATGGGGTCGATGTTGCTGTAGTGGTTCGGGGAGACCACGAACGAACCCGTGGCGGGCACGTTCTCGGTGCCGTGCAGCCGGTAGCGGCCCACCGCGTGCATGAACGGCAACAGCAGTGCCGCGAAGAACCGGAAGACCGCGGTCTTCTCCGAGCGGGGCTGCGCCACCCTAGCCCTCGTAGACGAAGTCGGCCCCGAGCTGCTCGAGCTTGTCGATGAAGTGCTCGTAGCCGCGGCTGATGATGCCCACGTTGGTGACCGTCGACTGGCCCTCCGCGGTGAGCGCGGCGATGAGGTGGCTGAACCCGCCGCGCAGGTCGGGGATCTCGATCTCGGCGCCGTGCAGGGGCGTGGGGCCGACGATCACGGCGGCCTGCTCGAGCGGGCGACGCGGAACGCGGCGGCTGATCGACTCGAGGCCGTCCTTGTGGACAACGATGTTCGCGCCCATCTCGATGAGCGCGTCGGTGAAGCCGAGCCGGTTCTCGTACACCGTCTCGTGCACCACGGAGCGGCCCTCGGCCTTCGTGAGCGCGACGATGAGCGGCTGCTGCCAGTCGGTCATGAAGCCCGGGTGCACGTCGGTCTCCACGACCACCGGGTGCAGCGGCGTGCCCGGGTGGAAGAAGCGGATGCCGTCGTCGTGGATCTCGAACTTGCCGCCCACCTTGCGGAAGATGTTGAGGAACGTCATGAGCTCCTGCTGGCGCGCGCCGCCCACGAAGATGTCGCCCTCGGTGGCCAGCGCCGCGGAGGCCCAGCTCGCGGCCTCGTTGCGGTCGAACAGTGCGCGGTGGTTGTAGCCGTCGAGCTTGTCCACGCCCTCGATGAAGATCACGCGGTTCGGCTCGACCGTGATGATCGCGCCCATCTTCTGCAGGATCGCGATGAGGTCCATGATCTCGGGCTCGATCGCGGCGTTCTTGAGCTCGGTGACGCCCTTGGCGAGCACGGCCGTGAGCAGCACCTGCTCCGTCGCGCCGACGCTCGGGTACGGCAGCTCGATGTTGGCGCCGTGCAGGCCGTTCGGGGCGGTGAGGCGGATGCCCTCGTAGCTCTTGTCGACGATCGCGCCGAACGCGCGCAGCGCGTCCATGTGGAAGTCGATCGGGCGGTCGCCGATGCGGCAGCCGCCGAGGTCGGGGATGAGCGCCTCGCCCAGCCGGTGCAGGAGCGGCCCGCAGAACAGGATGGGGATGCGGCTGGAGCCGGCGAGCGCGTCGATCTGCGCGAAGTGCGCCTTGAGCACGTTGCTGGGGTCGAGCTTGAGGGTGCCGTCGCCGTCGTTCGTGACGGAGACGCCGTACGCCTCCAGCATGCCCGTGACGATGACGACGTCGCTGATGTCCGGCACGTTCTTGAGCACGCTCGGGGTCTCCGCGAGCAGCGCCGCGACCATGGCCTTGGTGGCGAGGTTCTTGGCGCCGCGCACCTCGATGCGTCCGACCAGCGGCTTACCGCCGTTGATGACGATCTTGTCGGATAGGAGTCCCACTCTCTCGGCCGCCTTCTGGGCATCCTTGGTAAGAGAATTCATACTCACCTCTGTCTGTTAGTTCGCGTGCTTGGCCGGCAGCGTCTTGGGCCGCCAGTTCTCGCGGCGCGACTCGAATGCCGTGATGTCCGCTTCGTTGCGCAGCGTGAGGCCGATGTCGTCGAGCCCTTCGAGCAAGCGCCACCTAGTGTAATCATCGATCTCGAAAGCAAACTGGGCCTTGCCTACGCTCACCGTCTTGGCAACCAGATCGACCGTGATCTCTATTCCCGGGTGCTCGTCGATGATGAGCCAGATCGTCTCGATGTCCGCTTCGCTCAGCTGTGCGGCGAGCAGCCCCTGCTTGCCGGCGTTGCCGCGGAAGATGTCGCCGAAGCGCGAGCTCAGCACCGCCCGGAAGCCGTAGTCGCGCAGCGCCCACACGGCGTGCTCGCGGCTGGAGCCCGTGCCGAAGTTCGGCCCCGTGACGAGCACGTTGCCGCCCGCGAAGGCCTCCCGGTTGAGCACGAAGTCGGGGTCTTGGCGCCAGCCGAAGAAGAGCGCATCCTCGAAGCCGGTCTTGGTGACGCGCTTGAGGAACTCTGCGGGGATGATCTGGTCGGTGTCGACGTTGGCGCGCGTGAGCGGCACAGCGACGCCCGTGATGGCGCCTACGGGTTCCATTACGCCACCCCCGCCGTCTCACGGATCGGGGAATTCTCCAGGTCCCACGGCGAGGAGAGCGTGCCGCGGATGGCCGTGGCCGCCGCCACGAGCGGCGAGACGAGGTGCGTGCGACCGCCCTTGCCCTGCCTGCCCTCGAAGTTGCGGTTGGAGGTCGACGCGCAGCGCTCGCCCGGGGCCAGCTGGTCGGGGTTCATGCCGAGGCACATCGAGCAGCCCGCGAAGCGCCACTCGCCGCCGAACTCCTCGACGATCTTGTCGATGCCCTCCGCCTCGGCCTCGATGCGCACGCGCGCGGAGCCCGGGACGACCATGACGCGCACGCCATCGGCCTTCTTCCGACCCTTGATGATGCTCGCGAACTGGCGCAGGTCTTCGATGCGCGAGTTGGTGCACGAGCCCATGAAGACGGCATCCACGGGGATGTCCTTCATGGGGGTGCCGGCCTCGATGTCCATGTACTCGAGCGCGCGCTCGGCGGCGGCGCGGTCGTTGGGGTCGGCGAAGTCGGTCGGGTTCGGCACCGAGTCGCTCAGCGAGACGCCCTGGCCGGGGTTGGTGCCCCACGTGACGAACGGCTCGAGCGTGGTCGCGTCGAGGAAGACCTCGGCGTCGAAGACCGCGTCGTCGTCGGTCGCGAGCGTCTGCCAGTACTGCACGGCGGCATCCCAGTCCGCGCCCTCCGGAGCGTGCGGGCGGCCCTTGAGGTAGTCGTAGGTGATCTGGTCGGGGGCCACCATGCCCGCGCGGGCGCCGGCCTCGATCGACATGTTGCAGATCGTCATGCGGCCCTCCATGGAGAGCGAGCGGATCGCGCTGCCGCGGAACTCGAGCACGTAGCCCTGGCCGCCGTTGGTGCCGATCTGGGCGATGACGGCGAGGATGATGTCCTTGGCACCCACCCCCGGGCGCAGCGTGCCGTCGACGGTGATGGCCATGGTCTTGAACGGCGCGAGCGGCAGTGTCTGGGTGGCGAGCACGTGCTCGACCTCGCTCGTGCCGATGCCGAACGCCATGGCGCCGAACGCGCCGTGCGTCGAGGTGTGCGAGTCGCCGCACACGACGGTGATGCCCGGCATGGTGAGGCCGAGCTGCGGGCCGACGACGTGCACGATGCCCTGCTCGATGTCGCCGAGCGAGTGGATGCGCACCCCGAACTCCGCGGCGTTGTCGCGCAGGGTCTGGATCTGCAGGCGGCTCGTGAGGTCTTTGATGGGGCGGTCGATCGCGAGCGTCGGGGTGTTGTGGTCTTCCGTCGCGATCGTCAGGTCGAGCCGGCGCACGGGCCGGCCGGCCAGGCGCAGGCCGTCGAACGCCTGCGGGCTGGTGACCTCGTGCACGAGGTGCAGGTCGATGTAGATGAGGTCGGGGTTGCCGTCTTCGCCCTTGACGACGAGGTGGTCGTCCCAGACCTTCTCGGCCAGGGTTCTCGCAGGCAGGGTTCTCGCGGGCAGGGTGCGGGGGGATGTAGTCACAGTGCAGTCCTTCTTCGATCGAGTGGCCCCAAGCCGTCGCCAGTGAACTCCGCGACGAGGCAGGCCCGGGGACTAGGCCTCGTCGCGGCGACGAAGAAGGAGTCGACCGAAATACATGGTTCGAGAGTATCACCCGGCGCCCGTCACACCGTCGGCGGTTGCTCCCAGTACGTGGCCCGGACGATCGCGTCGAAGAAGACGATCATCTGCTCGCGCACGTCCGCGTACGAGGTGGAGAAGTTGGCAAGAACGACGCGCTTGGTGCCGGGCACGGCGATCCAGTAGTCGACCACGAGCACGTCCATCGTGCCGCGGTCGTCGCCGCTGCCCACCTCGATCGGCCTGGTGCGCGCCGAGCGCAGTGCACTCGTGCTCTTCAGCTGCACCCGCTCGAGGTCGCCGAGGTCGCCGATCTCGGGCACGTCGAGGCCTTCGAGGCCCTGCTGCAGGATGTCGAGGACCCGGTCCGGCGCGCTGCCGATGGCCGGCGACATGCTCACGTCGGGCAGGTACACGGTGATCGAGATCGGGATCGGGATCGTCTCGATGATCTGAACGGCGATGAGCATGCTCTGCCCGTTGCCGGCGATGGCCTCGTCGATGGCGGCGACCAGGTCGCGGTGCAGGCGCGCGCGCAGGGTGGCGCGGTCGTCCTGCGGGCCGACCCGCAGGCGGATGAGGCGCGCCGCGGAGGCGACCGCGGCGTCACGGTCGAGCAGGGGTATCGCCCACCAGTCCCCGGGAAGCCGGAACCGCAGGGTCGGGAGCGCAGCGGCGATCATCCGTGCAGGTCCGCCCACGTGCCGAAGCGGTCTTCGAGCACATCGGTGGGCCCGCTGAGCGTGTCGTCCGAGTAGTGCTCGTAGAGGTCGGCGGCGCGGGCCGCGTCCTCCAGGTCGATGGCGCCCACGTTGAGGTTCACGTCGGAGGGCTTGTCGCCCTCCGCGACGTCGAGGGAGAAGGATGCCGGGCGCTCGGGCGCGGACACGAGGATCGCCTTGAGCGACTCGTCGATGACTCTCGCGACGCCCTCGGTGTCGAGGGGCTGCACGTACACGCGAACGCGGATGGAGGTGCCCGCCACCCCGCTGCCCGTGGTGACGTAGACATCGGTGATGTCCGGGTCGGCCGCGGCGACGGCCGCCGCCACCACCGACTGCGTCTCGTCGGGCGTGCTCGCGCACCCCGTGAGCCCGATGGGGACCACGATGGCCGCTGCGATGACTGCCGCGAGTCTGTTCATGTCGTTCACGCTATCGCCGTATCCGTCTCGGAGAATTCGTACTGGTAGGCCACCTCGTTGTCGGAGAAGTACATCGACTGGCTCTCCTGGATGCCCTCGAGGTTCGAGTAGGTGTTCTCGTAGTCGCCCAGCTCGGCCGCGGTGTCGGCGTAGTAGCCCGCGTTGTGCGGGTAGTCCTTGCCGCCGGAGGTGGCCTCGACGGTCACCCAGTTGTCGCCCTGGTGGGCGGGAACCCCGTCGAGCAGCGGCACGTGGTCGCCCTCGTGCTGGATCGCGATGACCGACACGCTGTCGGGGATGTCCATGTGGTCGATGGGCGCTCCGGCGACCACGACGGCACGGATGTTGAACGGCGAGTTCGGGTCTGAGGCCATCGCCCCCGCGAGGATGCCGCCCTGGCTCCAGCCGGAGAGCATCACCGAGTCGTTCGGGCCGATGCCCGCATCGTGCATGGCCTGGATGACCGCGCGCTCGTAGGCCGCCTGCATCTCCGGCGACATGATGAGCGCGAGGTTCGAGCCGAGGTCGTTGACGCCGCCGTTGTCGCCGAAGGCACCGCCCATGCCGAGCTGCCAGTCCTGCGTGCTCGGCAGCATCACGCGCCAGACGGGGTTGCCGTTCTCGTCGAGCACGGGGTTGCCGCTCTCGTCGAGCACCTGCACGATCTCGACGACCGTGTTGTCCTTGCCGCCCTGGTCGTCGAGCTGCCCGTTGCGGTCGAACAGGTACTCGTAGTCGGTCTTGTCGCCCTTCTTCACGAACCGGCCGCCCGCGGGCGCCACGATCGTGGGCGTGGGGGTGGGGGTGAGTGCCTCGCGCAGCATGAGGAACGCCACGACGGAGGTGAGCAGCGGCAGCAGCACGAGGGTGATGCCGATGAGGAACTCGATGATCTCGTTGAACGTCAAGGCGCCGGAGGCCAGCAGTATCAGCAGCAGCGGCCACAGCGCCACGAGCGCCACCACGAGGATGACGAGGGCCACCACGACCATGACGACGAGCAGCACCGTGGTGATGATGGTGTCGAGGATCTTCGCGATCCACTCCGCGATGCCGGCGAGGAAGTCGCCGAGCCCCTCGACGAACGACGTGATGTGGTCGAGCAGGGAGTCGTTCAACTGGCTCAGCACTGGCGAGATGCGCGCTGCCGCGGTCGCCGCCGCGCCGTGCCAGTCGGCGATCGCCGCATCGAGCGAGGACTGCGCCGCGGACTGAGTCGACCGGTGCGAGTTGAGCTGCGAGCGCAGCCACGCGAGGCGCTTCGCGTCCGCACTGGCCTGCGCCGGGTCGGGGATGGTGATCGCGAGCATGATGTCGCGCGACTCCATCTCCCAGATCTCGCGCTCGTAGTACCGGATCGAGTCCGCTTCGCTGTCGATGGTGGAGGTCGCGCTGTTCGCCCGGTCCTGCACGTCGCGCAGGGCGATCGCGTAGTCGTGCAGGGCGCCCGCCGTCTCGTCGTACCTGGGGTGGGCATCCCGCAGCGAACGCGCCGCCGCGGTGGTGCGGTCGCGGATCGCGTCGACGGACTCGCCGATCGTCACATCCTCATTGGCCACCAGGTCGAGCGTCGACGCGAGCCGCAGCAGGGTGGCGGCGACCTGCTCGAGCTCGCCCGCGCCGGAGGCGACGACCGAGGGCTCCCCCGGGATGACGCTCATTTCGGCTCCGCCGCGGCCGGGTAGTACTCGGCCTGGTCGGCGAGGCTCTTGTCGAGCTCCTCGAAGGTGTCGTGGATGGCCTGCACGGCATCGTCGATGAAGCGCAGCTCGTCGACCAGTTCACCGCGCCGGATGGACCAGGCGGTGCGGAAATCCGCGACCACGGGCGAGAGCTGCGGATGGCCGGTCGCATCGGCGAGGTGCGCCTGCACCTGGCTCGTGGACTCGAAATCGCCGATGACCGAGGTGAGCCGCGAATGCGCGCGATCGAGTCTGTCGAAATCGATGCGGATGTCACTCATGGAGTTCCCCTCAGTTCGCTGTCGGGTTCACCCTAGGTCACGGGCCGGACGCGGGGCGATGGGCAGGACTACCCGTGCCTGCGCGCGCCGGCTCAGCTGTGCTCGATCTGGATGACGAAGTCGCCCAGTTCGAGGTCGGCGCCGACGGGGATGGCCGTGCGCGAGCCCGGGACCACCTCGATCGCCTCGCCGTCGGCGGGGACCACCCACACGCCGTTCGTGGAGTCCAGGTCGCTCACCCAGAGCCCGGAGCCGTCGAGCTCGAGCATCGCGTGGGTCTTCGACACCGACTTGGCGGGATCGTCGACCGCCAGGAGGTCGCCCGTCATGCCGTTCACGACGGAGGGGCC
>Ga0247738_10000880_pt1 | contig 11034 bp, 8 predicted proteins | sample UWRJL013104B2_FD_180936 | JGI IMG/M metagenome (GOLD analysis project Ga0247738, IMG submission 180936) | Plant litter microbial communities from Arlington Agricultural Research Station in Wisconsin, United States - UWRJ-L013-104B-2 | ecosystem: Environmental > Terrestrial > Plant litter >...
CCTAGTGCCAGCAGCAAGGCAAACGCCGAGACCGTCGCGCCCAGCCCCAGCGTGGTGGGCAGCACAGCAGCAATCAGCACGCCCAGCAGGGCGAGGCCTTCGCGCCAGGCCACCACGCGGCTGCGCTGGGCCTCGTCGCCGCCCAGGCGCGCACCCCAGGCCTGGTGCGCGACCGACATCACGCTGTAGGCGATGTAGGTGAGGGCCATCAGCGCGCCCGCCCAACCGAGCAGGAGGGAGGTGTCCGCGCCGCGCACCACGACCGGTGGAAACAGCAGACCCCACAGGCCGGCAGCGAGCACGAGCGCCGCCACCGCGCTTGCGCCCAACACGGCCGCGATCGAGCGCGCGAACAGCCGATCGCACCAGCGCCCGATCCAGGGGTCGAGCACGGCATCGACGAGTCGAGCGGCCAGCAGCACCGCACCCAGGGCCGCCAACGGCGCGCCGAACTCGCGCGCATAGTGGTTGGGCAGGATCACGTACAGCGGCAGCGCGACAAAGGCCAGTGGCAAACCCAGCAGGCCGTAGCGCAGCCCGTGGCGCCAGGCGCCGCGCCCGATGAAGTCGGCGGCGGGCTCGTTCATGGCGTGCGCGGCGGGCCGCCCAGGGACTGCATCAGTTCGGCGCGCATGCGCGGCTGGGAGGTTCGGGGTGAGAGCCAGATGCCGAAGAACAAACGGGAGAAAGCGTCGTCGGCGACTTCACCGAGCCACCGGCCGTTGAGGTAGAAGCGCGCGCCGCTGCCCGGCACGTGCACGCCGGTGAGACGGTCACCGCGCTGCACGTCGGGAAACAGTGCGCTCATGGCGCTGCGCCAGCGTTCGGCCTGCGCCGGCTCCAGGGTGGCCAGGCCTTTCATTTCCTCGATGGAGCGCTCGGCGATGTTGGCACCTTTGAAGCTGCGCAGGTAGCTCAGCTCCAATCTGAAGCGCTGCTCTTCAAAGCGGTTGATGTCGAAGCCACGTGCGACATACAGGCTCGCGTCGTAGACGTCGAACCCCCAGTAGCGCAAGCGGGCAGTGCCCATGCGCGCCTGGTCCTGCAGCGACGCGCTCAACACGGGCCCTGCCGCCGGTGTGGGCTGTGCACCCACGGGCCAGCCGATCAGCAGAGCGATGGCCACGAGCAGGTGCGCAGTGCAGGGCATGGCGCGGGTCTCAGGCCGGCTTGCGCAGCGTGTACTGCACAACGTCGACGCTCTGCTGTTCGAACGCCGCTTCGCAGTAGGCGAGGTAGAACTCCCAGATGCGCAGGAAGCGCTGGTCGAAGCCCAGTTGGAGCACGCGCTCCTGTTCGTGCAAAAAACGCTCGCGCCAGATCGACAGCGTGCGCGCATAGTCCTGCCCGAAAGCAAACTCGTCGACCACCTCCAGCCCCGCTTGAGCGGCCTGGGCGCGCAGCTCTCGCGGGCAGGGCAGGCAGCCGCCCGGGAAGATGTATTGCTGGATGAAGTCTGTGCCCTTGATGTAGCGGTCAAAGTGCGCATCGGCGATCACGATGCTCTGGATGCACGCCCGACCACCCGGCTTGAGCAGGCGGGCCACGGTCTGGAAGTAGGTTGGCCAGTACGAGCGGCCCACCGCCTCGACCATCTCGATCGAGCAGATGGCGTCGAACGGCGCATCTTCGATGTCGCGGTAGTCCTGCAGCCGCAGATCGGTGCGCTCCAGTCGGCCGATGTCCTGCATGCGCTGCTTCGCGAAGGCCAGCTGTTCGGTCGACAGCGTCACACCGACCACCGAGGCGTCGAACTCGGTGGTGGCCTTCTCGGCCAGCGCGCCCCATCCGCAGCCGATCTCCAGCACGCGGTCGCCCGGGCGCACGCCGGCCAGGCGCAGCGCGCGGCGCACTTTGGCGTGTTGCGCCATCACCATCGACTGGTCTGGCGTCTCGAACCAGGCCGACGAGTAGTTCATGGTCTCGTCAAGCCACAGGTGGTAGAACGCGTTGCCCAGGTCGTAGTGCGCGTGAATGTTCTTGCGGCTGTTGGCCTTGGAGTTGCGGTTGAGCAGGTGCCGCACGCGGTAGGCCAGCCGGCCCAGCCACGAGCCATAAACCATGTCTTCCACCTCACGGCGGTTGGCCACCAGCAGCGAGAGCAGGGCTGTAAGGTGGGGCGTGCTCCAGTCGCCGGCGATGTAGGTTTCGGCGAAACCGATGTCGCCCGATTTCAGCGTGGCGCTGCACACGTTCCAGTTGTGCAGCTTCATGCTCGCGTGCGGCCCATCGGCCTGCCCGAAGCGCTGCACCGAACCATCGGGGAGCTGCAGCGTGAGGCTGCCATGCACCAGGCGTTGCAGCAACTGCAGGGCCGTGCGCGCGGCTGCAGGCGTGTTGCGTGGCAACTCAAAGCCCTCGTGGCGGGGGGAGGCGGTGGTGCTGTTCATGGTTGGCGCGGCTCGGCGGTCACAGTGGGCGCCGTGGGCACGGCGGCGGTCACGAAGTCGCCCGGCAGGGGCGGCTGGCGGAAAAACGGGGCTTTCTGCGTCCACAGGCGAAGGGCCTGCCAGTGGATGCGCGCGATCACGCCCAGGGTCATGGCCGGGTAGGACCACAGCGCGCGGCGCAATGTGCGGGCATTGAGCGGCAGCAGTTCGCCGCTCACGCTGGTGTTGAGCAGGGCCGGGCTGTCCGCATCGTCGAAGTAGTCGATGCGGGCCACCGTGCGCGGGACGAAGTCGTCGGTGCGCATGAAGACAAAACGGTAGCGGCCTCGCAGCGGGCAGAACGGTGAGACATGAAACACCTTGGCGGCTTCGCAGGGCTGGCCATAGCTGGGTGCGTCGAGCAGGTAGCAGTGGCGCTCACCAAAGGTGTTGTTCACCTCGGCGAGCACCGCGCGCAGCGAACCATCGCTGCGGTGGCAGTACCAGAAGCTCACCGGCTTGAAGCTGTAGCCCAGCACGCGCGGGTAGGTGTGCAGCCAGACCTCGCCCTCTGCATCGTCGATCCCGTGCTGCCTCAACACGTCCTCCAGCCAGGCCAGGCTGTCGGCGCGGCCGTCGCCATGGTCGGCGTCGTGAAAGCTCAGCGCCGCGCGGCGGTTGCGGGCCAGTGCGCCCGGGCCGTGCGCGCGCAGGCTGCGCATCGGCAGCATCAGGAAGTAGGTGGCGTAGGCAAACGCATGGTGCCGGGGCCGGTGGCGCGTGTGGCGCACCTGGCCGAAGCCGAGCTGCGCCACGGCGCTCATGCGAACACTCCGGGAAGCGCGGCCCGGCGCAGTTCGCGCTCGCTGGCCATTGGCACCAGGCCGAGCGCATCGATCACGCCGCGCGCGGCCTGCAGACCCGATTTGAGGCCGTCCTCGTGAAAACCATAACCGGTCCATGCCCCGGCGAACCACGTGTGGCGCTGGCCCTGCAAGGCCGGAACGCCGGCCTGGGCGCGGATCGCCGCGAGGTCGAACACCGGGTGCTCGTAGGCGTACTCGCCGACCACCTGCGTGGGGTTGATCTCGCGCTGCGGGTTGAGCGACACCACCACCGGCTGCGACACGGGCAGTGGCTGCAGGCGGTTGATCAGGTAGTGCAGGCAAACGCTCGCCGACTCCCGGTCGGCACTCGGCGCACGCTCGTAGTTCCAGGCGGCCCAGGCACGCGGGTTTTCCGGCAGCACCGAGGCATCGGTGTGCAGCACGGCGCGGTTGGCCTGGTAGCGGATCGCGTCCAGCACCTCGCGTTCGCTCGGCGAGGCCTGATCGCCGAGCAGGCGCAGCGCCTGGTCGCTGTGGCAGGCCATCACGATGGCGTCGAAACGGTCCACATGGCCCGGCGAGACCACGCGCACGCCGGCGTCGTCGCGCAGCACCTGCTGCACCGGTGTCGCCAGGCGCAGGTCGCCCACGCCTTCGATGATCTTGTTCACGTAGCGGCGCGCGCCACCCGCGACGGTGTACCACTGCGGCCGGTTCTTGACCTGGAGCAGGCCGTGGTTGTGGCAGAAGCGCACCATGGTGGCGACCGGAAAGCGCAGCATCTGGTCCGTCGGGCAGCTCCAGATACAGCCCATCATGGGCAGGAAGTACCAGTCGCGGAACTCGGCCGAGAAGCGCTGTTCGCGCAGGAAGTCGCCCAGCGGCTGCAGCAGGGGGCTGTCGGGCCGCAGGTCGTCGCCCCGCTGGGCCAGGCGGGTGGTGACGCTGTTGAAGCGCACGATGTCGGCCAGCATGCGCAGGAAGCGGGGGCTCGCCAGGTTGCGGCGCTGTGCGAACACCGAGGACAGGTCGCTTCCGCTCCATTCAAGCGCGTCACCGCCCCGCCCCGCCCCCGGCACCTGGACCGAGAACGACATGTCCGATTGGGCGATGGGCACCTCCAGCGCGGCGAGCAGAGCCAGCAGGTTGGGGTAGGTGCGCTCGTTGAGCACCAGAAAACCGGTGTCGACGCCGAAGGTGGTGGGCACGCCTTGTGCATCCGGCAAGCTCATGTCCACCGTGTGGGTGTGGCCGCCGAAATGGTCGCCCGCCTCGTACAGCGTGATGTCGGCGAGCCCCCGCAGCGTGTGGGCTGCGGCCAGGCCCGCAATGCCGGAGCCGACGATCGCCACCCGCGCGGGCCGGGTGGGAGCGCGCTCGGGGGCGAGGGAGGAAGGGTTCAGGCCCGTGCGCATGGACGGACCTCAGGGCCTGTGGGCCGCGCACCGGCGAGTGCGGCGGCCACGGTGGCCAATACAAAAGACTGCGAAGCGCCCCCAGACGAACAAGGGAGGGAGGGAGGAGGAGGAGAAGCGCCTCGGGATTGCAGCCGGATCACGCAGACCCGGAAGGCTTCGCAGTACAAAACGGAAATCGGCGGCTGGCACGCTGTCCGGCCTGCTGTTTACGACGCCCGGCGCGCGGAAAAAGTTCCATGCCGGAATGGTCCGGTGCGCAGGGCTGCATTGACTGGGCTGGGGCATGGTGAAAACTCGTTTTTGATTACTTGTTGGTTTATATTGTGACTCATCAGTCATAATTTGACCGATAGAAACTTTTCTATGTCCCTGACGAATGCGGGGTTTTTGGGATCGACGCCACTGGCGTAGCTGCGCACGGTCTGGCCATCCCGCCCGATCAGGTACTTATGGAAGTTCCAGCGGGGGTGGTCGCCGGTCTTTTCGGCCAGTTGGCGGTACAGCGGGTTGGTGTCGCGCCCGACCACGCTGGTCTTGCTGAACATCGGGAATTTCACGCCGAAGGTGTTCTCGCAGAAGTCCGCGATGGCCTGGTTGTTGCCGGGCTCCTGGCTGCCGAAGTCGTTGGCCGGAAAACCCAGCACCACCAGGCCCTGGGATTGGTAGCGTGCGTAGAGCGCTTCCAGGCCTTCGTACTGCTTGGTGAAACCGCAGAAGCTCGCGGTGTTCACCACCAGCACCACCTTGCCGCTGTACTGGCACAGGGACTGAGGCTTTTCATCCTGCAGGCGGTCAAAACGGTGTTGCAGCAGCGGGGGGCAGCTGGTGCTCACCGGAATGGGCGGTGTCTGGGCAGCGGCGGGTCGCGCAATGGCCAGCGCCAGTGCGCCGATCAGGGCCATCGTCAGAATGTCGCGGGTTTTCATGGGGCAACTCCAAAGGTCAAAAAAATCATTCCAACATGGGCCCATCGTTAACTCAAGCGTGCTCGGCATTGATTACGCGGGCCGTGTCTGGCTGGATTCAAAACCGTTCCATCGGAACTTTCGGCGCAGGCAAGTCCCGAACGACTGGGTGGTTTGTCATTGCCGTGAAAGCCCGCCGCATAGAATGTCCGCGTTAAGAAAGACCACCATGCTCTACCCTGAACTCTTCAAACAACTCGAATCCGTGCGTTGGGACATGGACAAGGACATCCCCTGGGACAAGTTCGACGCCAGCGCGTTGACCGATGAACAGGCCCAGACGATCAAGATGAACGCCATCACCGAGTGGGCGGCATTGCCGGCCACCGAGATGTTCCTGCGCGACAACCGCGACGACTCCGATTTCTCGGCCTTCATGTCGATCTGGTTCTTTGAAGAGCAAAAGCATTCGCTGGTGCTGATGGAGTACCTGCGTCGCTTCCGCCCCGAGCTCGTGCCCACCGAGCAGGAGCTGCACGACATCCGCTTTGAATTCGATCCGGCCCCGCCGCTGGAGACGCTGATGCTGCATTTCTGCGGCGAGATCCGGCTGAACCACTGGTACCGCCGCGCCAGCGAGTGGCACACCGAACCGGTGATCAAGCAGATCTACAGCACGCTCAGCCAGGACGAGGCGCGCCACGGCGGCGCCTACCTGCGCTACATGAAGCGCGCCATCGGCAAGTTCGGCAACGAGGCCCGCTCGGCCTTTGCCAAGGTGGGTGTGCTCATGGCCAGCGCTCGGCGCACCGCGCAAGCGCTGCACCCGACCAACCTGCACGTGAACAAGAACCTGTTCCCCAACGACACCATCCAGAGCCGCCTGCCCAACCCCGAGTGGCTGGAGCACTGGCTGGACAAGCAGATCAATTTCGATGCGGTGTGGGAAACGCGCGTGGTCGATCGCATCCTGCACAACATGAGCCTGCTGATGGAGCAGAGCTTCAAATCCGTGCAGGAGCTCAACCGTTTCCGCAAGTCGGTCTCCGTGGCCCCTGCGCCATCGGCAGCCTGAGGTTCAGGCCCCTGCAAAAAAGCCCGCTTCGGCGGGCTTTTTGGTGGGCGTTCAGGAGCGGAATGGACGGCGCGGGCAGGGCAACGCGGCCACCAGCAAGCCCAGCAGCACGCCCCAAAAGGCGCCCGTGACGTGAGCGGCTTGCACCACCCAAAGGTGGTTGCCGGCATCCCACACGATCGGCTGAGACCAGCCGCGTTCGAGCACCACCTTGGTCAACACGCCCCAGATCAGCAAAAGCCCCCAGAAGCGCGCGCCCCGGATCGGGATGCGGACCAGCGCGATCTGCACCGCCAGCAGCAGCGTGCCGGCGTGCATCAGGCCCGAGAGGCCGACCGCGTAGTCCACCTGCGGCCACCAGAGCAGGGAGGCCTGGGTCAGTGGCCAGGCGAGCAACCAGGCCACGGTGCAGCGTGCACCGGGGCGCAGCACCCAGCCCACCGCCGCCACACCGCCCATCGCGAGCAGGTTGCTGATCAGGTGGGGCAGGTTCAGGTGAACCCAGGCGCTGGTCCACAGCGTCCACGGCTGGGTCAACCAGCCGTTGGCCTGCCAGGTCAGCGCGCGGGCCACCTCCGGACCAGACCACCACACCAGCAGACTGAGGGCGCCGTGCAAGCCGCACAGCCACAGCCAGTGGCGGGCCGGGTTCACGCCGGTGAGGCGACGCGGCCCAGGACGTGCCGCCACAACGACAGCACCGCGAGGGATGCTTCCACCACCTGCGCCGCGTCGACCTGCGTGGGCGCTTCGTCCAGCCGCGCGGTGTGCTGGATCTGGCGCAGCTCGCGGTAGGCGCGGGCTGCGGCCTCGCCCATGCCCGGTTCGAGAAGGCCCGCACTTTCGGCACGCCGCAGCAGGTTGATGTTGCCGGTGTTGGCGCGCAGCTCGGGGTGCGCGCGCGAGTGCATCAGCACGAGGTACTGCACCACGAATTCCACATCCACCATGCCACCCGGGCTGTGCTTCACGTCGAAACGTTCGCCGCGCACCGGGTGCGCCGCGCGCACTTTGCCGCGCATGGCGACGATCTCGGCAGCCAGCGAGGCGGGGTCGCGCTCGGCCGTGATGACGGCCTCGCGCACCGCGTCGAAACGGCCGGCGAGCGCCACATCACCCAGGACAAAACGCGCGCGCGTCATGGCCTGGTGCTCCCAGGTCCAGGCGGTGTTGCTGCCGCGCTGCTGTTGGTAGTTGGCGTAGGCCGTGAAGCTGGTGACGAGCAGGCCCGAGTTGCCGTTGGGCCGCAGCGCGGTGTCGATCTCGAACAGGTCGCCTTCGCCGGTCTTCACCGTGAGCCAGTTGATCATCTTGCGCACGAAGGCGGCGTAGACCTCCGAGGCGTTTTCGTGTTCGTCCTCGTACACGAACACGATGTCCAGGTCGCTGCCGTAGCCGAGCTCCTTGCCGCCGAGCTTGCCGTAGCCAATGATGGCGAAGCTGGGCTCGTCGCGGTGGCGGTTCTTGAGGCGCGCCCAGCACCAGCGCGCGGTGGTGCGCAGCACCGAGTCGGCCAGGGCGGAGAGGTCGTCGGCCACCTGCTCGACGGTGAGCACCTTCTCCACGTCGCGCGCCAGGGTGCGGAACACCTCGGCGTGGTGCGCGCGGCGCAGCAGGTTGAGCAAGGCTTCCTCGTCGTCCTCGCCGGTGGAGCGCAGCGCGGTGCGCCGGGCCTCGAGCTCGCTCTCGAACTGCGCGGCATCGAAACGGTCGGTCAGCAGTTGCTGGCTGGCGAGTTCGTCGATCACGCCGGGGTGTTTGATCAGGTAACGCGCTGGCCACTTGGCCGCACCCAGCAGGCGCAGCAGTCGCTCGTGCACCGAAGGCCGCTCCTGCAGCAGGGCGAGATAACTTTCACGGCGCAGCAGCGGCTCGATCCAGTCGGCCATGCGCAGCGCCGCCTCTTCGCTCACCCGGCCTTCGTCGATCCAGGCCCCGGTGCGCTGCACCAGGCGCACCAGCCGCGCGCGGGTGTCCTCGCGCAGCGCGAGCACGCGCGGGTGTTCGAGCCATTGCGCCACCCGGGCCGAGAAGGCCGGTGGCAACTGCTCCAGCACGCTTTGCAGGTCGTCCACGGCGCTGCGGCCGTTGGCGCCGTTCTTGTTGCCGCAGCCTTTGCCGTTGCAGCCTCCATTCGTGGGGCCCCCGAGCAGCGTGTCGAATTCCTGGGCCACCAGCTCGCGGTGCGCGTCCAGTGCATGCAGGAAGGCGCACACGTCGGGGTAGCCCAGCGTGGCCGCGAGCCAGGCCAGGTCGTCGTCGCGCGTGGGCATCACGTGGGTCTGCTGGTCGTCCAGGTACTGGATGCGGTGCTCGACCCGGCGCAGGAATTCGTAGGCCTGCGCGAGTGCGGCGGCCGTGGCGGGCGGCATCAGGCCGGCCTTGCACAGGCGCTGCAGTGCGTCCAGCGTGGGGCGTGTGCGCAGTTCGGGGAACTGGCCGCCACGCACCACTTGAAGCAACTGGACCGTGAACTCGATCTCGCGGATGCCACCGCGCGAGAGCTTCACGTCGTTTGAGCGACCGGGGTTGCCTGCGGCGCGCTTGGAGGCGTGGTCGCGAATCTGCCGGTGCAGCGTGCGCAAGGCATCGAACACGCCGTAGTCGAGGTAGCGGCGGAACACAAAAGGCAGCACGGTGCCGCGCAGCGCGCTGGCACTGCGGTCCTGCACGCAGGCGGTGGGGGCGATCACGCGGCTCTTGAGCCACGCGAAGCGTTCCCACTCGCGGCCCTGCACCAGGAAATACTCTTCGAGCGCCCCGAGCGACACCGCGCTGGGTCCGGAGTTGCCGTTGGGTCGCAAGGCGAGGTCGACGCGGAACACGTTGCCGTGCTCGGTGGTCTCGCCCACGGTGTTGTAGATGTGCTTGACGGCCTTGCCGAAGTACTCGTGGTTGCTGATGCGCTGGCGGCCCTGCGCGTTGCCGGCGGTTTCACCATCCTGGTCGTAGACGTAGATCAGGTCGATGTCGCTCGACACGTTGAGCTCGCGCGCGCCCAGCTTGCCCATGCCGATCACCCACAGCTGCGCGCGTTGCAGCTCGCCCTTGGGGGTGGTGAACTGCGGCGCGCCGTGCTGCTCGTCGAGATCGGCGCAGGCCAGTGCGCAGGCTTCGTCGAGCGCGAGTTCGGCCAGTTCGGTGACGGCGCGCGTGACCACGGCCAGTGGTGCGCCCTGCTCGCAGTCGAGCACCACCAGGCGCTCCAGCACCAGTTGGCGCAGCACGCGCAGCGCGGCCGGCATCGGCAGGCCGCGTTCGCGCAGCACGCCCAGGCAGGCTCGCATGCTGGCAAGCACCGGCTCACCAGGGGGAAGGCAGGGAAGTTCAGCGGCGTAGCGACGACGCACCCGCTGCACGAAGCGCGAATGCTCGGCTTGGCGGTCGTTGGCCGACAGGGGCGCACACGGGTTCACATTTGATGACAAAACGGGCTCTTCCGCTGTGGAACCTGTGAAATGGCTGGCCGTCATAATTTGCGGTGGACATGAATCAAAGCCCGGCTCCCATCGCCCCTGCCACGCGAACCCTCAAGACACTTTCGGTGGTGGCCCGGCTTTGCTTGTGGCTCGTCTTCCTGGCTTGGGGCCTCTTCGTGCTGACCTGGGCAGCGCTGAATTGGTGGATTGTGCCCCGAATCGGCGAATGGCGCCCTGAGCTGGAACGATGGGCCAGCAGCACGGTGGGGGCACCTGTGCGGGTGGGCGAGATCCGGGCCGACAACACCACCGGCGGCCTGGGTTTCCTGCCCGCCTTCATGCCTTCTTTCGAGCTGCGCGACGTGCAGTTGTTCGATCCAGACGGTCGCGTTGCCCTGCACCTCCCGCTGGTGCGCACCGCCGTGTCGGTGCGCTCCTTGTGGCACGGCAACGTCGAGCAGGTCGTGATCGACCAGCCGGTGCTGGACGTTCGGCGCACCGCGCAGGGCCGCATCGAGGTGGCGGGGCTTGATGTTGCAGGCCCGGGCAAGCAGGACGGCGCGGCCGCCGACTGGTTCTTCTCCCTGCGCGAATTCGTCATCCAGAACGGCACCGTGCGCTGGACGGACGAGCAACGCGCCCAGCCCCCGCTGGCCTTGGGGGCGCTGTCGTTCGTGGTGCGCAACACCGCGCGCACCCACCAGTTCCGGCTGGACGCCACGCCGCCGGCCGAATGGGGTGAGCGCCTGAGCCTGCTTGGGCGGCTGCGCGAACCCCTGCTCGACCTTGGCCCGAGCGAGCCGCACCCATCGCCCTGGCACAACTGGGACGGTGAGCTCTACGCGGACTTCAGCCATGTGGATGTGGCGCGCCTGCGGGCCCACGTCGATCTGTCGACCTGGGGCGTGGATGTGCGTGCGGGGCAGGGCGCGCTGCGTGCCTGGGCCGACGTGGTGAACGGTGCAGTGGCCGGCGCCACGACCGACCTCGCGCTGCGCGACGTGGAGGCGCGGCTTGGCCC
>Ga0247738_10000881_pt1 | contig 11034 bp, 11 predicted proteins | sample UWRJL013104B2_FD_180936 | JGI IMG/M metagenome (GOLD analysis project Ga0247738, IMG submission 180936) | Plant litter microbial communities from Arlington Agricultural Research Station in Wisconsin, United States - UWRJ-L013-104B-2 | ecosystem: Environmental > Terrestrial > Plant litter >...
TTTCAACTTATAATTTAAAAATATTGTAATTTAATTTTTAAGGAGCTATTTCCTGCTGTCCACTATATCTTTTGTGGTGAACCCCACCACAAAAGGATGCCGCTCCCATCAGGGCTAGGGCTTTTGGTTTCATAAGAAGTTTAGGAATATAAATTAACGCCAGTCAGAAATGATTGGCGTTTTTGTTTGCAAAAATCTACTACTACACCAAAAAAAATTAGTTAAAAATAACACTTCACGAGGACAATTGTCAACCGGACAATTGTCCTCATTCCGTTACATTTATCTCGTGAATGATTTGAAAGAAAATTTTGGCAATAAAATAAAAGCCTTAAGAGAACAAAAAGAATACTCTATTGAGTATCTGGCAAATATTGCCAACATAGACAGAACATACATTTCTGACATAGAAAAAGGAAAAAGAAATGTTTCCTTACTAATCATCGAAAAACTTGCAAAAGCACTTGAAGTAAACATTCAAGAACTATTTAATTATGAATAATCTCAATTTTATTGATTTATTTGCCGGTGCATCTGGTATGTCTGAAGGATTTATCAAAGCAGGATTTAATCCTGTGTCTCATATCGAAATGAACCCTGAAGCCTGCTTAACGATTAAAACGAGAGCAGCATATCATTATTTAAAATCAAAAAATAATCTCGATTTATATTACCAATACATAAAAAGCGAAATTACGCAGGAGGCTTTTTATAAAGAAATCCCAAGTGAAATCCTTGATTCTGTTTCGAACGTAGAAATTAATGACGATACAATTTCGGGACTTTTTGATAAAATAAAGCAATCTGGAAAAAAGATTGATCTAATTATTGGCGGACCTCCTTGTCAGGCATATTCTTTATTAAGAAGACATCAGGAGAAAATTGAAGAAGATCCAAGAAATAAATTATACATTCAATACGGAAGATTTCTTAAAGAATTCAAACCAAAAGCATTTGTATTTGAAAATGTTCCTGGGTTATTAACCGCAAACAAAGGAGAACATTTTAAAAATCTTAAAGCTTATTTTAGAAGAATTGGTTACGAAGTTTATCATGAAACTTTAATTGCTTCAGATTTTGGAGTTTTACAAGCTCGTAAAAGAATAATTATTGTTGGTTGGAAAAAAGATAATGATTTTGGATTTCCGGAATTTGAAAAAATAATTCAACAATTTAAAGTTAATGATGCTTTTCAGGATTTACCAAAACTAAAACCTGGAGAAGGATTTAAGACAACAAAATATACAGAAACAAAGAATGAATATCTTGAAAAGTTCGAATTACGAAATGGTGTCGATTTTGTTACGCAACATATTTCAAGACCACATAACTCAAGAGATTTAGCCATTTACAAAACCGCTATTCAAAAATGGAATGAAGGACAAGAAAGATTACGTTATCCCGATTTACCAGAAGAATTGAAAACACATAAAAACGAAACTTCATTTACGGATCGATACAAAGTAATTGATGGATTAGGAATTTCTCATACTGTTGTGGCACACATTGCTAAAGATGGACATTATTACATTCATCCTGATATAAAACAATGTCGTTCAATATCTGTTCGCGAAGCTGCAAGATTACAATCATTTCCTGATGATTTTTATTTTGAAGGTTCTCGTTCTGCAGCATTTAAACAAATAGGAAATGCAGTTCCGCCATTAATGGCAAATGCAATTGCAAAAAAAATAAAAACATTACTTAATGGATAATAATTTAGACATTACAAAACATTCATTTGAACCTGGAGCAATGTCTATTATTCAAATGGGCGAAGAGCTTATTGGACATCCTAGCACTGCAATTAATGAACTTGTAAAAAATGGCTATGATGCTGATGCTACAGACTGTAAAGTTTTTTTAAATTATTCAAATAATGATAGCGAATCTTTTGCAATAATTTACGATAATGGTTCGGGAATGGATTCTAAGATGTTATTTGGCGATTGGTTAAAACCATCAGTAAGCTCGAAGAGAAAAGATAATAAAATTAGCCCAATATTTAAAAGACAAGTTTTAGGTAGTAAAGGTATTGGCAGGCTTGCATCTATGGCACTTGGTCATAACATTTCTGTAATTACTAGAACCTCTTCGACGAGTCCATTTTGTTGGCTAACAATAAATCGAGAACTATTTAAAGAGGAAAAACTTCTTTCTCAAGTAAAATTCCCTGGTGACCTCATAATCGACTATTCAAAATTATTCTTAGAAAGCTCTTTTTTAGAAGAAAGAAAAACAAAAACAAACCATGAGTTAGTCAATTTCCTTTTAAATGAAAATCTTGCAGAATTTGAAAAAGGAACGCTAATAATTGTCGAAAATTTAGACGAATCAGTATTAAAAATTTTAAGAGATGATTTTAATAAAACTGAAGTAAACACTAATAATGTTGACCCTCTAAAAGAAATTAGTTTTTATAAATCTTTAGCAACATTAATTACACCTTTAAAACTTAATTCTGAAATAGAAAAGGAATTAATAAAGAAAAAAATAATTGATGATTCAAAAATAAAGAATCAAAATAATCTGAATTTTAATTTACAATTTGGAACAAATCTTTTCCCGGAACAGTCTCAGCAAAAAATTGACTGGCAAAAAATTGATGCAATTCCAATACAATCGATTTACGATTATAGAGTTTACGGAAAAGTAACTAAGGAAGGAAATGTTGTTGGACACTTTTCAAATAAACGACTACTCGATCATACTTATGAAGAAGATTTAAACATCTCCTACGAAGAAATAACTCTTGGAGATAAAAAATTGAAGAAAAACCAGGAAACACTTGAATTATTTGAAAAAGAAAGTAGTCCAGAAACCGGAGAATACTATTTTGATATAAGAGTTTATGACATTGGTGAGAAAGATAATTTAGAAAAACTAGCATCTCAATCAAAATTCAAAACAGGATCTGCATTTAAATCTGCATTTAAAAATGTTCAAGGCTTAAGAATTTCTAAAAATGGTTTTGGTGTTAAACCTTATGGCGAAGAAGTTGAGGATTGGATTGGACTTTCCAAAGAAAGAGTCCAAAATCCGACTGAAAATGTAAATACTAATCAAATACTTGGATATGTCTATTTCAATTCTCCTGAAAATGATAATTTAGAAGAGAAAACAAACAGAGAAGGTTTTTTAGAAAATACTTCATTCATTCAGGTAAAAAACACTCTATCAATTATTTTTAAAAACTTAGGTAGAAAAAGAGCAAATTATAGAATAATTAATGGGATTGGCCGGGTTCCTCAAAGTAAACATGACAGACCAAAAACGGACGATTTTTTAAATACTATTAATGCTAATGATAATATAAATTTTATCAGAAGTTATTCTGAAAAATTCATGAAAGAAATAAACACTTCGTTAGATAATTTAGAGGAATCACTATCCTTTTCTGAGAGGCTCGCATCCTTAGGAAGTGGTTTAGAATTAGTTTATCATGAAATGGCCCAACCAATATCAGGTTTAAGAAATACAAAATCTTCATTAGAATTTAAAAAAAGTAAAATTAATTCCGAAGCTTTAGAAAATTTCATATACGACATTAACACTTTAAATCATGCTACTGATATACTATCAGAACTAAGAAAATCTCTTCAACCAGCAATTGGCAGAACCAGAAAGAAAAATTTTATTCCCTTCGAAACATTCATAAGAGTTTGTAATTTATACAAATCAGACATTAGTGAATTTAATATTGAAATAAGTACTGACGAAAGGATTTCAAAATTTGAAATATTTGATTTAGAATATGCATTTTGGATAGCATTTTTAAATATAATAAACAATGCTATTTATTGGTTAAAAAAATCTCCAAGCGAAAAGAAAATTAATTTCTTTATGGAAGATGAAAGTTTTGTAATTACAAATTCAGGACCCTTCATAAATGACAATATAATTGAACACATTTTTAACTATGGAGTTACCACAAGACAAGAAAAAAACGCTACTGGACTTGGTTTGGCATTCACCCAAAGTATACTTTCTCGAAATGATTGGGAAATACATGCTGAAAACAGAAAAACAGGTCCGGCATTCATCATTAATAGAAAAAAAAATGAGCAATAAAGGACTAATAATTCACTTAGATAATGACTTTAAAGGCATATTAGAGCCTTCAAAGAATCTTTTCATTCAGACTGGCTTAGATCTAGAATATATTGTGTGTGATTCAAAAGAAGCATTTGCTGAAGCAATTACAAATCACAGATTAAATGTAAAGGCATTAATTTTTGATTTACTAAGTAGTGAGCCTAATTCAAATGAATTACACCAAAATGATGCTGAGTTTTTAGAAAGCATCAACACAAGTTTTTCAACTTATAACATTCCAATATTTGTTTATAGTGGATATCTTCAAGCATTAGATGGTAAATTTGAAAATCACGGAACAGTTTTCAAGGTTGATAAAGGGACTGGCATAGAATTTATATTTGATAAAATCAAAAAACTCTTTGAATCGGGATTTATCGACGTTTTTTCTCCTAACGGATTATTAAACGAACAACTTCTAAAAGATTTAAATCTTTCTTTTACAAAACAATTTAGTAATAATTCGCAAATTGAAAGTATAATTGATTCTATAAACAATGCTCAAGATGCTGAACCAGTAGAAAGAGTACAAAGAGTATTCAAAAGAATTGCTTTAAGATCTCTAATGTCAAGTTTATTAGCTCCAGAGTTAGATGAAGGAACAGATCAAATAAAACCTGATTTTTTAAATCCTGTTGAACATTATTTGCAAAGAATTAGCCCATTTAAATTTTGGACTGGAGACATTTTTAGAAAAAAAGATAATACTGAATGCTATATAATAATTACTCCTAGATGTGATTTTGCTAGTAAAAATTTAGATAATTTTCTTGTTTGTGACTTAATTGTTGGAGATTTCCCACATAAGACAACTTCCTCCGACGCAAAAGACAAAATAAGCAAGGCTCTAAATGACAACCCTCTATATTCTGGATATAGCAGATTTATTCCTCCATGTGCGCTTTTTGAGGGAGGCAAAATAGAATTATCTAAATACAAAATGATAAATAAAGAAGAATTATCTAACGATTTTGATAGAATTATTTCTTTAAGTGATGAATTAACAAATGAAATTTTAGGAAAATTTGGAGCTTATTTCTTCAGAAGTGGAATCAATCCATTCAATAAAGATGAAACAATTGCACATATAACAAATGTTCCAGAAGAAATAAAAAAGTAAAACATAGTAGTTCATAAAAAGAACTTTCAATTCTATAAAATGGATGTCCATAATCCAGAACAACGCTCCAAAAACATGCGTGCCATCAAAAGCACTGCAACAAAATCCGAAGTAAGTTTGGCAAAAGCATTATGGAATCTAGGTTACAGATATAGGAAGAACAATAAAACAGTTTTCGGTAAACCAGATTTTACTTTCAAGAAATTAAAAATTGCCATTTTCGTAGATTCAGAATTCTTCCATGGAAAAGATTGGGAAACTAGGAAAAAACCACAAACTAATCCTGAATTCTGGATCAAAAAAATTGAACGTAACATACAACGCGATATAGAAGTCAATGCCTATTTAGAATCTCAAAACTGGAAGATTCTGCGTTTCTGGAGTAATGATATTAAAAAGAATTTAGATTCGTGTATTCTGGAAATTGAGAACGCAATTGCAGAAAGACAAGTTTGACAATTGCAACGGGGCTTCGACTTCGCTCAGCCTGACAATACTGTTCAAATTATTACTCTATCAAAGGACAAAATTTACGGAGTTACTTGCGAAGATTGCTTCGCCAGTTCGCTATCGCTCGTGTTCGCATTTTTCGAAATGACAAACTGAACCAAATAAAAAAAGCCACTTTTCACAGTGGCTTTTCTCATTTTTAATTATTCAGCATCCAAATAAGGATTTAAAATTTCGGCTAATTCATTCAACCAATAAAAACCTTGTTCGACTGATTTTGTATCGATTTGCAGGGTTTCGCATTCTCGCATTAGCGATATGGCGAGAAGATAATTTACTTTTCGAATTGCTTTGGCGAAACTTTTAGGATCAGTCGCTTGGTTGAAAAATTCGTTTAAGCGCAATTCTGTTTCTTTTGAAAGGGTGTTTACACTCATAATCTGAAAGTTTAGGGAATATAAAACCCGCACGGGTTAGCTGTCCTACGCCTTTCAGAGCGTTGCAGTTGTTTCCAATACCGCCAGCGTACCGCACGGGCAAAAGTTTAGTCAAGTTCATAATCTGAAAGTTTAGGACTGCGAAGATACCAAATAAACCATTGTAAATAGTAGGATTTTATAAGCAATTTAAAAGGTGATAACTTTTTAGTTGGCGCATTGGCGCGGGGGGCTTCGACTTCGCTCAGCCTGACATACCTACTTCGATCAGCCTGGCATATCGACTACACTTAGCCTGACATATCGACTACGCTTAGCCTGAAAAAAACACAATAAAAAAATCTGTTTTTATCTGCGTTTTCACGAAGTGAATCCGTTAAATCCGTGTTCGATAATAACATTTCGGAAATCGCTAAGTCTGATAAAAAAATGGCCTTGAAATTTTCCAACATTTTTTCATAATGTTTTATTAACTCACTTGGGTTTTCATTCTAAAAAAGATAGCTTTGAGAATAATCATTAAATATAAACCGATATGAAAATTCAAATCAATACCGACAAGAACATCGAAGGACACGAAAGATTAGCAACTTATTTTTCTGAAGAATTAGAAAAAGGTTTAGCTCGTTTTGAAGAAAAAATAACCCGCATTGAAGTACATTTTGGAGATGAAAACGGAGAAAAATTCAGCTTAAACGATAAAAAATGTGTGATTGAAGTTCGTGTAGCCAATTTACAACCCTTAACCGTAACAGATCACTCGGATACACTTGAAAAAGCGTTTAGCGGTGCTCTTGCCAAAGCAAAAAAATCACTTACTACGACTTTCGAAAAACAGAAATCGTTTTAATTTATATATATCAAATGCAAATGGCATTATCTCTAATCAGGATAATGCCATTTTTTATTTCAGCAAATGGGTCATTTCTTCCCACTGTACTATTTTGACTTTCTGGTTGAGCTGACTCGCACTATTGACCATTGCTTTGGCTATATTGACTGCTTCTATTCCTTTATACTTATTCATTCCTCCCATAAACAAAGGATTAATCAATTTGAATATCCCAATGAATACTTTCTCCAGAGGCCGGCTTTCTTTTTAAACATATATAAATGCCACAGATTAAAGGATTAAATGATTCATCTACTTTCTATGTGTTAAATATTTTTCACGCAGATTTCACAGATTTTGCAGATTTGATTTTCTAATTTCTAAGCATTCAAAACCTTTTGCTATGAAAGAGCCTTAATAATAGCTTTTCTATGTGGTAAATATTTTTCACGCAGATTTCGCAGATTTTGCAGATTTGATTTTCTAATTTCTAATTGTTCAAAACCTTTTGCTATGAAAGAGCCTTAATAATAGCTTTTCTATGTCTTCAAATATTTTTCACGCAGATTTTGCAGATGCTGCAGATTTGATTTTCTAATTTATAAGTATTCACAACTTTTTGCTCTGAAAGAGCCTTAGCAATAGCATGGTGCGAAGCACTATGAATGAAAACCGATTGTTGTTTTAAGCCCTGAAAGGGCGAAAGCCTAATTTTAAAGAGAACATTTATTCTATTTGTCATTATTTTTTATGAGAAACTGCGGTTTTCGTTAATCTTTATTGTCTATTTGCTGTTGCCCTTTCAGGGCGATTTTAACTCTTGATTTAATTCGTAGTGCGTTGCAGTACGCTATTGCTTTTAGGGCTTTCAGTCCACTTTAAAAAGTTTCACATTCCCGATTTGTTAAAAAATCGACAGCAAATAAGGTACAACAAAATACGATTAACATAATAATAACGCTTTTTGGTATTGTAAGAAGTAATTTTGCAGTCCCAAAAAAGAACTTGATTTTTGAAACAAAAACAAGCTTCTTGATTGAGATTATCCATTACAAATAATTTAAAATTACTTTCATGAAAAAGCAACTACTCGTATTATTAATAGCCATATTTATAGGTTTTGGTGCCGATGCGCAAACAAAATCACCGGAAACCAATGTTCTGATTTTGATTTATTCTCAAAACGGTGGAACTTATAAAATGGCAAAAGCAATTGCCGAAGGAGTTCAGGAATATCCTAATACAAAAGCGACTTTAAAACGTGTTCCATCTATAAACCCGAAAGAGAAATTGAATGCTGAGGTAGAGAAATTACCTGTTGCTACTATTGAAGAATTGGCCAATTATGACGGAATCGCTTTTGGAAGTCCGGTTCATTTTGCAAATATTAGTGCTGATATGAATTACTTTTTCAGTCAGAGTATTCCGCTTTGGACATCGAGAACTTTAGAAGGAAAACCGGCAACTGTTTTCATGTCGGCAGGATCTGGAGCAGGAAAAGAAGCTGCGATTTTATCTTTCTGGAATATTCTTGCCTCACACGGAATGGTGATTGTACCAACCGGAATTATGGGAACAGCAACTTTAGATAAAACGGTTCCGCAGGGAAATACGCCTTTTGGTGCCACTTCATTAGCAGGATCTACAGGAACTCGTCCGTCGCAAAGCGAATTGAATTTGGCTAAAGAACAAGGAAAAGCTTTGGCAAGAGTAGCTTCGGGATTGAAAAATACGGAGAATATAAAGTCTGTAAAAACCACTTCGGTTGAAAGTAAAAGCGATATCAACAAAACATTAAAAGACAATAATATTTTGCTTCCTGAAGCGCCTAAACCAGTTGGGAATTATGTTCCGTTTACGATTTCGGATCATAAAGTGTACATTAATCAGGTAGCTTTGAAAGATGGAAAAATCCTAAATCCGGGTAAAGTTGGCGCAACAGTTACTGAAGATCAGGCGAAGGAAGCAACCTACCAAACCATGCTAAATGTAATTGCTGTTTTGAAAGAAGCTTGCGGAGGCGATTTGAACAAGGTAAAACAATGTGTGCAACTAACAGGATATTTTAATACAACTCCGGAATATACGCAACATGCAGGACTTATGAATTCGGCTTCGAATTTGACGGCTTTGGTTTTTGGCGAAAAAGGAAAACATGCGAGAGCAACGATTGGTGCTGCTTCGTTACCGATAAATTCGGCTGTAGAAATTCAGGCGATTTTTGAAATTGAATAAAGAGGAGATTTTACCGCAAAGGGCACAAAGGATTACGCAAAGGTCGCGAAGTTTTGTGAATTATGCTTTGCTTTGAGATCGCAAAGGGATTGTCTTTAAAAAATTTAGACGCACTGCTGTGCATCTCTACGGAAAATTGGAACGTATACTTATATTAAAATGACATTTCGACTTCGCTCTGATGACAAGAGTACACTGAAAACTGAGACTGAAAACTGTTTCGCGTGAGGGATAGAGCTAAGCTACCGCAGTAGCAGTGATAGCCCGACAGCAATAAAAGAAGGGGGCCGACTAAGCGATTTGCATAGTTGGCCCCTTTTTTTATTGGTGGCACGCCCAGATTATTATTGACGTACTATTATGATTTTGGCAATGGCGCTCCAACGGCGATATCGCAGCGATGTCCGGGTTTTCCGTGTGCTGGATTCATTCCGTCTGCTACTGCTGTTTCTTCGGTGCTTAATAAGGCCGGAACTGCATTGTTTGCAGGTGGCGTTACTGTAAAATTTTGGGTTGTAGTGCCGCTTTGGGCAGTATTCGCAGCTGGTTGTTTTGCTGCAGGAGAATTTAAAGGCGCTCCAACGGGAATATCGCATCTGTGTCCGGGTTGTCCGTGCGCAGGATTCATTCCTTTGGCTACTTTCGCAGGTGCTACAGTTGTTGTGGTTACTACATTTTGCTGACCTGCATTTACTTGTACGGGTTGTGCAGTTTGCGTTGTTTGTCCTTGCGTTGGAGCCGAATTTAAAGGCGCGCCAACGGCAATATCGCAACGATGTCCGGGTTGTCCGTGAGCAGGATTTATTCCTTGGGTTGCCCCCATTACAGTATTAGGATTCGCCGCCGGATTTTGAACGACCGATTGCTGCGTTTTTGTGGTGTCTTTTGCCAATCCTAGTTTCACCAATTCTGATGTTGGCGTGTTTTCCTGTGGTTCGAGTTCTTTTTTGCAAGAAGTAAAAACCAGGGAAGTGACAAATATTGAGGTGATAAGTATTTTTGGATTCATGATGTAGATTTTTAAAGCTCTCAAATATAGTAAGATTTCACCATATAAGTAATATAAGACAATTTAAGATTGCGGTAAAATTTTCACCATATAAGTAATGTAAGTTCATATTAATTGTGACAAGCCTTATAAATGTTACAATTACTTGATGAAACACATAGAAACATAGATTTTGAATTGGAGAATGAAGATGCTAATAGAAAATCATGATTTTTTCGCATAGTACTATGCGATTTATTTTTAAGTGAAGCGCCTTTTCCCACAAGGATAAGCTATGTATCTATGTGTTAGAAAATTGCGCAAAGAAACTTTTTAAATGAACTTACATTACTTATATGGTGAAAGAATACTGCAATATTCCTTAACTTTAAATCCAAAATAAAACCTCATGAAAAAATCAATCCTCCTTTTATTATTCGTTGCGACTTTTGCAAATGCACAAACTTCTGAAAAAGACAAAGTCAGTCAAACCATTGATGCATGGCATAAGGCTGCTGGTGATGTAAAATTCGACGCTTACTTTGATTTAATTGCCGAAGACGGAATTTTTATTGGAACCGATGCTACCGAAAACTGGACTAAAAAAGACTTTAAAGTTTGGGCAAAACCATTTTTTGACAAAGGAACTACCTGGAATTTTACGGCTCTGGAACGTCATATCTTTTTTGATAAATCGGGAAAAATTGCTTGGTTTGATGAATTGCTGAATACGCAGATGAAAATTTGCCGTGGTTCTGGTGTTTTGGTAAAAGTGGGGAAAGAATGGAAGATTCAGCATTATGTGTTATCGATGACGATTCCTAATGACGAAGTGGATGCGGTTACTAAAATAAAAACGCCAATCGAAGACATTCTT
>Ga0247738_10000882_pt1 | contig 11017 bp, 12 predicted proteins | sample UWRJL013104B2_FD_180936 | JGI IMG/M metagenome (GOLD analysis project Ga0247738, IMG submission 180936) | Plant litter microbial communities from Arlington Agricultural Research Station in Wisconsin, United States - UWRJ-L013-104B-2 | ecosystem: Environmental > Terrestrial > Plant litter >...
CCGTATCGAAAACGGCAAGGTCGTGATGGAAAAACCGGCGATCTCCGGTCGCAATTCGGACGGGGTGAACTATTCGATGGTGGCCGAGCGGGCGCTTCAGGACATCAAGGACCCCAACATCATCACGCTTGAGACCATCAAGGCTGCCGTGCCGATCGACGACAAGACCGTGGCCCGCATCGAAGCGATCAGCGGGATCTATAACCGGTCGTCGGATCAGGTCGATCTCCAGGACCCATTCAACGTCAAGCTTTCCAGCGGAATCGAAGCGCAGTTCCAGTCCGGGCATCTCGACGTCAAGAGCGGACGGCTGGAAAGCAACGAGCCGGTGACGATTACAGCAAACAAGGCCTCCATTGTTGCACAGTCGCTCAAGATGACGGATAAGGGACGCATCATAACCTTCGCAGGTGCGGTGCGCTTGAATATCGATCCGTCCGCCATCCAAAATCAGGGCCAGTAAAACCGTGCCAAACATGAATTTGCTTTGCCGATCCGCAGTCCGGCGCGCCAGCGCGCTCGTTCTTGCCAGCGCCTTTGCCTTTGCCGTGCCCCATGGCGCATCCGCGCAGTCGAGCACCAGTACGAGCATGGATGGCTTGAAGCTCAACAGCGACGAGCCGATCCAGATCGAAAGCGATCTGCTGGAGATCCGCGAGCAGGAAAAGATCGCCGTGTTCACCGGCAACGTCAAGGCGCTGCAGGGAACCACCGCGCTGCAGGCCGGCAAGATGATCGTCCACTACAAGGACAAGGCCAACGCCGCTCCCGGCGCAAGCGCCTCGGTTGCCAGTGGAAGTGCGGATATCGATACGATCGACGTCACCGAAAAGGTGTTCCTGTCGTCGGGCACCCAGCAGGCGACGGCAGACACGGGCCATTTCGACATGGCCGCGCAGACGTTCACGCTTGAAGGCGACCGCGTGGTGCTGTCGGAAGGCCAGAACGTCTTCGTCGGCTGCAAGCTGACAGTGCAGATGGAAAGCGGCGAAGCGCGGCTCGACAGCTGTGGCCGCAGGGTGCAGATCCAGCTTGATCCAAAATCGCAGCAACAGCAGCAAAAGAAGTAAGACCGGCAAATCGTGAAAATTCCTGTCCTATCAAAACTGCTCGACAAGGGAGCCGCGCAGCCGGCCGCTCCGGTCGAGCCGCAGCTCGACAAGACCCGTTATGACGGCACGCTGATCGCCCATGGACTGACCAAGACCTACAATACCAGGCGTGTGGTCAACGGCGTGTCGCTGGTGGTGCGCCGCGGCGAGGCCGTCGGCCTGCTTGGCCCCAACGGTGCCGGCAAGACCACCTGTTTTTATATGATCACCGGCCTTGTCCCGGTCGATGCCGGCACAATCGCCATCAACGGCAACGACGTTACCGGCATGCCGATGTATCGCCGCGCCCGCCTTGGCGTCGGCTACCTGCCGCAGGAAGCGTCGATCTTTCGCGGCCTGACCGTCGAGGGAAATATCCGCGCCGTGCTGGAAGTCACGGTCAAGGACAGGGACGAGCGCGAGGCCAAGCTCGACGAACTTTTAAACGAATTCCACATCGAGAAGCTGCGTAAGTCGATGGCGGTGTCGCTATCGGGCGGCGAGCGGAGGCGCCTGGAAATTGCCAGGGCGTTGGCCACCAATCCGACCTTCATGCTGCTCGACGAGCCCTTTGCCGGCGTCGATCCGATTTCCGTGTCCGACATCCAGAACCTAGTGCGGCACCTGACGGCGCGCGGCATCGGCGTGCTGATCACCGACCACAATGTACGCGAAACCCTGGGCCTGATTGACAGGGCGTATATCATCCACGCCGGCGAAGTGCTGACGCATGGCCGTGCCAATGACATTGTCAACAATCCGGATGTGCGGCGCCTCTATCTCGGCGACAAATTCAGCCTCTGAACGAACGCGGGCAAGAATCTCGCGTTCCGACCACAGTCCTGCTTGACCAAACTCCTTAAAAAAGCAATTTTTGGGCCAATTGGAATTCTCGGTGCGCCGTAGAGCGGCTTCCAGGTTTCCAAGGGGGAATTGTGGGGAGTTTCGCGTTCGCATGGCCTTATCCGCCAACCTATTCCTGCGCCAGAACCAGTCGTTGGTCATGACACCACAGCTGATGCAATCCATCCAGCTGTTGCAGATGACCAATATCGAACTGACCAATTTCATCGCCCAGGAAGTGGAAAAGAACCCGCTGCTCGAATTGGCGCCAAATGACAATGAAATGGGCAGCGAAGGCGCGCGCAGCAGCGAGTCGGAGCCGGTCGTTGCCGGCGAGAGCGATGGCCACGCCGACAGTCCCGGCAGCAACCTCGAAAGCGACTGGTACGAGCCGGGCCATACCGAAGCCATCAACGAGAAGCTGGATGCCAATTTCGACGGGGTATTCAGCGACGATGGTCCCGCCCAGCGAGCCGACGCCCCCGAACTGCTCGGCCAGTGGAAATCGATGCCCGGCAGCGGCGGCGAAAGCGGCGAAGGCTACGACCTCGACGAATTCGTGGCAGGCCAGATCACGCTCCGCGATCATCTCAACCAGCAGATCCCTTTTGCCGTCACGAAACCCTCCGATCGGCTGATAGCCCAGTCGCTGATGGACCAGCTCGACGATGCCGGTTATCTGCGCGGCGAAATTGCTGAGATTGCCGCTCGTCTCGGCAAAGACGAGAGCGCGGTCAAGGCGGTGCTGCAAACCCTCCAGACGCTGGAACCGGCGGGTATCTTCGCCCGCTCGCTCAGCGAGTGCCTGGCGATCCAGCTCCGCCAGCGGGATCGCTTCGATCCGGCGATGGAGGCGCTGGTCGATCATCTCGACCTTCTCGCCAAGCGCGACTATGCCAGCCTCAAGAAACTCTGCGGAGTGGACGAGGAAGACCTGCTCGATATGCTGGGGGAAATCCGCAAGCTCAACCCCAAGCCCGGCAGCAGCTTCGAAGCCAGCGCATGCGAGGCGGTCATTCCCGACATCGTCGTGCGTCCCTCCTCCGTGGACGGGTGGATGGTGGAACTCAACCCGGACGTCCTGCCGCGGGTACTGGTCAACCAGAGTTATTTTGCCACCGTTGCCAAGCGCGGCACCGCGCGCGACGCCGACCAGATCTTCATGGCCGACTGCCTGCAGACGGCCAACTGGCTGACCCGCAGCCTCGACCAGCGCGCCAAGACCATCATCAAGGTGGCAAGCGAGATCGCCCGCCAGCAGGATGCCTTCCTGCTGCATGGCGTCGACCATCTGCGACCGCTGAACCTGAAGACGGTTGCGGATGCGATCAAAATGCACGAATCCACCGTCAGCCGGGTCACCACCAACAAATACATGCTGACGCCGCGTGGTCTGTTCGAACTGAAATATTTCTTCAGCGTCTCCATCGGCTCCGCGGCCGGCGGCGACAACCATTCCGCCGAAGCGGTGCGCCACCGCATCCGGGCGCTGATTGCGCTCGAAAGTCCTGAAGCCGTGCTGTCCGACGACGACATCGTCCACAGCCTGAAAACAGGTGGCGTCGATCTCGCCCGGCGCACCGTGGCAAAATACCGCGAGTCGATGAATATCCCTTCTTCCGTGCAGCGCCGTCGGGAGAAGCGGGCGGTGGCAAAGGTGGCGGCGGGCTAGCCGGCTCGCGGCATGATTGCACTTGTAATATTGACTCTCGCAGGGCTCCGGCGTAGAAGCCCGCCGCAATTGGTTAACGAGTTAGGACGACATCGCTTTCGCCCGGCATCCATTCGAAACTAGACACATAAACGGGTGAAGCCGCTCGAAAGGCTTGGATGCAAGAGACGCTTGGCGTAAACTGGTACCCGCAAATCACAATAAGAAGGAAAAATCCATGAGTGTGCGAGTATCCGGCAAACATATGGAAATCGGTGAATCGTTCCGGCAGCGGATCGAGGACAGAATCCAGGAGTCCGTAACCAAGTACTTCGATGGAGGATTTTCGGGGCAGATTACCGTCACCAAATCCACCTCGCGTTACGCGGCGGATTGCATGGTCCATCTGGACACCGGTGTGAACCTGCATGCGGCTGGCGAGGCAAACGAGCCGCAGGCGTCCTTCGACATGGCAGCCGAGAGGATCGAGAAGCGGTTGCGCCGTTACAAGCGCAAGCTGAAGGACCATCATGCCGTTCGTGATCTGAACAGCCAAATCGAGATCGCCTACACAGTCATGGACCCCATGGCCGACGACGAAGACGAGATCGCGGAAGATTTCGCCCCTACGATCGTGGCGGAAAGCAAAAAACAGCTTAGAACGATGTCCGTGGCGCGAGCCGTCATGGCGCTCGACATGACAGACGAACCGGTCCTGCTGTTTCGCAGCCCCGGCAATGAAGAACTCAATATTGTCTACCGCCGCAATGACGGCAATATCGGCTGGATCGATTCCGCCAACATCAAGGGCTAAGAACATCGGGAGCGGCGGTTCTCCGCCGCCCCCGATTTCCCACGCTCGGCGGCATAAAGGGATTTTGAAATGGCCTTGGCAGATTTGCTGCAGCTAGACGCGATCATACCCTCGCTCAGGGTAAATTCCAAAAAGCAGTTACTTCAGGAGCTGGCGGCAAAAGCGTCGAAGCTGACGGGTATTGCTGAGCGGGAAATCTTCGACGTGATCCTGCAGCGCGAACGGCTCGGCTCGACCGGTGTCGGCCACGGTATCGCCATTCCGCACGGAAAGATCAGCAAGATCACCAAGATTACCGGAATTTTCGCGCGTCTTGAAACCCCGATCGATTTCGAGGCTCTGGATGACGACCCGGTCGACCTGGTGTTCCTGCTTTTGGCGCCGGAAGGTGCTGGCGCCGATCATCTCAAAGCGCTGTCGCGCATCGCCCGCGTATTGCGTGACCACGACCTAGTCACCAAGCTGAGGGCGACCGATGCGGCGTCGGCGATCTACGCCTTCCTCAACGAGGAACAAGCTTCGAACGCCGCATAATCAAGGTCAATTGCATCAACATGCCGGCCGCTCCTCTTCTCCACCGCGGGGGAGAAGAGGCATCTATACCCGCGGAGGCACCGAAGAAACCGTGCCGCGTGCAATTAGCACCCAATAGGCGCCTGAAAAATCAGGCGTCCTTTTCGTTGACGGCAGCAGTACCGGGTTCGGCCGGCATTTCGGCCTTCTGGCCGCCCTTCGCGACGCCGACCATGGCCGGACGCAGGACACGATCGCCGATCGTGTAGCCCGGCTGCACAACCTGGACGACAGTATTGTTGGGCACGGTGGCATTGGGGATCTCGAACATCGCCTGGTGGAAGTTCGGATCGAATTTTTCGCCGACCGGCTCGATCTTGCGCACGCCGTGGCGTTCCAGCGTTGTCAGCATGGCGCGCTCAGTCATTTCCACGCCTTCGATCAGCGCGGCCAGTCCGGCCTCGGCTGCGGTGCGCGCATCTTCCGGAATGGCATCGATGGCACGGCGCAGATTGTCCGATACGGCCAGCATGTCGCGGGCAAAGCCGGTCACGGCATAGGACTTGGCATCCTTGACTTCGCGCTCGGTGCGACGGCGCAAATTGTCCTGCTCGGCGGCAAGACGCAGGAAGCGGTCGCGCAACTCGTTGTTTTCTGCCCTGATCGCCTCGACGGGATCCGGCTCGGCGACCACGGTATCGGCGCCATCCTGTTCCGTCGATGTGGGCTGGGCCTGGCCAACCGTTGCGTCAGGTCCGTTTCTGTCTGTTTCGTCGGTCATGACGTTCTCCGCATATTTCTGTTTGGGATTTGGTGACCGATATCGAGGTTTGTTGTCGAAAAATCAAGGCTTACCTGAAAAAAGCGCTTTCTTAGAACGCTCTGCGCGGCTCACAACGGGCTGCGCGAAAGGCGGGCCATCAACTGTGCGGTATAGTCGACCATCGGCACGATCCGCGAGTAATTGAGCCGTGTTGGACCTATGACACCGACCGCCCCAACGATACGATCCTCGCCGTCCCTGTAGGGCGCGACGATCAGCGAAGACCCCGACAGCGAGAACAGCTTGTTTTCCGATCCGATGAAAATCCGCACTCCAGGGCCGCTTTCGGCCAGGTTGAGGATCTCCAAAAGACTGTCCTTGCGCTCCAGGTCGTCAAACAGCAGGCGCAGGCGATCGATATCCTCGGTGCCGGCAACGCCCTCGAGCAGATTGGCCCGTCCGCGCACGATCAGCCGCGTCGGCTTTTCTTCATCGCGGCCGCCCGACCAGACGGCCAGGCCGCGCTCGACCAGATCCTGGGAAAGGACGTCGAGCTCTGTTGCCACCTGTTGCTTGAGCGTCACCAACCGGCTGCGCAGCTCGGTCAGCGTCTGGCCGGTCAGATGGGCATTCAAAAAATTGGCCGCTTCCGTCAACTGTGATGCGGTGATGCCGGCTGGCAGTTCGATGATGCGGTTCTCGATCTGGTTATGCTCGCCAACCAGCACCGCCAGCGCCTTGGTCGGCTCCAGACGAATGAACTCTACATGCTTCAGCACCGGATCGCTTTTCGCGGCAATCACCAGGCCGGCGCCGCGGGAAATGCCAGACAGCATGCTGCTGGCCTCGTTCAGCAGGCTCTCCATCGGATTGTCGGGACTGGTTGGACGGATCTTGCGCTCGATGCTGCCGCGCTCCTCGACAGAGAGATCACCGACCTGCATGAAGGCATCGACGAAGAACCTCAGACCAAGCTGGGTCGGCAGGCGCCCGGCGCTGGTATGCGGCGCATAGATCAGCCCGAGGCTTTCCAGATCGCTCATGACATTGCGCACCGAGGCCGGCGACAGCGACATGGGCAGCAGCCGCGACAGGTTGCGCGAGCCGAGCGGTTCGCCGGAGTCCAGATAGCTTTCGACGATGCGCCGAAAAACCTCGCCCGAGCGCTCATCGAGGGCTGCGGCTACATCTCTGACCGGCATTGAGGAAAAAACCATGGGCACTGGGACAATTCGTTGCTGCAAACCGGAAATATAGCCACTCGCCCGGCAATCACCAACGGTAAATTCGCCGACCTTCGCGCGGCGCCGACGTTACCATGGTTTTCCTTTGCAAAACGCCGCGTCGGACCTTAGAAGGCGGTAGATCATCTCGGGAGAATACGATGCGGCCATCCGGCAGAAAACTCGACCAAATGCGCAAGGTCTCCTTTGAGCGCAACTTTTCCAAGCATGCGGAAGGCTCGTGTCTGGTCCGGTTCGGAGATACCCATGTGCTGTGTACGGCCAGCCTTGAGGAAAAGGCGCCGCCGTGGCTGCGCAACAGCGGCAAGGGCTGGGTCACCGCCGAATACGGCATGTTGCCGCGTGCCACCGGCGAGCGCATGCGCCGCGAGGCCTCTGCCGGCAAGCAGTCCGGCCGCACCCAGGAAATCCAGCGGCTGATCGGCCGCTCGCTGCGCGCGGTTGTCGACCTAGAAGCGCTCGGCGAGCGCCAGATCAGCATCGACTGCGACGTCATCCAGGCCGACGGCGGCACCCGCACGGCGTCGATCACCGGCGCCTGGATTGCCCTGCATGACTGCCTGAAATGGATGGAAACCCGCAACATGATCAAGCCGGACCGGGTCCTGAAAGACCACGTGGCGGCCGTCTCCTGCGGCATTTTCGCAAATCAGCCGGTTCTCGACCTCGACTATCTCGAAGACTCGGCTGCCGAAACCGACGCCAATTTCGTCATCACCGGATCGGGCGGCATCGTCGAGATCCAGGGCACGGCCGAAGGCAAGCCTTTTTCAGAGGAAGAGTTCTTGAACCTGCTTAACCTCGCCAAGGGCGGCATCGGCGATCTGGTGGCTTTGCAGAAGCAGACCATTCTCTGAATTTCTGAAGGGGAATAGGCATGGCGGTGCGGCTGGAAGGTATTCTGGAAACAGCGCTCTATGCCGACGACCTCGACGCGGCCGAGGTATTCTACGGCGATATTCTCGGCCTTCTGAAGGTGACGTCGGTACCCGGACGGCATGTTTTCTTCCGCTGCGGCACGGGCATGCTGTTGATCTTCGATGCGCGGCAGACCGAGAAGCCGGTTTCCGGCGGTTCGCTGCCGGTACCGGCGCATGGTGCCCGCGGCCCCGGCCATGTCTGTTTTCGCATGCAGGCGCGCGCGCTGGACGACATGGTGGACTTGCTGAAAAAGGCCGGCGTCGAGGTCGAGGCCGATTTTTTCTGGCCTAACGGCGCGCGATCGATCTATTTCCGCGACCCGGCCGGAAACAGCCTGGAATGCGCCGAAGCAGCACTTTGGAATATTGAATAGGAACACCGATGCGCAAGCTCGACACCAGAACCATCGTCGTCGCCAGCCACAATGCCGGCAAGATCGCCGAGATCGCCGATCTGATCGGCCCGATGGGTTTTTCGGCGAAATCGGCCGCCGAACTGAAGTTCGACGAGCCCGACGAGACCGGCACGACCTTCGAGGAAAATGCCGCGATCAAAGCCCTGGCCTCCGCCCGCGCCTCCGGCCTGCCGTCGCTATCAGACGACAGCGGCCTGGTAGTCGAGGCTTTGGGTGGCGCGCCGGGCGTCTACACGTCCAACTGGGCAGAGAAAGCCGATGGTAGCCGCGATTTCGCCATGGCGATGCAGAAGGTCGAGGATGCGCTGGCCGAACAAGGCGCGGTCACGCCCGAAAGCCGCGCCGCCCATTTCGTCAGCGTGCTGTGCCTTGCCTGGCCGGACGGCCATACCGAGATGTTTCGCGGCGAGGTTGCCGGTACCCTTGTCTGGCCGCCCCGCGGCACTTCCGGCTTCGGCTATGACCCGGTGTTCCAGCCGGAGGGTTTCGACAATACCTTTGGCGAAATGACCGCCGAGCAGAAGCATGGCTGGAAGCCCGGCCAGACTCAGGCGCTGTCGCACCGGGCCCGCGCCTTCAAAACGTTCGTCGAAACCTGCCTGGAGGCCTGATCCACCATGCATGACGCCGCATCGCTTATCTCTCCCGATACGGGCGATCCGGGTTTCGGCATCTATGTGCATTGGCCGTTCTGCGCGGCCAAATGTCCGTATTGCGATTTCAACAGCCATGTTCGCCACCAGCCGGTCGACCAGGCGCGCTTTATCGCCGCGTTTCTGGCCGAAATGGCAACGATGCGCCGCCTCAGCGGTCCGAAGACGGTGACCAGCATCTTTCTCGGCGGCGGCACGCCATCGCTGATGGAGCCGGCGACGGTGGCCGCCGTCCTCGACGGCATTGCCCGCCACTGGCACGTGCCCGAGCGGATCGAGATCACCATGGAGGCCAATCCCTCAAGCGTCGAGGCCGAGCGCTTCCGCGGCTACCGTGCCGCAGGCGTAAACCGCCTGTCGCTCGGCGTCCAGGCGCTCAATGATACCGACCTCAGGCTTCTCGGCCGCCTGCACAATGTCGAACAGGCGATGAAGGCGATTGGGCTTGCGCGCGAGATCTTTCCGCGCATGTCGTTCGACCTGATCTATGCCCGCCCCAAACAGTCGGTCGAGGCCTGGGAACAGGAGCTGAAACAGGCGATCTCCTATGCGGTGGACCATCTGTCGCTCTACCAGCTGACGATCGAGGAAGGCACGCCGTTCTACGCCCTCCACAAGGCCGGCAAGCTAATCGTGCCGGACGGCGACCAGTCGGCGCTGCTTTACGAGGCGACCCAGGAGATTGCCGGTGGGGCGGGCATGCCGGCCTACGAGGTTTCCAATCATGCGGTGCCGGGCGCCGAAAGCCGCCATAACCTGACCTATTGGCGCTATGGCGACTACGCCGGTATCGGCCCCGGCGCCCATGGACGGCTGACGACCGGTCGCGACAAGCTGGCGACCGCCACAGAGCGCCATCCGGAGACCTGGCTTTCAGCGGTTGAACGTGACGGCCATGGCATGGTGGAACAGGAAATGCTCGGCTATGACGAGCAGGCGGACGAATTGCTGCTGATGGGGTTGAGACTACGCGAGGGCGTCGATCTCGCTCGCTGGCAACAGTTTTCCGGCCGCGACCCCGATCCCGACCGCGAGGCATTCCTGATGCAACACGGTTTTATCGAGCGGATCGGCAATTCCCGTCTGCGCTGCACCCCGGCCGGCATGCTGATCCTCGATTCCGTGGTCGCCGATCTCGCCCGCTGAACCGCCTCTCGGCGCATTGGCCTCGGCTCATTTCACGGCCGTGACATGCAGCCAGTCGGTGGGCTCGCCGTCATAGCCGCCGCCGCGCTCATGATCGATGACAGGAGGCCTCCAGCCGGCCCCGGCATAGGCTGCGCCCAGCCATTCGGGATCCGGACGATTGTAGTATCGCTGCAGCCGATCGAGCCCCTCCTGCGATCCCGCCTTGAAACTGGCGTAGAAGATGCCGCCGGGCTTCAGCGCCCGCCATATCCGCGCAAGAACATCGGCAATTCCTTCGCGCGGCACGTGCAGAAGGCAGGCATTGGCCCAGACGCCATCGTAAAGTTCGTCCGCATCGAGTTCCGCGAACCGCAGCACCCGCACCGGCCGGCCCAGCCGCCGTTCCGCCTCCGCCGCCATCTGCGGCGTGCCATCGGTCGGATCGACATCGAACCCGGCAGCGATCATCGCCGCGCTGTCGGCGCCGCTGCCGCAACCGAGCTCCAACACCTGGGCACCCGGCGATAGCCTTGCCAGGAACGGTTCAAGCCGATCGGCCTTGCTCGTCCGGTTGCGGCCGGCATAGGTGGCGGCATTGTCGGCGTAGAAACGCAACGACGGATCTGGCGGCAGGGTCATGCTGCGTCTCCGGTGTCGTGGCACGGGGCTGGCGTCGGCCCGGCCGAAAGCGGCTTCGTGACCAAAGCCGCCGCGCTGGCCAAATAGGTATGTTCGTCATGGTAGGGCCAGACCCGACCATCCGCCCGCCCCGGATGGGGCCCGGGTCCTCGGGTCGAGCCCGAGGATGACGAAGGCAGGCGTTCGCATCACCATAAGGAAAAGGCCGGCATTTTGCTGCCGGCCCCCTGTATCAGGCGTTGTTTTCGTTGATCAGGCGCTTCAGAAGTTCGACCTCGTGGCTGAGCTTGGTATCGCCGCTGATCAGTTCCTCGATCTTGCGCACCGCATGCAGCACCGTGG
>Ga0247738_10000883_pt1 | contig 11016 bp, 8 predicted proteins | sample UWRJL013104B2_FD_180936 | JGI IMG/M metagenome (GOLD analysis project Ga0247738, IMG submission 180936) | Plant litter microbial communities from Arlington Agricultural Research Station in Wisconsin, United States - UWRJ-L013-104B-2 | ecosystem: Environmental > Terrestrial > Plant litter >...
GAAATTAAAAGAATTGGAGGCTGTCTTGAAACCATTTTCTAACCGGAATGGTTTTTTAAAGAAGTACAGAGTACAATGAATATCTTACTTTTCTTATTTGTAGAACTTTCATGATTATATTTTATGCAGCTATTACCCATAGACAGACGAAGTAATCTGAGCCGCGAGGAATTCATCGAAAATTACCTTAAACCAAAACGTCCCGTCGTTTTTACGGATCTGGCAAAAGACTGGCCGGCTCTCAGTAAGTGGACTTTTGAATGGCTCAGAGATAACCACGGAGATTTGGAGGTTCCTCTTTTCGACAACAACGTTCATAATTCAAAAAGCTATTACCAGGCCGCAAAAACCATGCGTTTCGGTGATTATCTCAGCTTAATCGAAAAAGGTCCCAGCGATCTCAGAATATTCTTATTCGACATTTTCAAAAAAGCCCCTGAGCTCAAAAGCGATATCCGCTTCCCGACCATCATGGACGGCTTTCTTAAAAGTTACAAGTTTATGTTTTTCGGAGGTCAGAACTCCGTTGTGAACCTGCATTACGACATGGATTGCTCCCATGTTTTTCTGACACAGTTCCAGACCAGGAAACAAATCATCCTGTTTTCTCCGGAAGACAGTGAGAAAATCTACCACCACCCGTACACTGTGCAGAGCCACATTGATCCGCTTAAACCGGATTATGAGAAGTTTCCGGCACTTAAAAATGTAAAGGGGTATGAAGCCATTATCGGTCACGGAGAAACGATATTCATGCCTTCACTCTGGTGGCATTATATCAAATATGTGGACGGTGGTTTCAGTGTAGCCTTAAGAGCCAATGACTCTGTATTTACACAGGTGAGAGGCGGTTATAACCTGGTTCGTCATACCGTTATCGACAAAGGGATGAATTTCCTGATGGGTGAAAACTGGAAAAAATGGAAAGAAAAGAAAGCCATGGAAAATGCACAGGAAGCCTTGAAAGAGGAAGCCTGAGCATAAAACTTCATTAAAAGTCCTCATCTGAAATCTGTTCAGGTGAGGATTTTTCTTTTACCGGAGTTTGCTGGGATTCCATTGTCCTCACAATTTTTTCGAGGTTCATGCTTCTTGCAGAGGCATCAAAAATCTCACGGTACACCCCCTCATCAGCATACAGCGTTTCATGCGTGCCGTGCTCTGCCAGGTGGCCTTTCTGCAGCACGTAAATTTCATCGGAATCAATGATCTGAGAGAGGCTGTGTGAAATGACAATCACGGTCCTGTTGGCTTTTATGGCATCCAGACTGATCCTGATCTGTTCCGTGGCGATGACATCCAGGCTCGCGGTGGGCTCGTCCAGGATAATGATCGGCGGGTTTTTCAAAAACAGACGGGCTATCGCAATGCGTTGCTGCTGTCCTCCGGACAAGGTGTGGGCATCGGACTCATATTTTTTGGGCAACTCCATGATCTGATCGTGCAGGTAGGCTTTTTTGGCAGCTTCTTCCACCTCCTCAAAAGTGGCCTTCATTTCTCCATACCTGATGTTTTCTTCGATAGTACCTTTAAAAATGTGATTCTTCTGCAGCACCATCCCGATGTCACTTCTGAGCACGTCGGTGTCATAATCCTGGATATTGACACCATCCAGCAGGATCTCTCCGGAGTCAGGTAAATAGAACTTGGTCAGCAATTGCACGAGGGTCGACTTGCCCGCTCCCGACACCCCCACCAGGGCGGTGGTCTTGTTTTTCCGGATGACCATACTGATGTCATGCAGGGCCTTCATGCCATTCGGATAAGTGAAATTCACATTCCTGACCACGAAATCCCCTGCTATGTTTTCAGGATGATAATGGCCGCTCAGCTCCTTTTCATCCTCGGCATCCAGCACCTGGAAAAAACCCTCCGAGTAAACGAGGGCTTCGTTAAATTCGTCGTAAATCCTGTGGAGTTGTTTGATCGGGGCTGACACATTACTGAACAGCATGATATGGAACATAATAGCTCCGATGGACATTTTCTGATCCAGAACCAGGTAGATGGTCAGGATAATGATCAGAACCACACCGATCTGCTCCACAAAGCTTTTGAGCCCGTCAAAGAGGAAATTGCTCTGCCTGGTCTTTAATTGCAGCCTCACGAGGGACTGTTGCAGCCCATATTGCTTGATCTCCTCATATTGTTCCCTCACAAATGACTTGATGACCACGATGGCATCAATGATGTTGACCAGGCCGCTGTTCTTTTGTTCCCTCTGTCTTCTCAGGTTTATTCTTACCCCTTTCAGTTTATTGGCCTGCACAATGCTGATCCAGAAATAGACCGGCAAAATCGTAACGGCTACCAAACCGACATAGACATTGGCCGAGAACATGAAGATCAGGGCTACGATGGCATTGGCAAACAAAGGGAAAATATCTATAAAGATGTTCTGGATCAGTTTGGTGAGGCTTTCAACCCCTCTGTCGATCCTGGTCTGAAGTTTCCCGGTCTGGTTTTCATTGTCCGTAAAAAATGCCAGGCGGTAAGACAGTATCCTTTGAATCGCGTTCTGGGCCAGCTCGCTGGAAACATTGATCCGGATTTTTTCTCCGTAAAACTTCTGCCCGAACTGTATCAGGGAGTTGATGATTTCTTTGCCGAACAAAATGGCGGATATCATGAAAAGCAGTGAAATACCATCTTTCAGACCCTTGCCCTCGTTGAGCATTGTCTGCACCGAATCTACAGTATAGCGAAGAACAACCGGGTTGACCTGGGCTGCCAGTGAGCCGATGAGCGTTAAAAGCAAAGTAAGAGCCACCAGTTTGTTATTGGGCTTTACATAAGGTCTGAGACGTTGAATAACCTGCCAGAAGTTCATATTTAATTCTTTGTGGAAAATATTAAAAGTAAGAATATTATGGTAAAGTTTCCGGATCCGCCGTTAATTTTCAATCCTTCCTGCTCCGCAATGCGTTTATATAGTCATTCAGACACTTACCGATATGATAAAACTAAGCTTTTTTCTTTTAATGACGGGTCTTGTTTCCTGCGAAGCAAAAGAAAACCAGGAGATGATTCAAACCACACCTGTCAGTCCGGGCCCCCAGGCTAAATACAGCTACCTGGCCCTGGGTGACAGTTATACCATCGGCCAGAGTGTGCCGGCGGATCAGTCTTTCCCGTATCAGCTGCAAAAAAAACTGCAAATGAACGACAGGCCCGTGGGAGAACCGTTTATTATTGCCCGGACTGGCTGGACCTGTGATGACCTTATGTCATCCATCAATGCCCAGGTTAAAGCCGGTGATCAATATCAGCTGGTGACGCTGCTTATCGGGGTGAATGACCAGTACAGGGGATATAATATCAAAGATTATCCGGCCAGATTCAAAGCATTGCTTCAAAAAGCCATCAGCCTGGCAGGAAACAACCCGCAAAATGTGATCGTGGTGTCTATTCCTGACTATGGGGCCACGCCTTACGGAGCGGGAAGTGCTGCTGCCATCGGCAAAGAAATCGATGCCTATAATGCCATCAACAAGACCATTTCTGAAGAATTGCTGGTCAACTATGTCAACATTACGGATATCTCAAGAATGGGTCTTTCTGACCCTGAGCTGGTGGCCAGGGATGACTTACACCCTTCCGGAAAAATGTACGGGTTGTGGATAGACAGAATCCTTCCTGTGGCCATTAAAATATTGAAATAAGTCCTTTTAACGCAACTCGGGAATCTGGATACCGGTGATTTTCCGGTAAAGATCGATGGCATATAAGTCTGTCATTCCGGAAATAAAATCTACCACAGCCTGGAGGTTATGGTAAAGAGGCTCATCTGGATGAATACCAAACTGAGCGGGCACCACCAGCAGTATTTTCTTTGATTTGGCCAGTTTAGGGTTCAGAACGGCCTTGACAAACTCCTTGAGCAAACCACCAATAACATGGTAACCGGCGATCTCGATCTCTATGACCGATTTGTGGTTATAGATTTTACGAACAGAGACTTCATCTATCTTCTTCAAAAGAGCGATCGAACGTTCATCCACGAGGTCAATCAGGGACTTATTAAGTGTGCCGTTGAGCAAGGCTTCCTCGTTTTCTATAAAAACCTCCGTGCATTTTTTGGTCAGAAAATTGATCAGCATGGCTCTTAACAAGGAAAGCTGCTGTTTTTCATCCTCAATTTCAGCTATTTTTTTGTGCAGGTAGTCATTTTCCTGCTCCCCTTCAAAAAACGGCAGCAACAAGTCCTTCGTTTGCTCTATGCTGATAATATTCAGCCTGAAGGCATCTTCCAGGTCTATGATCCGGTAACAGATATCATCTGCAGCCTCTACCAGGAAAACAAAGGGATGACGGGCATAAGTGTTTTTGGCTTCGTCGATGATGTCGATCCCCAGTTCTTCTACAATCTCTTTATAATACGTTATTTCAGAGTCAAAAAAACCGGATTTTTTCGTGGAGATGAGTCCTGTTTCTTTCTTAAAACCATGGGTAGAATCTACAGGGTATTTGATGATGGAAGCCAGTGTCGTGTAGGTCAGTTTCAGGCCCAGTTTCAGGAAAATCCTGGTTAAGATCCTGAAAGCATTGGCATTGCCTTCAAACCACCGGAAGTCGTTCAGCTGGTTTTCAGTCAGTTCTTTTTCAATGACTGCCGCCTGTTCAGGGTCCAGTTCGTTAAAGAAAGTCCTGATGGCCTCTTCTCCCGAATGCCCGAAAGGCGGGTTGCCGATGTCATGGGCAATACAGGCCGTCTGGATCACATCAGAAAGCTCAAACCGGTAAAAATTATGGGTGTTTTCTGAAAATTCTTCTTTGTATTTTTCACTTAGTTTTTCGCCGACGGCCCTGCCGAGTGAGCGGCCCACTGAGGCTACCTCGAGGCTGTGAGTGAGCCGGTTATGCACAAAAACAGCACCCGGCAAAGGGAATACCTGCGTTTTGTTTTGCAGTCTTCTGAATTGCGAAGAAAAAATCAGGCGGTCATAATCACGCATGTAATCTCCCCGGATTTCGTCTCTCTGCTGTCTGTTACTTGACCCGAAGCGTTTATTTGAAAAAAGTGTCTGCCAATTCATAAATGGGAATAATGGGTGATGATGCTGTTGTGGTTTCAGAGCTCTCTTTTTTCTATTTCTTTACGGATGACATTCACGATAACCTCCTCCACTTTATCCTCCTTGATGGATAGTATCGCAAAAACCAGGATGTAGACGCCCAGCATGATGGCGTAGCCTGCCCACGAACTTCCGATCCACTGGTTAAGTAAAACGGCAATGAGTATGCTGGCAAAAATGATAATGGCAAAAAGTACAAGAAAAGTGAACAATTTAATTAAAAACTGAGCGGCCAGGCCTTCGAGCTTTTCCTGGATTTCAATTTTCTTCAGCTCAAATTTGGCTTCTACCAACCTCACCAGGTTGTCTTTTAACTCTCCGAAATTGAAGTATTCCGAAATCTTACTTTTTATTCCCATGATCTTATGTTGTTAAACAGCGTCTACATTGACGACAAACTGTACAGATTTAAATTGCTTTTCAGCGGCTAAATTTACTAATTCTTCTTTTAGCAATTGCTTTGTGGCTTTGATATTTAATTTATCCTTCTCCAGTTTGAGCCAGACTTCAAACAAAAATTTGTTGCGGATCCGCTCTACCAGCGATTTTTCCGGGCCTAAAACCCTGTCTTTTCCCAACCTTGCCGCCAGCTGATTCGCCAGCCTTCCTGCTGCCTGGTGGGCCAGCACCTGGTCTACGTCTTTTATCGTGATTTCGATAATTCTTGAGAAAGGCGGATAATTGAAAGCTTCTCTTTCCTGTATCTCCGTGTCATAAAAACCCACGTAATCATTGTTCAGGATAAACTGAAGAATCGGGTTCTGCGGGCTTCCGGTTTGTATGAGCACTTCGCCGTGTTTATTTCTTCGTCCGGCCCTGCCGCTCACCTGGGTAATCATCTGGAATGCTTTTTCACCCGCTCTGAAGTCGGGAAAATGGATCATCTTATCTGCATTGAAAATCCCGACGAGGCTCACATTGTCAAAGTCAAGTCCTTTGGAAACCATCTGGGTACCCACGAGAATATCGGTCTGCCCTTCTTCAAACTCCCCGATGATCTGCTGGTAAGCATTCTTGGTCCGCGTGGTATCAAGGTCCATTCTCCTGATGATGGCCTCAGGGAAAATCTCCTTGAGGTCATCTTCTATTTTTTCGGTCCCTACGCCTACTGTCTTCAGTCTTGTTGAGCCGCAATCCGGGCAGGTTTTGGGAGCCGATTCTTTATGTCCGCAATAGTGGCAAACCAGCTGACCGCTGTTGAGGTGATAGGTCAGACTGACGGCACACTGGTCGCAGGAACCAATCCAGTTACACTCCTCACAATTCATGTACGGAGCGTACCCGCGACGGTTCTGAAATATAATGGTTTGTTCTTTTTTGCTGAGATTGTCGCTGATGGCCTGGTACAGCCGGCTTGAAAACTCCAGCTTCATGGTTTTGTTCTTTTTTTCAGCCTTTAGGTCTATCAGCTGAATGTCAGGCAATTGTGCATCGCCAAATCTGCGAAGCAATTCTACCAGGCCATATTTCCCCTGCTTAGCCTGATAATAAGACTCAAGGGATGGAGTGGCAGAACCCAGTAAAACTTTCGCATTTTGCTTGATACCCAGCATGATGGACACGTCCCTGGCATGGTATCTCGGGGCAGGGTCAAATTGTTTATAGGACGACTCATGTTCCTCATCCACAATGATCAGTCCGAGGTTTACAAAAGGTAAAAAGATAGCGGACCTTACTCCGACAACAAACTGGAAACGGCCTTCCAGGATACCTTTCCATACTTCAACGCGTTCGTTATCTGAAAATCTGGAATGATACACGCCCATTTTATCCCCGAAAACCTTACGGAGCCTTCCGACAATCTGAGTGGTCAAGGCGATTTCGGGCAGCAGAAGCAGTATCTGCGAGCCGCCTTCCATAACTTTCTGGACCAGGTCTATATAAACTTCCGTCTTTCCGCTACCTGTGATCCCGTGAAACAAGACGACGTCTTTGCTTTTAAACTGGTCTATGATGCCGTTGACGGCCTTGTCCTGGTGTTCTGTCAGTTGAATGTCCTGGGCCTCAAAATCTCCGCCCTCTTCCAGCCGGCTAATGACGACTTCAAATTCTTCCAGGATGCCTTTTTCAAGCAGGGTTTTCAATGACGAGTCAGAAATCTCCCCTTTTTTCAATAAGGATTTGTCAACACCGTGGGCATTTTTTGTCAGAAGGTCATTGAGCGGAACATGATTGAGATATTCCAGGATCACCTCCTGTTGTTTGCTCGTTTTTTCCAGGCGTTCTATCAGGTTCAGAATTTCCTCAGAGCCTTCATAGACTCTTTTCAGCCTGACTTTCTTAACAATCTTCGGTTTGTATTTTTCCTTAACCTCCTCAAACAGGATGATGGCATGCTTGGCAGTGAGGTCCTTGATCGTTTTATTGATGTTTTTGCTGCTGACCAGCCGGGCTACCTCCTCATAGTTGAGCGAGTCCTGGTCCTGCAGCAAGGCTACCAGCCTTTTTTCATCGTCGTCCAGTAATTCAGGATTGGCAAAGTCAGGATTATACTGGATTTTTGACTGGCTCGATATCTTCAGTCCCGAAGGCAAAGCAACATTCATAACCTCGCCCACATTACACATATAGTACTCGGCAATCCAGTTAAACAGCCACAGCTGCCCTGAAGTAACCACCGGTTCGAGGTCTAATAATTCCAGGATGTATTTGGCTTTGTATTTAGCCGGGGGTGACTGGTGTACTTTGGCTATAACGGCCGTCACTACCCTTGACTTTCCGAACTCCACGACGATCCTCGACCCAACCCTCACCAGATCAGACAATTCCCGCGGAACCCTGTAAGTAAACAGCTGTGGAATAGGTACAGGTAAAACCGCATCTACAAAACACGTTATTTCCTCTTCAAAAAGTACCTGCTCCGAATCCATCTGTTTGATAAGTTTAAACCACGGCAAATATAATGATCAACAGCCTTGAAAATCCAAAACAGAGATCTGATCGTAAATAATAGAACGATATTCATCGATTTATAAATCCCTGTTCTCCGGTCAGCGTATTAAACGTACCGGAATTGTAAAAGAAATGAGGTGTTTTGTTTAAATATATTTACAGTTAATTAAACAAATAATGAACAAAAGAACCCTCTTTAAGACCACCAAATCAATTGATTTAACTATAAATCATTAAATTTAAATACCTAATTGCCATCATGTAAACAAAAATAAAAGAAAACTCTTTTTATTTTGTTTAATCTTTTATACTTTTGATTCAACAAAATAAAAATCTATGACAGCAATAGAATTTAATTATGCCATTTGTAATACATCAAGAACCCTCAGGTCTTTTGCCATAAGACTTACGAAAGATGTTGATGATGCCAACGACTTATTGCAGGATACGCTGGTAAAAGCTTTTCTGAACAGGGAAAAGTACCTTGACGGTACCAATCTCAAAGCATGGCTATATACCATCATGAAGAATACCTTCATTACTAATTATCAGCGGATGATCCGTAAAAATACCTTTATTGATAATTCTGAAAACCTTCATTACCTCAACAGCTCTGCAGCGATGATTGAGAACGGAGCCTATTCAAAATTTGCCCTGGAGGATATTCACAAGGCCTTAAACTCACTTGATACGGTTTACAGTGATCCTTTTATGATGTATTTCAACGGCTACAAATACCACGAAATTTCGGATAAGCTGGAGATCCCGATCGGAACCGTTAAAAACAGGATTCATATAGCGAGGAAAGAGCTGAAAGACCAACTGAAGATTTACGAAAATGCATTGGGCTGAACAGAAATTATAACCATGAAAATCTATTTGTTAAGTAGTTTTGAGGTGTAAAGAGTGACAAATCGAAAAGGTTGCCTGTTTAATCAGACAACTTTTTTTATCTTGTCAATATCAAATAATCAATTTTTATGAAAAAGAAAGTAATCGTTATAGGATCAGGATTTGCAGGTCTGGCCGCCGCCACAAAACTTGCAGATCAGGGCTATGCCGTTACCATTCTTGAAAAAAATGAAAGTCCCGGGGGCAGAGCCCGGATTTTTGAGGTTGAAGGCTTCAGGTTTGATATGGGGCCGAGCTGGTACTGGATGCCCGACGTTTTTGAGCGTTATTTTGCAGAATTCGGCAAAAAACCTTCTGATTATTACCAGTTGGTCAGACTCGACCCTTCTTATAAGGTCATCCTGGCAGAACATAAAGAAATCGACCTTCCTGCCGGCATCGCTTCATTAAGGGCACTGTTTGAAGAAATGGAGCCGGGTTGCGGTGAAAAATTTGACCGGTTTCTGACCGAGTCGGAGTATAAATACAAAGTAGGCATCGGTGAGTTTGTCTGGAAACCCTCGCTTTCCATCCATGAGTTCTTTGATTTCAGATTGCTTTCCAAAGCCCTGAGTCTCGACTTGTTCGCTTCATTCGGAAAACACATCCGGAAGTTTTTCAGCCATGAAGACATCCTGAAAATCATGGAGTTTCCAATTCTTTTCCTGGGGGCCACCCCTCAGAATACGCCCGCCTTATACAGCCTGATGAACTATGCAGAAATAGCCCTGGGCACCTGGTATCCTATGGGCGGCATGCACAAAATCATAGAAGGCATGGTGGCACTGGCCCATGAAAAAGGGGTGAAAATCATTTGTAACCAGGCCGTCACCGGCATCGAGGTAGACAAAGGCAAAGCCCGTAAAGTACACACCGCGACGGCTACTTATGACGCCGACATTGTGGTGGGCGGGGCCGATTACCACCATATTGAAAAACACCTTCTCACAGAGGAATACAGGAATTATTCAGACAAATACTGGGATAAGCGGGTCATGGCCCCTTCATCTCTGCTGTTTTATGTGGGTGTCGGCAGGAAAATAGATAAGCTGACCCATCACAATCTTTTCTTTGATGAAGATTTTGACCTGCATGCGGATGAAATTTATACACATCCGAAATGGCCGACGAAACCGCTCTTTTATGTGTCTGCTCCTTCGGTGACGGATGCCTCTGTGGCTCCGGAAGGTTCTGAAAATTTATTCATCCTGATCCCGGTGGCTCCTGATCTGGACGATGAGGAAGCAACAAGGGAAAAGTATTTCCAAATTGTCATGAACAGGCTGGAGAAGTTTGTGGGGCATGACATCCGCTCTCATATGGTGTTCAAACGGAGTTTTGCGGTGAGCGACTTCAAAAAAGAATACAATTCATTTAAAGGAAATGCTTACGGACTGGCCAATACACTCCGCCAGACGGCCATCCTGAAACCGTCGCTTAAAAACAATAAGGTCTCCAATTTGTTTTATACGGGACAGCTCACAGTACCCGGCCCGGGCGTGCCGCCTTCCCTGATCTCGGGTCTTGTGGTGGCAGAGGTAATCGTGAAAGAATGGGGCGGGGGCTCACTGATTCCGGATCAAAAAGAGGTACTTCAAGTCACAAACTAAGGATTTTTCAATCAAAACTGACTAAAAACTATGTTCTCACTATATGAAAAAACAACTTTCGGATGCAGTAAACTCATCACTGAGCAATACAGCACTTCTTTTACCCTGGGCATCAAAACCCTGGACAGGAAGTTTCACGATCCGGTTTTTGCCATTTATGGTTTTGTCAGATTTGCTGATGAAATAGTAGATACTTTCCACGATTTTGACAAGAAGAAACTGCTTGAAAGATTTAAGCACGATACCTACCAGGCCATAGAAGAGGGTATCAGCCTTAACCCGGTGCTGCATTCATTTCAGAAGGTGGTCAGACAATATGGCATTGATCTTTCCCTGATTGAATCTTTCCTTTACAGCATGGAAATGGACCTGAACAACACCGCTTATGACCCTAAAGAATATAACGAGTACATTTTCGGATCTGCCGAGGTAGTCGGCCTGATGTGTCTTAGAGTGTTTTGTGAAGGAGATGAAAAGCTATATGATCATTTACAATCTGATGCCCGCAGCCTTGGAGCGGCATTCCAGAAAGTCAACTTCCTGAGAGA
>Ga0247738_10000884_pt1 | contig 11006 bp, 11 predicted proteins | sample UWRJL013104B2_FD_180936 | JGI IMG/M metagenome (GOLD analysis project Ga0247738, IMG submission 180936) | Plant litter microbial communities from Arlington Agricultural Research Station in Wisconsin, United States - UWRJ-L013-104B-2 | ecosystem: Environmental > Terrestrial > Plant litter >...
TTGTAGGGCACGTGCAGCATCTCGGTCCCCAACGATCGTTGCAGCAGCACGCCTGCCAGATGCTGCGGGCCGCCCACGCCGGGAGAGGCGTAGCTCAGCTGCCCGGACGAACTCTGGTGGGCCTTGTCTTTGAGTTGGGAGAAGGTTTGAGCGCCAAGGTTCGGCGAAGCCACCAGGACCAGGGGAACCGAGGCCACCATGCCGATGGGCGTGAAGCTCTTGTTCGGGTCGTATTTGACCGGGTAGAACGATGGCGCCAGCGCAACATTTGAAACGGTACCCATGAGCAATGTGTAGCCGTCGGCGGGCGACGCGGCAACCAGGGCGGCGCCAATCGTCCCGGCAGCGCCGGCCTTGTTCTCCACCACCACCGCTTGGCCCAGGATTGGCGCCATTTCATTGGCCACTGCGCGGGCAAGCATGTCCGGTGCGCTACCGGCCTCGGATCCCACCACGATTCTGATCGCGCGAGATGGGTACTTGTCTTGCGCCATCGTGGTGCCGAGGGTCATGGTGACCGCTATCGCGAGAACGCATTGCCGACGCGCCCGGTCCATTTTCGTGAAGGACATTTCTTGTCTCCTGGTGTCAATTTGGAGTGCATCATCTGCCCCTTATTGATGTCCGTAAAATGAAAATCATTGATCTATTGATAACCCTGGGCTATTAAAGAGATGTCCGACCACAAACAGATTGGCCTGCTCATGAACCGCTTGCGGATGAGGCAACTCGCCCTTCTGCTCGCCATCGACGAACAGGGAACGTTGGGTGCGGCGGCGTCATCTTTGGGCATGACGCAACCTGCCGCTACCAAGATGCTCCATGAGTTGGAGCGGTCGTTGGGGCAGAAGCTCTTTGAGCGAGTGGGCCGAACGATTCAGATGAACTCAGCCGGCCGATGTGCGCTACTGAGTTTTCGCGGCATGCGTGGAACGCTGGAACAGCTCCACCGCGAGTTGCATGAGCTGCAACTGGGAAGTTCAGGCAGGGTGTCGGTGGGCAGCATCATGGCTGCCTCGCCCACCTACCTGACCGGTGCCATCGAAAAACTGAAGAGCGATCTTCCACTGCTCTCCATCAACATTGCCGTTGGCACAAGCAACGAGCTGATGGATCGACTTGACGAGGGGGAGCTTGACGCCGTCATTGGTCGTGTGCCTGCAGGCGGTGGGGCGTATATTTTTCGGCCTCTCGCGGAAGAGGAAATATCCGTGGTGTGCTCGCCAACCCATCCATTGGCCAGGGTGCGCAATCCATCCTTTGAGCAGATCAGCAAGTTCCCGTGGGTGTTTCAACAAGAGGGTTCGCCGATGAGGGAGGTCATCGCTCAAGAGTTCAGAGAGCACCATGCTGCGCTCCCGCGTGGGCTTCTTGAAACATCGTCCACGTTGATCACTGTGCATCTGATCTCTCGCACACAGATGGTCTCTGTCCTGCCACAGTCCGTCGCAAAAGGCTTTTCCAAAAAGGGAATGTTGGGCATCGTGAAGTACAGGATGCACAACCGCTTGGCCTCATACGGAAGCGTCACACGCAGCGACAGGCCGATGTCTGCGCAGGCTGCGTACTTTCTTCAGCTCGTTCATGAAACGCCACGCACCGACTGGTAGTGTCTTTGGCAGGTGAACGAAGGGCTTGAAACAGGTCTTTCACGTTGTGGCGATCTGAGGTCTTCGAGTGGCAGCAATGCTTTTCTGAACGCCTTGACCTTGCGTTCATTCGATATTTTTTTAATATCGAAAAGAATACATAACGAGTATTTGAACGTATCGTTATGTCGACCTACGATCCGCTCATTGGAAGTATCTGATGAAGCAGATCCCTAAATATTCCCTGACGGCGATCGTGATTCACTGGCTGGCGGCGCTGATGATTCTGTGCGCCATCGCGATGGGTGTGTACATGACAGGCCTGCCGATGTCGCCGGCCCGGCTCAAGCTCTACAACTGGCACAAGTGGCTGGGTGTCACCATTCTGGTGCTCTCCTTCGTCCGCCTTGGGTGGCGCGCCACGCACCGCCCGCCGGCGGACCTGCCCATGCCGCTCTGGCAGCGCCGGGCCGCCCACATCTCGCACGGGCTGATGTACGCACTGTTTTTCGCCGTGCCGCTGGTGGGCTGGACCTACAGTTCCGCGTCCGGTTTTTCCGTGGTCGTTTTCGGGATCTTGCCTTTGCCTGACCTGGTGGCGCCCGACAAGGCACTGGCGGATGTCCTGAAATCTCTTCACGCGGGTCTGGCGTTGACGCTTGGAGCGGTCATCGCGCTGCACTTCGCGGCCGTGATCAAACACCAGTTGCTCAACAAGCACGACATTCTGTCGCGCATGGTCCCGTGGATGGCTGAAAAGAACCAGGCATGAACAAGAGACTTCGCATCGGCATCGCCGCTTCCGTCCTTGCGGGCGCTGGTACGGTGATGGCACAGACATTGGAACCGGCGCAAAGCGAGATCGTTTTCACCTTCCGTCAGATGGGCGTGCCCGTGGAGGGGCGCTTTACGAAGTTCAGCGGCCAGGTCAACTTTGACCCCAGGAAGCCTGAGGCGGGCAAGGTTGCGCTGCGCATCGACACCGGCAGCGCGCGCTTCGGTTCTGCGGAGATCGACGTCGAGGCGGCCAAGAGCGACTGGCTCCATGTCACGAAATTTCCCCAGGCCAGCCTTGATTCTGCGGCCATCAAAGCTGCGGGGCCGGGCCGATATGAGCTGGCCGGCCAACTGAGCATCAAGGGAATGGCCAGGGACGTTCAGATCCCGGTGACGCTGGTCAAAAGCGGCGCCATGACCGTCGCCACCGGCGTCTTCACGGTCAAGCGGCTCGAATTCAAGATCGGCGAGGGGGCTTGGTCGGACACCTCCATGGTCGCCAACGAGGTGCAGGTGAAATTCAAACTCTCGCTGTCCGGCATGGCCGCGCTCTAACCATCCAGTGAAAACCATGAAAAAACTCTTGTCTCTGCTGCTTGTGGCTTCGGCATGCGCATCGGCGCACTCGGCCTCCTACAACCTCGATCCGCTGCACACCCACATCATGTTCGAGATCGATCACATCATCTCGACCAACCGCGGACGCTTTGACAAGAAGGAAGGCATCGTCGAGTTTGATCCGCAGGCCAAGACGGGCAGTGTGAGCCTGACCGTGGACATGACCTCGATCAACACGGGCGTTGCGCCCTTCAACAAGCAGCTGCAGTCCAAGGACTTCTTCGATGTGGAGCAGCACCCGACGGCCAGGTTCGTGGCGGACAGCTTCGTCTTCAACGGCGACAAGGTGTCTGAAGTCAACGGCAACCTGACCCTGTTGGGGAAGACCCACCCCGTCAAGCTGAAGGCATTGCGCTTCACCTGCTACATGAACGGCATGCTCAAGCGCGAAGTCTGCGGCGGTGACTTCGAGGCCACCATCAACCGCAGCACCTGGGGCATCGAGTTCGGCATTCCCCGTTTTCCGGACAGCGTCCGGTTGCTGCTGCAGGTCGAAGCGATCAGGCAGTGATCGTCTGACTGCGGCCCGCCCTTGGCGCAGTCCAAGCCGATGACGGGGCCGAGACGGTTGGATATGGCGGTAATGGGGGCGCATCGCTCACCGGGGGAATCGCCCTGGCGAGCAAGTGCCCTGCTATCAGCGCCTGGATTGGCCGCCGCTGCGCGGCCAACCTCTTGGTGTCAGAAATTGTGTGAGATGCCCACCTGCGCACCGCGCGCCGAACCACCAGGGGTAGCCGCGGGTGAGCTGTCGGCCGTGACGTAGGCCGCGGCGCCCTTGTTGCGGATGCCGCCGTACATGGCATAGGCCGACGTGCGTTTGCTCAGCCGGTGCACGTAACCGATGGCAAGCTGGCTGGCGTCGTCCGACTCCAGGCCCGGGCCGGAGCGGTCGGACCGGGCCAGGGAGAGCTTGATGTTGCCTGCACCCACGGGCACGGACACGCCCACCATGAGATTGACCTGCTTGTCGTTGGGGACCTGCTGCACATAGTAGTTGGCGTACAGCTTGGTGGCGGTGAAGTCGTAGGTGCCGCCCAGGCTGGCCGTCTTGTAGCGTCCTCCAGGCGTGTCCGTGGTGGCGTAGGCACCTGCCACATCGAACGGGCCGCTGGCATACCCCACACGCACGCCGCGGTACTTGGCACCCGCCATGCCTTCGGCCAGGGTCATCATGGCCTGCCCATAGAAACCGCCCAGATTCTTGGGCGTGAAATAGCCGATGGAGTTGTCCGACCGTACCAAGGTGCGCGCACCGCCCACGCCAAAAGGCCAGCCTTCGATGATGTTGCTGGAGCCACCCACACCGACGGTACCGAAGGGTGAGAACTGCGAGAGGTTCCAGAAGGTCGGCGTGTAGTCGCGGCCCAGGCGCAGTTCACCCAGGGACTGGCTGGCCAGGCTGAGCGTGGAGCGGCGCGAGAAGAACACCCCCTGGAGCTGCCCGGTGTCGGGCAGAAACGCGGACTCCAGCCAGAAGCTGGCCGACAGGCCTCCGCCCAGGTCTTCCGTTCCGCGGAAGCCGAATCGGCTCGGGAAGATGTTTGCTCCCTGGTCCATCGCGTTGTTGGAGGTGCCACCGGCCTTGGTCGATGTCAGGTTCAGATCCACCGTACCGAAGAGCTGCACGGAAGATTGGGCGATGGCCGCCGGACTCAGCGCGGCGCAGGCGGTCGCTGCGAGAGCGGATTTCAGGCTGCGGATCCATATGGGTTGGTTCATTTCGTCTCCAAGGAGTAAGGGGGATGAGCCGCACTTCCTGTGCAGGAACGTGCGGGCTGGCGAATCCTAGGAGGGGTGATCCGTATCGACCAATACTCTTTTTGAGTCGATCACGATACTTAATTCGTATGACCTGTGTCTGAGCCGATCGAAACCTTCGAGGTCATCAAGACATCCCCATTTGATATCCGTTGCGTATGGATTCCGATCTCTATTCGGTATTTGCGGATATGGAATGCCTTCTCTAGGATGCCCTCATGTCCCATCCATACCAACACGCTCAATGAACGCCGAACTCGACACTTGGCTGACGGCCAGGTCCATCAACCCTGTGCTGCAGCGTCTGGCCCAGCGGAAACCGGTTCTGGCGCTTGGCGTGCGATCCTCGCGCACGGGTGACATTGCACGGTACGCACAGGCCTGCGGCCACCACGCCATCTGGGTGGACTTGGAGCACAGCTCCATGTCCATCGATACGGCCGCCCAGATCTGCTCGACAGCCCTGGATCTGGGACTTGTGGGCTTTGTGCGGGTGCCTGAACGCGAGTACGGGGTGATCGGACGCCTGCTGGATGGCGGGGCGCTGGGCATCATTGCACCGCGAATCGAAACCGCAGCGCAGGCCGCCGACCTCGTGGCGGCATGTCGCTTCCCGCCGTTGGGCCACCGCTCCGCCATCGGGTCGTTGCCTCAGCTGGGGTTTCGCAAGGTGGCCGCCGCCCAGCTGTACGGCGCCATGAACCGTGCCACCGCACTCAAGGTGCTGATCGAGAGCCCGCTGGGGGTGGAGAACGCTGAAGCCATTGCCTCCACCCCGGGTGTCGACATCGTCGGCATGGGCACCAACGACTTGTGCGCGGAACTCGGCGTTCCTGGTGAATACAAGCACCCGCGTGTGCGCGATGCCCATGAGCATGTGTTGGCCGCCTGCGCGCGCGCTGGCAAGCCGCTGGCCATCGGTGGCATCCCGGACAACGCCTATTCGGCCGATCTGATCCAGCATGGTGCGGCACCGTTTCTGATGACCGGCATCGACAGCGACATTCTCCTGGCGGCTCTGCACGAGCGCGCTCGACAGTCCCTTGCTTCTTCACCTTCGATTTCCTCATGAGCCACGACATCCTTACCTCCAAACCCATGCGCGCGGCACACACGCTGGCGCGCCCCATATTTCCCGTTCCCGTCGGCGCCTGCGACGCCCATGTGCATGTGTTCGGACCGGCCGACCGGTACCCGCACGTTGCCACGCCGCACTACACGCTGCCTGATGGCAACCTGCAGCAGCTGCAGTCAGCCCTTTCGGCGCTGGACATCGAGCGCTTCGTGATCGTGCAGCCCAGCTTCTATGGCACCGACAACCGCTGCATGCTCGATGCGCTGAAGACCGCCGGCAGCGAGGCGCGTGGCGTGGCGATGGTAGAAGACCATGTCAGTGACGCGGAGCTGGAAGCCATGCACCGCCTCGGGGTGCGGGCTCTTCGACTCGATCTGTTCCTGCGCTCGCCCTTGCCGACGGCCGAGCTGGCAGCCTATATTCAGCGCAGTGTCAAGCGCGTGAGCTCGATGGGCTGGCACGTGCAGTTCTACACACCAGGCTGGGTCGTGCGCGATCTCATCCCGTACCTGCCCGATGTTGAGTCCGACTTCGTGATCGACCACATGGGTTACATGCTGGAAAGCGATGGCCTCAACCGCAGCGACTTTGACCGCCTTCTCAGGGCAGTGGCGGACGGGCGCGGCTGGTTCAAGCTCTCTGGCCCCTACCGGCTGGCCAAGGACGGCAACTACGCCAAGCTGCGCCCCCTGGCCCGTGCGATCGTCGAGACGGTCCCGGACCGAGTGATCTGGGGCAGCGACTGGCCACACATTCCGGAAGGCGGGCGCGATACCGGCGGGCTGCTCAACTTGCTGGCCGACTGGATACCCGAGAAGGACGCGCGCCAGCGCATCCTGACCGACAACCCGGCGCGCCTGTTTGGCTTTGAAAGCCCGCAGCGATGAATCTCGTCCAGGAACTCAACACCAGCGGCGCGCGCGCGGCCGAAACCTTTGCCCACCAGGGTGTGCGTTACCTCGTGGTGCCTCAGCTCTGCATCGATATCCCGGGTCAACCTGCACAGATGACGCTGGGCAACAGCGACACTGAGGCCCTGGTGTACCGCTGGGAGAACGGCCGCTTCCTGCCCCATGGCGCGCTGCCGGTGCCGGGTGGGGAGGACGCCGAGTTCTTCACCATCGGCCACCGCGCCTTCCTGGCCACCGCCAGCCTGCGCACCGGCGCGGGGCCGTATTCGCTGGACGCGCTGTCGACGGTCTTCGAGCTCATCGATGGCCGCTTCGTCCCGTTCCAGCAGATCCCCACCTTCGCCGCGAAACAGTGCAAGCACTTCCGCATCGGCGAGCGCGACTTTCTCGCCCTGGCGCTGGGCGTGAAGATGGACGGCGTGGTGGCCACGCACTCCCATACGCAATCCACCCTCTTCGAATGGGACGGCGCGCAGTTCGTGCCCTTCCAGACCGTGCCCTCCGCCTGGGGCTACAACTGGGCGTTTTTCGAGGTGGGCGGTGAAACCCTGCTGGCGCACGCCGACCACGTGGCACCGTCGCTGTTGTTGCGCTGGAATGGTGAGGCCTTCGAGCCGTTCCAGGAACTGGACGGCAAAAGTGGCCGCGCCTTTTGCTTCTTTGAGTCGCAAGGCGAAGCGTGGCTGGCCTTTGCGAACCTGCACGGCCAGACGCTGCTGTACCGCTGGCAGGACGGCCGCTTCGCCGTGCACCAGGTACTCAGCGGGCCCGGTGGGCGCGAGTTCTGCTGGATCGAGACGGCCCGGGGCGGGCGCCTCGTGCAGGTCAACTTCCTGCTCGGCACGCGCGAAGCGCCCATTACCACGCTGCAGTCCTGCGTCTATCGGTTCGAGAACGGGCAGTTGGTGGTCGACCAGCTGTTCAACACGCTGGGGGGCACCGATGTCACCAGCTTCACGGAAGAGGGCACCACCCACCTGGTGGTGACCGAAAGCCTCAGCGCCGAGGTGCGGTTCCGCACGCCGAGCAAGGTCTACACGCTATGAACATGCCTTACCAGAACCCCGAACTGCTGCGCCTGTTCGAAACCTATACGGCCGGCCCCGACAGCATGGGCGCCCGGCTGGCCGCCCTGACGGCGATGGCCACCCTGAACGACCCGCTGATCGTCGCCACCAGTGGCGACTTCATGCTCTACCCGGGTGGCGGCCAGGCGCCCGAAGTCGTGGGCTTCCGGCTCGGCACGCGGGGGTTCAAGGAGCTGGCCGCCATCTCGCACCACGGGCCGGCCGTGGCCACGCTGTTGCGCATGCGCGAAATCGATCCGCAAGGCACGCTCTGGCGCAGCGAGGCGCAGCGCCTGCTGGAGAGCACCCGCGCCGCGCGCGCCGCGAATTCCATGGCACTGTGGCGCGATCAGATCGCGGTGGCGGCTTACCGCGGCCGCGAGCAACGCATCGCCGACATGGTGGACTACGCCTGCGTCGTGACGGAGCGCTACATCGAGCGCGTGCTGGCCGATCCCGCGTGCTTCACGCGCGATGACTTGCGCGAGCACTTTCTGGAAGCCACCGGCACTGCGGTGGGCGCCACGGTGCCCATGAACAAGGTAATGATCGCCACCTTCTTCCTGGTCGGCATGGACATCGCCCACCGCGTCATCACCTGGTTCGACCGTCACGCCATCGACTGGTCGCGCGCGATGGCGCTGATCGTCGGGCGCCAGGGCCGGCCCACCGCCGGCGTGACCTGGACCAGCAACTCGGTATGCGCCATGCTGCTGGGTGCTTCGCGCCACCGGCTCGGCCTCGACCGCCTCTACATCGCCCCCCATGCCCCGGGCTTCGCCGCGCCGCAGCAGGCGATGGACGACGCGACCGTGCGCGCGTTCGAGACACCGTTGCGCCAGCTGTGGTGCCAGACCCGCGCGGTCAGCGAACTCGGCCCGCTCATGTACGAGGGCTACGCCCGCTACGCCGCGACCGGCCAGTCGCGGCCCGTGCTCGATGAACACACGCTTGAAGTCAGTGAGATGCCCGAGATCGGCGGGCCGGAGGACTGGCGTGCGCTGAACACTCGATTGCGGGTGGTGCTGGAAGACCCGCGCCAACTGCTCTCGGGCTGCGTGACCGACTATGCGGTTGACCAGTTGGTCGCGCATGGCAATGACCCCGGCCGCGTCACCGTACCCGGCCTCGATGGCACTTCATACCCCATAACAGGAGACAAACCATGAAACTCCCCCGTGCGTTGCTGTTCGCGACCAGCATGACTTTGGTGGGTGCAACCACCTGGGCCCAGACGGCGGACTGGCCCAGCCGCTCGATCAAGATCGTGACGCCCACGCCGGCGGGGGTGGGCTCGGATGCTTTCGCCCGTGCCTACGCCGACAAGTTGACCAAGGCCTTGAACGTGGGGGTGGTCGTGGAGAACAAGCCGGGCGCGCTCGCGACCCTGGGCACCGACACGGTCGCCAAGGCCGCGCCCGATGGATACACGCTGCTGTTTTCCACCAGCAACCCGTTCACGACCGTGCCTTTCCTGTTGCCCAAGATTCCTTATGACCCGAAGGCGGACTTAACCCCTGTCATGCAGGCCTTGCGAGGCGGGTCATTCATCGTCGCAAGCAACACGCTGCCCGCGCGATCGATGGCAGAACTGGTGGCATTGGCCAAATCGCAACCGGGCAAGATCTCGTTTGCTTCCTATGGGCTGGGGACGACCTCGCACCTCGGCTTCGAGCTGATCCAGGAGGCGGCCGGCATCGAGATGCTGCACGTCCCCTACAAGCAGGGCGTGTTGCCCGATCTCATGAGCGGACAAGTGATGCTGGGGTTCGAGCCCCCCATTTCGGCACTGCCCAACATCAAGTCCGGCCGCGTGCGTGCCCTGGCCTACACGGGCAGCAAGCGCAGCCCCGCCCTTCCCGATGTGCCCACACTGGCGGAGTTGTATCCGGGACTGGAAATCTTCACCTGGCTGGGCTTCTGGGTACCGGCGAAGACACCTGCAGCGATCACGCAGCGGCTGCATCAAGAACTGACCACGATCAACCGCTCTCCCGAGATGGTGAAGTACATCGCCGATGCCGGGCTGGATATCTCCTCGACCACGCCCGCAGAAACCGAGGCCATCATCAAACGCGATTCGGATGTGATGGGGAAGTTGATCAAGGCCAAAGGGATCAAGCTGGAATGAACCAGCCAGCGTTGCCGGGTGGTCCGATGATCGCGCAGCGCTGATGCCCGGACTCGATGGGGCCACCTTGCTGGGGATCGGTGCCCTGCTCGGGGTGGCCGGCGGCTTGGCTGGCTTCCTGGGCGGCATGATCGGTGCGGGCGGCGGGCTGATCCTGATTCCCGTGCTGTACCACAGCTTCTCGGCACTGGGCGTGGATGCCGACATCCGCATGCATCTGGTGGTCGGCACGGCCCTGGCGACGGTGGTGCCCACGTCGATACTCGGCATGCGTGTGCATTGGCAGCGCGGCAACGTGGACGCCGGTATCGTCAAGCGCCTGGCGCCACCGGTTCTGCTGGGCGCCGTGTTGTCTGGTGCCATGGTCGGAAAAGTTCACAGTGCGGGGCTGGCGCTGGCATTTGCGGCCGTCGCTGCGGCGGTGTCCCTGAACATGGTGTCGAGCAAGAGTCTGTTTCTGCGACAGGGGCTGCCAGGGCCCTGCGCCACAGGTCTGATGGGGGCTACGATCGGCGCCTTGTCCACCTGGGTCGGCATTGGCGGTGCCACCCTGACAGTGCCTTTGCTGCATGCCTTGCGCACGCCCATGCCAATGGCCATCGGCACCGCTTCGGTGCTGGGCGCGGTGGTAGGCCTGCCCGGCGCAATGGCATTCATGGTGAGCGGCTGGAGTGATGTCAGAACCCCACCTGGCAGCCTCGGCTACGTTCATGTGCTGGCTGCGGCGATTGTTTTCCCGGCGAGCGCCAGTGCGATGGCGCTCGGCGCCCGGTTCACCCGGAGTGTGAATGCGCGGATGCTGCGCCTGTTGTTCGCCTTGCTGATGGCGGCCACCGCCGCGCGCATGCTGTGGTCGCTGTCCTAGACCCTGCGGCGCTGGGTGGTTGTGTCTATGTCTGCAGGGAGCGGCGGGTTTCGGTGGACGATCGCAGGACACTCAGAAAGCGGTCCAGATGAGGATTCGCGTCGGCATCCCGATAGCCCAGGTAGAGACTTGAGAGGGCCTCCTTGTCGAGGATCCGGCTGTACAAGACGCCTTCGAGCTGCACGCACTGGGTGCCCTGAGGGACGATGGCG
>Ga0247738_10000885_pt1 | contig 10992 bp, 9 predicted proteins | sample UWRJL013104B2_FD_180936 | JGI IMG/M metagenome (GOLD analysis project Ga0247738, IMG submission 180936) | Plant litter microbial communities from Arlington Agricultural Research Station in Wisconsin, United States - UWRJ-L013-104B-2 | ecosystem: Environmental > Terrestrial > Plant litter >...
CGAATTGCTGGCGTCAGGCAAGGGCGCCCGCTGCGCGCAAAATCTCAGCGCCGCGCAGGATGAGATCATCACTGCCGTGCATATGTTTGCCACGCGCCGTGTCTATCCGGTCGACAATCCCAGCGGCGCCGAGGCCATCGCACTGTCGGCCGTTGGCGGCTATGGCCGGGGCACGCTGGCGCCCGGCTCCGATATCGATCTGCTGTTCATCCTGCCCTACAAGCAGACGCCCTGGGGCGAGCAGGTCACCGAATACATTCTCTACATGCTGTGGGATCTCGGCCAGAAGGTGGGCCACGCCGTCCGCTCGGTCGATGAGTGCCTGCGCATGGCGCGCGCCGACATGACCGTGCGCACCGCCACGCTTGAAGCACGCTTCCTCACCGGTGACCGCAAGCTGTTCGACAATCTCGTGCATCGCTTCGAAACCGAAATCATGCCCCGGACCGGGCCCGAATTCATCGCCGCCAAGATGGCCGAGCGCGACGAACGCCACAAGCTGATGGGCAATACCCGCTACGTGGTCGAGCCCAATATCAAGGACGGCAAGGGCGGGCTGCGCGACCTCAACACCTTGTTCTGGATCGGCAAATACTTCTACCAGGTCAAGACGTCGCATGAGCTGGTCGGCAAGGGCGTGCTGTCCGCCTCCGAGTACCGCCTGTTCTCCCGCGCCGAGGATTTCCTGTGGGCAGTGCGCTGCCACCTCCACTTCGTGACCGGTCGCGCCGAGGAAAAGCTGACCTTTGACGTGCAGCCCGAACTGGCCCAGCGCATGGGCTATGCCCAGCGCGTCGGCATGCTCGGCGTCGAGCGCTTCATGAAGCGCTATTTCCTCGTCGCCAAGGATGTGGGCGACCTGACCCGCATCATCTGTGCCAGCCTTGAATTCAACCACGCCAAGGACATGGATATCGTCGGCCGGGTGCTGGCGCCGTTCCGCTCGGGCCGCTCGAAGATCAAGGGCGAGACCGACTTCGTGCTCGATACCGGCCGGCTCAACATTGCCGACCCCGACGTGTTCGAAAAGGACCCGGTCAATCTCATCAGGATGTTCCTTGTCGCCGGGCGCGAGCAATTGCTGTTCCATCCCGACGCCATCAAGCACATTTCCCGCTCGCTGCGCTTCATCGACAACAAGCTGCGCAATGACCCCAAGGCCAACGAGCATTTCCTGACCATCCTGACCGCCCCGCAATCGGTCGAGCGCATCCTGCGCCAGATGAACGAGAGCGGCGTGCTGGGCAAGTTCGTGCCCGATTTCGGCAAGATCGTCGCGCTGATGCAGTTCAACATGTATCACCACTATACGGTGGACGAGCATCTGATCCGCGCCGTCGGCGTCATGGCCGAGATCGCCAATGGCGGGCTGCGCGACCAGTTGCCGCTGACCCACGAACTGCTCCCCCAGCTCAACGACACGCGGCTGCTCTATGTCGCGCTGTTCCTGCACGACATCGCCAAGGGCCGCCCGGAAGACCATTCCATCGCCGGCGCAAAGATCGCTCGAAAACTCTGCCCGCGCTTCGGCCTGTCGCCGGCTGAAACCGACACGGTATCCTGGCTCATCGAATATCACCTGCTGATGAGCGAGATCGCCCAGGCGCGCGATATCCAGGACCCCGAAACCGCCAAGGCCTTCGCCGACGTGGTGCAGTCGCCCCAGCGCCTGGCCCTGCTGATGATCCTCACCGCCTGCGATATCCGCGCGGTGGGTCCGGGCACCTGGACCGGCTGGAAGGGCAGCCTGCTGCGCGCGCTCTATTACGCCACCGAGCCGCTTCTATCGGGCGGTCACAGCCAGGTCACCCAGTCCGACCGCATCAATTATGCCCGGCGCGAGCTGGCCCAGGCGCTGGTGGCCTGGCCGCCGGCCGATGTGGAATCCTACGTGGCCCGCCACTACGATCATTACTGGCTGCGGGCCGAGCCCGAGTTGCAGGTCGAGCATGCCCGAATGATCCGCCATGCCGACATGGCCGCGGAGTCCTTTGCCGGCTCCATCCGGATCAAGGCGTTCGAGGGCATTACCGAGGTTTCCTTCTATACGCCCGACCACCCGCGCCTGCTGTCGCTGATCGCCGGCGCCTGCACCATGCAGGATGCATCGATCATCGGCGCCCAGATCTTCTCGACCCGCGATGGCCATGCCATCGACACGTTCCGCCTGCGCCGCTCCTTCACGTCCGACGAAGACGAAAAGGTCCGCGCCACCCGCATCATCGATACGGTCAAGCAACTGCTTCAGGGCAAGCGCCAGATCCTGATCGATCTGGGCAAGGAAAGCCGCCACAACAAGCGCCTGAAACCCTTCGCCCTTCCGGCGCAGGTCTCGGTCAGCAACGCGCTGTCGGAAAAGTTCACCGTCATCGAGGTGTCGGGCCTCGATCGCATGGGTCTGCTCCACTCGTTGACCCACCACATTTCCGATCTCAACCTCACCATCGGTTCGGCCCATATCGGCACCTATGGCGAAAAGGCCGTCGACGTTTTCTACGTCACCGACTTGACCGGGCAGAAGATCATGGCCAAGCCCCGCCAGCGCAAGATCCACGATGCCCTGATGGGCGTGTTCCACCCAAGGGCGGAGCAGAAGGTGGGCAATGGGTAGGGCTGGCAGAGCAAGCGCTGAGCCCGTAACCAATCAACTGCGTCATCCCCGCGAAAGCGGGGATCTCCCTTCGGCGGCGCGCCACTCAAGTGAGATTCCCGCTTTCGCGGGAATGACCTGGTTGGTTGACGGAAAAGATCGGGCTCCATCCCCATGAGCCTGTATCGCAATTTCCTCTCCGTCGGCGGTCTCACCCTCGTCTCGCGTATTGCCGGCTTCGCCCGGGACGCCCTGATGGCCGCAGTCCTCGGCACCGGTCCGGCCGCCGATGCGTTCTTTGCTGCCTTCCGTTTCCCCAATCTGTTCCGTCGCCTCTTCGCCGAGGGCGCCTTCAATACGGCCTTCGTGCCGATGTTCTCCGGGGCGCTGGAACAGCACGGGCCAGATGCGGCGCTCGATCTGGCTGCCCGGATCATGAGCTGGCTGGTCGCCATGCTCGTCGTGGTCACCATCCTCGCCGAAATCTTCATGCCGCAACTGATGGTCGCCTTCGTCCCCGGCTTCGTCGATGACCAGGAAAAGTTCGACCTGACCGTGCTGCTGACGCGGATCATGTTCCCCTATCTCGCCTGCATGTCGCTGATGGCGGCCTATGGCGCGATCCTCAATTCGCTCGGCCGCTTCTTTGCCGCCGCCTTTGCCCCGGTCATCCTCAACATCGTCAATATCGCCGCGATGATCCCGCTGGTGACCTTCTGGGTGCAGGACCCTGCCGGCGCGGCCGTCTGGGTCGGCGTCGCCACCATGGCCGGCGGGCTGGCGCAGCTCTGGCTGGTCTGGTCGGCTATCAGGCGGGCCGACTTCGTCCCCGAATTCCGCCTGCCACGGCTCGATGCCGAAGTGCGCCGCTTCTGGGTCCTGGCCATCCCCGCCATCCTCACTGGCGGCATTACCCAGATCAATATCTTCGTCGGCACCATCATCGCCTCGGGCGCCGACAATGCCATTTCCATCCTCAACTATGCCGACCGGCTCTATCAGCTCCCGCTCGGCATTATCGGCATCGCCATCGGCACCGTGCTGCTGCCCGAGCTATCCCGCCACCTCAAGGGGGGCCGCGATATCGAGGCGCGTGCGACGCAGGACCAGTCCCTGCTGATATCAATGCTGCTCTCCATGCCTGCCGCGACTGCGCTGATCGCCATGGCCGAGCCCATCGTGCGTGTGCTGTTCGAGCGTGGCGCCTTCGACGCGCTGGCCACCGTGCAGACCGCGCAGGCGCTGATCGCCTTCTCCACCGGGCTGCCTGCCTATGTGCTGATCCGCGTCCTCCAGCCGGGCTATTTCGCCCGCGAGGACACGGTGACGCCGACCATCTTTGCCGGCATTTCCGTGGTGGCCAATATCGCCCTGTCGCTGCTGCTGTTCCCCAGCCTCGTCCATGTCGGCATTGCCATCGCCACCTCGGTCTCGGCCTGGCTCAATGCCTTTCTGCTGGCGATCTTCCTGGCGCGCCGCGGCCATTTCGCGCTGACCGGCGCCGAATGGCGCAAGCACGCGCTGATCATCCTCATCAGCGTGGTCATGGGCCTGGCGCTGTATATTCTTGCCCAGCGCGGCGCGGCCTATTTTGCCAGCGGCGCGACGCTGTGGCTGCAGGCGAGCCTGCTCGCGGTGCTGGTCGGCTTCGGCATGGTCACCTATTTCACGCTGGTCCACGTCACGGGCGCACAAAAGCTGGGCCTGCTGTTCCGCCGGCTGCGGCGCCGGGGCTGACCATCACAACTCCCGGTTCCAATTCTGCCTTGGCGCATATAGAACGGGCCGATCAACCGCATTTCTGACTTGGGCTCCTCTCATGGCTTTCACTCCCCGCGTCTTTTCGGGCATCAAGCCCTCGGGCGATCTGCATCTGGGCAACTATCTCGGCGCTATCCGCCGCTTCGTGCCGCTGCAGGATACGCATGAGACGATCTATTGCGTCGTCGACATGCATGCGATCACCGTCTGGCAAGAGCCTGATGACCTCAAGCGCTGGACCTATGAAATTGCCGCCGCCTATATCGCCGCCGGCGTCGATCCCGCGCGCTCGATTATCTTCAACCAGTCCCAGGTGATGGAACATGCCGAGCTGAGCTGGATCTTCAACTGCGTCGCCCGCATGGGCTGGATGGAGCGGATGACCCAGTTCAAGGACAAGGCCGGCGAGAACAGCGAGAATGTCTCGCTGGGCCTGTTCGCCTATCCCTCGCTGATGGCTGCCGATATCCTGCTCTACAAGGCCACCGGCGTGCCTGTCGGCGAGGACCAGAAGCAGCATCTCGAACTGACGCGCGACATCGCCAAGAAGTTCAATCACGACTTCAAAAAGCAGATCAAGGCCGAGGGCCACAAGGGGGACTTCTTCCCCATCACCGAAACGCTGGCCACCGGCCCCGCCATGCGCGTCAAGTCGCTCAAGGACGGCTCCAAGAAGATGAGCAAGTCGGACGCCTCTGATATGTCCACCATCTACATGATGGACGATGCCGATACGATCGCCAAAAAGATCAAGCGCGCCACCACCGATGCCGATGCGCTGCCAGGCGAAGCAGCGGGCCTTGCTGGCCGCCTCGAGGCCGAAAACCTCGTCGGCATCTACGCCGCGCTGTCCAATCGCTCGGTCGAGGACGTGCTGGGTGAATTTGGCGGCCAGGGCTGGGGCAAGTTCAAGCCGGCCCTGGGCGATCTCGCCGTCTCGGTGTTGTCGCCCATCGCCGACGAGATGAAGCGGCTGGTGGCCGACCGTGGCGAGATGGACTCCATCCTGCGCGGCGGTGCCGATCGGGCACGCGCCATCGCGCAGCCTGTCATGGCCGATATCCGCAATATTGTGGGCTTTATCCGCTAAGGCGGCAGCAAGGAGCGCGCATGGTTTCCCAGACCGAATACAAGCGCAAATTCCTCGTCATCATCGACGAGTCGCCTGAATGCGAGCGGGCATTGACCTTCGCGGCGTGGCGCGTCAAGCGCACCGGCGGCACCGTGGTGTTGATGAGCGTGGTCCAGAAGCCCGAATTCATCGGGCTGGGCGTCGAGGACGTGCTGCGGGCCGAGGCCGTGGAAGAAGCCGAGCGCAATCTCGATGCCCGCCTTGCCCGGGTTAAGGATATCGGTGAAGTGCGCAGCGAATCGGTGATCCGTGAAGGCGAAGCCGCCGAGGAAATCGAACGGGTCATCGACGAGGATCGCGACATCGCCATCCTGGTGCTGGCCGCGTCGACGTCAGGCGAAGGTCCCGGCCCGCTGGTGACCCACTTCGCCAATCGCGCCAATGCCCTGCCCATCCCGCTGACCATCGTGCCGGGCCGCATGAGCGACGAGGAAATCATCGCTATCTGCTGAGCGGAGTAGCGCGATGCAACGGTTCAGACAACTCATCGCCCAATCCAGCCGGGACGGATCGCCCGGGGCCTCACCCACCGAGATCGAACTGGATGCCATAGCGGCAGCGCTCGGGGCGACCGATCTCGGCGAGATCATCGATGCTCTGGATGAACTTTCGCGCGAAAAGGACAGGCTTCCCGATTGGGATGGCGACAGCCAGGATGACGTAGCCCGGGCGCAGGAAGTGTTCACCGCTATCCTCCTGCGCATGGCGCCCAACCATGGCGCGGCAATCGCTGCGCGCCTGCCCGGCGTCGAGCCGCTGACCCGTCGCTATCTCGACCTGGCATTGGGCCGCGCCTAGTTTCACTTCGGGACGGGACGCATACCTCCCCCGCGCCTTTGGCCTTGCATCCTGACTACAAAGGTCTATTTTAGAAGCGTTCTAATTGCATCCCAAGGCGCCACGATGTTCATCCAGACCGAAGCCACGCCCAATCCCGCGACCCTGAAATTCCTTCCGGGGCGCGATGTGCTGGTTGGCGAGCCGCGCGATTTCCGCAGTGTCGAGGCCTCGGCCAATTCGCCGCTGGCGCAGGGCCTGTTTGGCATTTCGGGCGTCAACGGCGTCTTCCTCGGCTCCGATTTCATCTCGGTCACCAAGGACGACACCAACTGGGCCCATATCAAGCCGGCCATTCTCGGCGTGATCATGGATCATTTCCTCTCCGGCAAGCCTGTCATCGTCGAGGGCGGCGTTGAAGTCGCCAATTTCGACGAGGTCGACGAATTCTTCGAAGAGGAAGACAGCGAGACCGTCGAAGTCATCAAGGAACTGCTGGCAACGCGCGTGCGTCCGGCCGTGGCGATGGATGGCGGCGACATCACCTTCAAGGGCTTCAAGGAAGGCACCGTCTTCCTGCACATGCAGGGCGCCTGCTCCGGCTGCCCGTCTTCGACCGCCACGCTCAAGAGCGGCATCGAAAACCTCCTCCGCCACTTCGTGCCAGGCGTGGAATCGGTTCAGCAGGTCTGAGCCACCGCCCCATAAGTTAAGCAGCAAGCCAAGGGCCCGCAGAGCAATCTCCGGGCCCTTAGTTTTCAACCGGTTGGGGCACGATCCACCCCACCCACGGGCGTTCCCTCGGACTTGATCCGAGGGTCTCATGCCGCTTGCGCTGTGTTGGGAGCGGCCCTCGGGTCAAGCCCGAGGGAACGCAGAGGTTGGGACGAAATGGTGTCCGATCTCATGCAAAAAGCCCGGGTCACCCCGGGCTTTCGCTCATTCCGCCGCGGCCTTGTCGGCTTCGCTGCGCTGGTCGGTGATCGCCAGCGGCTCACCCACCTCTTCGCGCGTCCGTCGTATCCGCAAACGCTTGATCCGCCGGCTGTCGGCAGCCAGGATTTCGAACTCGAAACCCGCCAGCTTGCTGACCCGTTCGCCGCGCTTGGGCACGTGCCCCGCCAGGTCGAACACCAGCCCGCCAATCGTATCCACGTCTTCGGCATAGTCGCCGGGGTCGAAGTCCGGCCCGATCAGCTTCTGCACGTCGCTCAGTTCGGCGCGGGCATCGGCGATGTAGGTATCGGCGCCGACCTTGCGGATCAGCGCGGCGGCCAGTTCGTCATGCTCGTCCTCGATCTCGCCAACCACGGCTTCGAGCAGGTCCTCGATGGTCACGAGGCCATCGGTACCGCCATATTCGTCGACCACGATGGCCATATGCACGCGGGAGGCGCGCATCGACTGCAGCAGGTCGCCAACCGGCATGAAGGTGGGCACGAACATCGCATCGCGCGTGATGTCCAACCGGATCAGCTTGTGCTTGAGCGCGCTCGAGACCAGCTTGACGGGCACGTCCTTGGCCGGGTCGGTCACCGGTTCGGTGATCTTGCCGAGTGCATCCTTGACGTGGATGAAGCCCAGGATGTTGTCGAGATTGTCGTCATAGACCGGCAGGCGCGAATGGCCCACCGAGCGGAACTTGGCGATCAGCGTGCCCAGGTTCACATCGGCCTCGATGGCCTGGATGTCTGACCGCTCCACCATCACGTCGCCGACCGACACATTGGAGAGCTTGAGCACATTCTGCAGGATCGTGCGCTCGCTCTCGGAGAAGTCGCTGGCTTCAGCGCTTCCCTGCTCGTCGAGCGCGACCTGCAGGTCGTCGCGCAGGGATACCGTACCGCGGGCGAGCATCGCCTTGATACGGTTCCAGATTGATGGCCCCCGTGCTGGCACGGAGGCGGGACTAGAAGGAGGCTCGGGATTGTTGGGGGGCGCCTGATGGCCCAGACTGTCGCTATCGTTCATTGCATCGCGCCGCGCCGAAGCCGGCTTTCTATCCTCGAATGGGAAAACTGCGTCCCCAATATAGGGTCGCATGGCTATTCAGCATAGGGGTCGTCTATCCCCAATGTGGCCAATATGGAGGTTTCGAGGCTTTCCATCGCGGTTGCCTCGTCATCTTCAAGGTGATCATAGCCCAGAATATGGAGAAATCCATGCACGACGAGGTGGGTGAAATGGGCCTCGAAGCTGACGCCCTGCTCCTCGGCCTCGCGGATCAGTGTCTCGCGGGCCAGCGTGATGTCTCCAAGAAGGCCCACTACAGGCGCGAAAGGCTCGATCTGGGGGAAGCTCAGCACATTGGTCGAGCTGTCCTTGCCGCGCCATTGCTGGTTGAGTTCATGCTGTTCCGCGTCATTGGTCAGCAGGATCGACAGCTCCGCCGCGCCCTTGACCTTGGCTTTGGACTGCTTGAGCGCTTCGCGCACAGCCGCCTCCGCCCGCGCCTCAAGGTCATCGGGCCAGGCCTCGTCATTGATGATGACGGCTATTTCGAGTGGCGGTGTTGGCATCGGTCTTTTCTAATTTTTCCGGTGTCATCCCGGCGCAGGCCGGGATCCATCCTGTGGTCTTTCCACGCCCACAGCGCGGCGAGTAATCCCAGGATGGATTCCGGCCTGCGCCGGCATGACACCGCGAATGTGGGTCTTAGCGAACGACCCCTTCACTGGCCTTGTCGGCCAGCTTCTTGGCGGTATCGGCTTCGTAGGCCCGCACGATGCGGCCGACCAGCGCGTGGCGCACCACGTCCTTGTCGTTGAAGCGGCTGATATGAACGCCCTCGACGCCATCGAGCAGGCCGATGGCTTCCACCAGCCCCGATTTCTCGCCGCGCGGCAGATCGACCTGGGTTGGGTCGCCGGTAACGATCATCTTGGAGTTCTCGCCCAGACGGGTCAAAAACATCTTCATCTGCATCGACGTAGTGTTCTGCGCCTCGTCGAGGATGACCACGGCATTGGCCAGCGTGCGACCACGCATGAAGGCCAGCGGCGCCACTTCGATAATGCCCGAGGTGATGCAGCGCTCGACATTTTCCGGTTTCATCATGTCGTAAAGCGCGTCATAGAGCGGCCGCAGATAAGGGTCGACCTTTTCCTTCATGTCGCCGGGCAGGAAGCCAAGGCGCTCGCCGGCTTCGACAGCCGGACGGCTGAGGATGATGCGGTTGATGTCGCCGCGTTCCAGCAGCGACGCGGCATGGGCCACGGCCAGATAGGTCTTGCCGGTACCGGCAGGCCCGACGCCGAACACCAGCTCGTTCCGCTCCATCGAGCGCATATAGGCGTCCTGCGCCGGGGTGCGGGCGACGATGGTGGATTTGCGCGTGGCGATCTGGGCCATGCGCACCTTGCCCTTGCGTTCCAGCGTCGGCAGCGTGAGCTGGCTGTCCTCGGTCTGGATCATGCGGATGACGCCGTCGACATCGGAAATATCCGCCGAGCGGCCTTCTTCCAGCGATCCATAGAGCGATTCGAGCACGCGCCGTGCCTGGTCGACCGAAGAGGCCGCGCCTTTGAGCAGGACATGATTGCCGCGGGGGGTCGCCGAAACCTTCAGGCGCTGTTCGATCAGCGCAAGGTTCTGGTCAAAATCGCCATACAGCTGGGCAGCGAGGCGATTGTCTTCAAAAGCGAGTTCGAGTTGCGATGCGAGTGCGTTGTCTGCGGTCGGTGACAAGTGCCTGCTCAAACTGGTGTGGCTCCACGCTTTCACGCGGCGCGGGCTTGCGCCGCGAATATGTAACGAGGCTAGGACGATTTGGGTGCCTTGTCTGTAGCAATATTGTGACGCTCCAAAGCGGCGACAAGGTCGCGAAATCGCTCCAGTGGAGCGATTTTAGCTTGGAGGCCATGAGGGCTACGCCCGAATGGCCACGGAACGGCACAGCCGCCATGGCGTTTCACCCCTACGCTTCCCGACAAAGAGGTCATCACCATGCTGGACCACACAGGCATCGTCGTCACCGACTTGAAAGCCGCACGGCGCTTCTATGATGCCATCGCGCAGGCGCTTGGGCTTGGCACGACGGAAAACGGCCCGGATTCCTTCCTGTTCGGAAAAAGTGCCGATGAGCCCATTCCCTATCTGTGGATCGGGACCTTGCGGCCATCCTACTGGGTCGACGGGTCGCGCGCGGGCATCAACCAGATGCATATCGCCTTCAAGGCCGACAGCAAGGCCATGGTGGATGCGTTCCATGCCGCGGCGCTTGCTGCTGGCGGCAAGGACAATGGTAAGCCCGGGCCGCGTGAAGGCGCAGGCGAGTATTACGGCGCCTTCGTGCTGGATCCGGATGGCAACAATATCGAGGCCTGCGTGCGCGGGCCGGCAGCACTTTAGGCGCTTTGTCAGGCCGCCACGGCAACCTTCAGCCGACCGACCAGCGAATTCGTGCTGGTCCCCACGATCTCCACCTGGTGGATCGACCCGATCAGGTCGGTGCTTCCTTCCAGATGCACCGCCTGCAGATAGGGCGAGCGTCCGCCCACCTGCCCTGCCATGCGGCCCGGCCGTTCGATCAGCACCGGCAGCGTCTTGCCGACGCAGCTCGCATGGAAGTCCGTGGTCTGCTGGTTCACCAGTTCCTGCAACCGCCACAGCCGCTCGTTCTTGACCTCTTCGGCAATCTGGTCGCCGAGGTTGGCGCCCGGCGTTCCCGGCCGCGTCGAGTATTTGAACGAATAGGCTGAGGCATAGCCGACATCGGCAATGATCTTGTGCG
>Ga0247738_10000886_pt1 | contig 10991 bp, 5 predicted proteins | sample UWRJL013104B2_FD_180936 | JGI IMG/M metagenome (GOLD analysis project Ga0247738, IMG submission 180936) | Plant litter microbial communities from Arlington Agricultural Research Station in Wisconsin, United States - UWRJ-L013-104B-2 | ecosystem: Environmental > Terrestrial > Plant litter >...
CATAGGCCACGTCGGAGCTGCTCGCCAACAGGTTCAGCGCTGCGGCGCCACCGGTTTCGCTGGTCGATCCGGTGCCCAGATGGACATAGGCGAGGCCGGCAAAAGGCTCGATGACAACATCGTTCCAGGCGATGCCGTAGCCCACTTCGCCGAAGATCTGCGCGATCTGAGCGGTATAGCTGGACGACAGGCGGTCGCTATATCCCGGGAACTCTACCCGGCGGGTCATATCGACGTCGTTCAGGCCATAAGCGCCGCCGAGGCGCAGGTTGACAGGCCCGAACGCGCGGCTTGCATAGATACCGAGATTATAGCTGTCGATGCTGGCGCTGCTTTGAAAATCCCCGACCCGCACGGAAGATTCGGAATAGCCGACGGCCATGCCGACCCGCCAGTCGTTGTCCAGCGCGGTGTCGAGACCGGCCATGAAACCGGCCATGCGGTGTTCGGTCGAGGCGGTATCGCCGTCACCCTCGATCTTGCCCCAGTTGCCGAAGGCCTGGCTCCAGACGGTATAGGGCCTCGGGTTATATGTGCCGACCGGAGTGCGAGGCGAAAGGTCGTCGATGGCAGCGGTCGCCATGGTCTCGGGTACCTGCGTGTCGGCGCTGGCATAGCCGTATGTTTCGTCCGAACGGAAGCTGCCCTGACCGCCTGCACCCAGGGCCGCTGCCCCGTCGTTTGCGGCAGCACCGTAGCTCTGCTGGCGCATATGGTCCAACATGGACCGGCTGATGAGGCGGCTATCGCTCTGCAGGGATGAACCGACGCCGGCATAGGCTTCACCGGACAGCGAACCGAAAGCCGTCTGCGCGCCGGCGGTGCTGAGGCCGATGACCGCCTGGTAGAGCGCCGAGTCGCTGCCGCCCGCGTCGACGGCTTCCGCCGTGTTGAACTGGTTCCGGTTGAGCGCAACGCTCGACAGCGTGACCGCATCGCCGAGCGACAGGGTCAGCGAGACGGTCTGGGCGTCATAGGTCAGAACGGGGCTGAGGTAAGCAAGATCGGAGGTGACGGCCGAGAACCTGCCGCCGATCGCGGTGCCGGTCACCACCGTATAGGTCTGCGTGGCGTCAAAGCTGCCGGAGCCGGACGCCAGGACATTCAACCGGCCGTCAAGGCTTACCGTGCCGTTGACCGTCAGTGCGGATCTTTCTCCGGCCGCATCGACAGGGATCTGCAGGGTGCCGGCGGCGGTCTGGACATAGGCGCCGTTGATCTGCAACGAACCGCCGACCGTGCCGGGCTGCAATGTCCCGGCATTGGTCACCGTGGCGATGGTCCATCCGCCGGTCGCCGTCCACGCGGCCCCGTTTTCGATCGTCAGCGTGCTGCCAGACCCGAAATTCCTGATCGTGTTGGCCATCGTGCCGGTGCCCGAAAGCGTGATGTTGCTGGCACCGGTTCCGCCATCGATCGCTCCGGTCAGCCGCGAACCGGTGGTCAGTGTCAGGCTGTTCTCGCCGGTCCCAAACTGAACGGCCACGCCATCCGTGCCGTTGATCGTGCCGCTGTTGACGATACGGGCACCGGTGCCGATGAACAGCACCCCGATCGCCCCGCCGACGGTGCCCGAACTGGTCAGCGTCGCATTGCTGGAGAGAACCGCGCCGGCGGTTTCGTCATCGACAATGGTGCCGGCATTGGTCACGGTTGCCCCGTTGCCGATCTGGACGCCGTAGATCCCGCCCTCGATGAAGCCGGTTATCGTATTGGTGAGCGCGCCGCCCGCCGCCAGATTGACGCCAGTATCGGCGGTGCCGATGATACGACCGCTGTTGACGATCGTACCGCTACCGGAAACGCCGGTGGAACTGCCGGTAATCGTGCCGGTATTGATGAGTTGGCCCGCATTGTCGAATATACCGATGCCGGTGACGGTGACCGTGCCGGCATTGGTGAAGATTCCGGCATTGTCCAGGGTCTTGGTAATCGTGAAGGTGCCGCTGTTGTTGATGGTGCCGTTGTTGGTCGAGGTCTCGCTGATCAGGACAGTGGCGTGATTGTCAAGCGTACCGCCGGCTTCAACCGTCAGCGACCCTGTGAGGGTTCCGGCATTGGTCAGCGTGCCGGCTTGAATGCTGACGTTTTCGATCGTCGAGCCGGCGTCGATCGTGTGGCTACCATCGGCGAAGCTCACCATCTGGAAGCCGACGGCCATGACGCTCGAGAGCAGGGCATTGTCCTTGACCACCAGCGTGTTGGTACCGCTGCTGCCGTCGGCAATGCCCGACAGCGCGCTGCCGGCCTCCAGGATCAGCGTATTGGTACCGCCGGCAAATTTCACCGCTGTGCCGCTACCACCGGAAATGGTGCCGAAATTGTCCACAAGGGTTCGCAGGTGCAGCTCGGGATTCTCCGGCGGTTCGTAGGGCGAACTGATGCCGGTAAAGTTCTTGATCTCGCCGCGCATCGCCTTGCCGTAAAGGCCTTTCGGGTCGCGCCGGGCGCATTCCTCAAGCGGTGTATCGACGAAGACCTCGACAAACTCGCCGGGCAGCATCCGCTCGCGGGCGAACTGCCGCTCCGAACGAAACGGCGAGATGAAGGACACCAACACGATCAGACCGGCATCGGCCATCAGTCTGGCGACTTCGGCAATGCGGCGTATGTTCTCGACGCGGTCCTCATCGGTGAAGCCGAGATCGCGGTTGAGGCCATGGCGGATATTGTCGCCGTCCAGCAGATAGGTGTGGCGCCCCTTGGCGTGCAGGCGCTTTTCAAGGCTGTTGGCGACCGTCGATTTGCCCGAGCCGGACAGGCCGGTGAACCAGATGACGGCGGGGCGCTGGTGCAGGAGTGCGGCGCGCGCGTCGCGATCGACGGACAGCGCCTGCCAGTGCACGTTTTCGGCACGATAGAGACCGAAGTCGATCATGCCGGCGCCGACCGTACGGTTTGTCATCCGGTCGATCAGGATGAGATTGCCGGTATTGCGGTTGTCTGCGTAGCTGTCGAAGGCGACCGGCGCCTGGGTCGAGATATTGCACACGCCGATCTCGTTCCTGTGTAGCGCCTTGGCGGCAATATGGGCAAAGCTGTCGATGTCGACCACATATTTGAGCGTTGTCACGGTTGCATTGACGCTATCGGTCTCGGTGCGCAGCATATAGCTGCGTCCGGGTATCATGGCTTCTTCGTCAAACCAGATGACATGTGCCTGGAAATGGTCGGCGACCGTCGGCCGGTTCTTGGGCGCCGACAGGATGCTTCCCCGCGATATATCGATCTGGTCTTCGAGCACCAGCGTCACCGCCTGTCCTTCAACCGCGCGGTCGAGCGAACCGTCGAAGGTGATGATATCCTTGACCTTCGACGTCTGGCCGGAACCCGCGACCACGATGCTGTCGCCGACGGCGATGCTGCCCGCGGCAATCTGGCCGGCAAAACCGCGGAAGCTGGAATTCGGGCGCGATACGTATTGTACCGGGAAGCGGAAGGGTTTTTCGAGGTCGCCATGTGCGACGGAAACGGTCTCCAGGTGCTCCAGCAGGCTCGGGCCATCATACCAAGGGGTGTTTTTTGAATGGCCGGCGACATTGTCACCAAAGCGGGCCGAAAGGGGGATCGGCTGGATGCTGGCAAAACCGAGTTCCCTGGCGAATTGCCTATATCCGGCAACGATCCGGTCGAAGACGGCCTGGTCATAGCCGACGAGGTCGATCTTGTTGACGGCGAGAACGACATGGTGGATGCCCAGTAACGAGGCGATGATGGAATGGCGCCGCGACTGCTGCAGTACGCCATGCCGGCAGTCGATCAGCACGACTGCCAAGTCCGCGGTCGAGGCGGCGGTCGCCATGTTGCGGGTGTATTCCGCGTGGCCGGGCGCGTCGGCGACGATGAACCTGCGCCGTTGCGTCGCGAAATAACGATACGCGACGTCGATGGTGATGCCCTGTTCCCGCTCCGCCTCCAGCCCGTCGACCAGCAGCGCGAAATCGATATCCTCGCGCGTGGTGGTGCGCTGGCGGCTGTCATGTTCCAGCGCCGCCAATTGGTCCGCGAAAACCAGCTTCATGTCGTAGAGCAGACGGCCGATCAGGGTCGACTTGCCGTCGTCGACCGAACCGCAGGTGAGCAAGCTTAGCAGCGATGGATCTTGTTGCCTGCGCGCATCTTCAGGGACGGTTTGGTGTACATTAGGAATGGCGCCGGTGTCGGTCAAAAATAGCCCTCGCGCTTCTTCTTCTCCATTGCGCCGGCTTCGTCCCTGTCGATGAGGCGACCCCGGCGCTCAGGCGTCTGTATGGTCATAAGCTCGCGGACGATGTCCTCGACGGTTGTGGCGTCCGATTCGATGGCTGCGGTCAGGGGATAGCAGCCGAGCGTGCGGAAGCGCACCATGCGCTCCCTGACGCTGTCGTCCGGCCCGAGCGGCATACGTTCGTCATCGACCATGATCATCATGCCGTCGCGCTCCACCACCGGGCGCCTGGCGGCAAGGTAGAGTGGCACGATGGGGATATCCTCCTTGAGGATGTACTGCCAGATGTCCAGTTCGGTCCAGTTGGAAAGCGGGAAGACGCGGATGGATTCGCCCGGCGCCACCCGGGTGTTATAGGTCTTCCACATCTCCGGCCGCTGACTTTTTGGCTCCCAAAGGTGCTGGGCGTTGCGAAAGGAGAAGATCCGCTCCTTGGCCCGCGACATCTCCTCGTCGCGCCGCGCGCCGCCGAGGGCGGCATCAAAGCCGTTCATGTCGAGCGCCTGGCGCAGTCCGATGGTCTTCATCACCTGGGTGTGGACATGGGCGCCGTGCGTGAACGGCGAGATCTTCTGCTCGGCCCCGTCCGGGTTGACGTGGACCAGCAGATTAAAGCCAAGCTCGGACGCCATGCGATCGCGAAAGGCCGTCATCTCCCGAAACTTCCAGTTTGTATCCACATGCAGGAAAGGGAAGGGCGGTTTGCCCGGATGAAAAGCTTTCATCGCCAGGCGCAGCATCACCGACGAATCCTTGCCGGCCGAATACAGCATGACCGGCTTCGAGAACGTCGCGGCAACCTCGCGGATGATATGGATGGCTTCCGCCTCAAGGCGATGGAGATAGTTGTAAAGCATACGTCGCCCTCGCGTCCGTTTTCTGCTGCCTTTTGAACGTTACGGGCGACAGCATCCATTCCTGACATGTTTGCGCTCTGGATTGTAGAACATCTTGTCAAGCGGCGTGCAAATCGGGCCGTCCGTCAAATCCGCGAATGTTCAGCCTCGGCTATCTGCCACCGGTGCAGGTGCCCCTGACGCAGGCGGTGTTCGATGTCGCGGTGATCCTGAATGCCTTGGGAGCTCTCGATGAACAGATATTTTGACGATTGCAGCAGTATCGCGCATTGGACTGTCGTGCGGCCAGCGCCGATCGCAAGCAGGAGAGCACTCGACAACATGGCGCGTCTCTGCCTGAGAAACCTATTGCAGCGTTTTGCGGAACCGGCCGAGCGAAAAGAAGAACAGGACAGACCCGATCACGACGAGGGCCAGAAACTGCGGCCAAACGACGGAGAGGCCGGCCCCACGATAAAGGATCGACTGGGCGAGCATGACGAAATGCGTGTTCGGCGCGGCCAGCATGATGAACTGAACTGCCTCTGGCATGCTTTCGCGCGGCGTGGACGCGCCCGACAGAACCTCGAGCGGCAGCAGGATCATCATAAGCAAAAGGCCGAACTGCGGCATGGAGGTTGCCACCGTCGCCAGGAAGATCCCGAGCGAGGTCGTTGCAAAGAGCTGCAGGGCAGCACCCGCCAGGAACAGGATGACCGACCCCTCGATCGGAACGGCCAGCAAACCCTCAACGACGACGATCAGGGAAAAGGCGGAGGCAATCAGCACGACCAGTCCCATCGACCAGATCTTGCTGATCATGATCTCCGCCGTTGTCACGGGCATGGCCAGCAGATGTTCGATCGTGCCATGTTCGCGCTCGCGGATCAGGGCAGCGCCCGTCAGGATGATCGACAGCATGGTTACACTGTTGATGACCTCCATGACGCCGCCGAACCAGACCTTGCTGAGCTCCGGATTGAAGCGCGCGCGCTGTACGAGATTGACGGCCAGCGCCGTCTCGGAGCGATAATGCTTAATGAATTCCGTCACTTCGCTGGTGACGATGCTCTGCAGATAGCCGCTGCCGCTGAAAGCCTGCGTCATGCGCGTCGCATCCACGTTGAGCTGGATCACCGGCACCCGACCAGCCAGCACGTCGCGATAGAAATCGGCCGGAATATCCAGCGCGAATGTATCGAGCCCGGCATCCATGCGCCGATCCATCTCGCTTGGCGTGATGAGCCGGGGAGGGGTGAAATATGGGGGATAGAAGGCGCTGATAATGCGCGACGACAGGGGCGACTGGTCTTCGTCGACAATGGCGATCGGCGCGTGGTTAAGCGTCTCCGGCAAGGCCGATCCGGCCGAATAGACTGAAACGGTGAACGAAAAGCAGATCAAAAGCAGCAGCATCGGCTCGCGCGCCAGACCGTGCAATTCCTTGATGCCGAGTTGCAGAATGCTGGACAGCCGCATGGATCACCTTGCCTGCTTGCGGAGGAGGACGGTGCTTAGGATCACCAGCACGGGAATGGTGATCAGGAGCGGCACGAAGGCGCCCCACAAATCGCCAAAGCTCAAGGCCTTGGAAAAAGTGCCGCGGGCGATGGTGATGAAATGGGTGGTCGGATAGATCCGGCCGATAACGGCGCCGGCGCCTTGAAGCGAGGACACGGGATCGATCATGCCGGAATATTGCAGCGCCGGCAGCAGCGTCAGGACGGCCGTTGCAAAGATTGCCGCGATCTGGCTGCTGGTGAAGGTCGACATCAGCAATCCCATGCCGGTCGAGACAATGACGTAGAGCAGCGCACCTGTCATGAGAGCGAAAAAACTTCCGGTCAGCGTCACCTGGAACACGAACACGGCGGCCGCTGAAAGCAGCAGGAAATTCATCATGCCAAGGCCGATATAGGGCAATTGTTTGCCCAGCAGGAATTCGAGCTTTGTCACCGGTGTGACGTAGAGATTGACGATCGAGCCAAGTTCCTTTTCGCGCACCACGCTTAAGGCTGCCAGCATGGCCGGAATAAGCATCAGCAGCACCGGTATCACCGCCGGCACCATGGCGACCAAGCTGGCAATATCCGGATTATAGCGATATCGGGTCTCCAGCGTGAAGGCGCCGGTCGTGGCGGCGTCCCCTAGCAGTTCACGGGTCTTGCGTGTCAGCCAGTGCGCATGCATACCCTGGACGTAACCCTGGATGGTTTCGGCGCGCTGCGGCATGGCGCCGTCAATCCACGCGCCGATCTCGACTGGCCTGCCGCGGGCGGCATTGGCGGCAAAGCCCGGGGGGATTTCGATGGCAAGGCTGATTTCGCCGGCCCGCATGCGCTGGTCGAGATCGGCATCGTCCCGGATCGGCGGTTTTTCGGAGAAATAACGTGTGCCGGCAATATCGCTGACATAGTCCCGGCTGGTGGTCGTCTGGTCGTAGTCCAGCACGGCAAAGGACATTTTCTCGACATCCAGATTGATGCCGTAGCCGATCACGAACATCAAGATCATGCTGCCCACCAAAGCCAGCGAGGCGCGGATCGGATCGCGCTGCAATTCCAGCGCTTCGCGGCGCGTGTAGCTGAACATGCGCCTGAAATCGAATGTCTGGTTGATCCTTGCAACTGGCCGCGTCGCGACAGGCATTGTCGCGGCAGGTGCCGGTGCGTCGATCTCCGCCTTCCGGTCGCCAATGGCATCTTCGAGATAGGCGATGAACGCGCTTTCGAGATCGGCGCTGCCACGGCTGGCGACGATGGCTGCTGGCCGGTCGCTGACCAGGACCTTGCCGGCATGCATCAGCGATATGCGGTCGCAGCGCTCCGCCTCGTTCATGAAATGGGTTGATATGAAGATCGTCACATTATCCTTGCGCGACAGATCCGACAGCAATTGCCACAGCTTGTCGCGGGCGATCGGGTCGACGCCCGAGGTGGGTTCGTCGAGAATAAGCAGCTCCGGCCCATGCACCACGGCCACGGCCAGCGACAGGCGTTGCCTTATGCCGAGCGGCAGCGCATCGGGCAGGGCGTCTTCAACCTCTTGCAGATCGAAGCGCTCGATCATCGTGGCGATACGGGCCGGCATGGAAACGGCCGGGATCTGGAACAGGCGGGCGTGCAGTTCGAGATTCTGGCGGACAGTCAACTCGCTGTAGAGTGAAAAGGATTGCGACATGTAGCCGACGCGGTGGCGCACGGCCATGTCGCGCGTGTCGATCGCCTGCCCGAACAGGGTGGCGCGGCCTTCGCTGGCCGCCAGCAGGCCGGTCAGCATCTTCATCGTGGTGGTCTTGCCGCAGCCATTCGAGCCGAGAAACCCGAAGATCTCGCCGCGCGGAATGCGAAAGCTGACATTGTCGACGGCGACGAAATCGCCGAAGCGCATCGTCAGCCCCTCGGCCTCGATGGCGATCGTGCTGTCGGGCTGGCGGGGCGGGATGACCACCGCATGGTGTTGCCTGCGCGTTTCCTCCGGCAGCATGGCGACGAAGGCGGCCTCCAGAGAGGTGGTGCCCGTCTGTGCCAACAGTTGGCCGGGGGTTCCTGTCGCCAGCACACGGCCGTCGACCATGGCGACCAGCCAGTCGAAGCGGGCGGCTTCCTCCATATAGGCCGTAGCGACGATGACGCTCATGCCTCGCCGTGCCCTGCGAATGCCGTCGATCAGATCCCAGAACTGACGGCGCGACAGCGGGTCGACGCCGGTCGTCGGCTCGTCGAGGATCAGAAGGTCCGGATCGTGGATCAGGGCGCAGCACAGGCCAAGCTTCTGCTTCATGCCGCCTGACAGCTTGCCGGCCGGCCTGTCGGCAAAGCTCTGGAGACCGGTGCTGTCAAGCAGCGTTACAATCCGCTGCTCGCGTTCCCGGGGTGCATGGCCGAACAACCGGCCGAAGAAATCGACATTCTCGAACACCGAAAGTGTCGGGTAGAGGTTTTTGCCAAGGCCTTGCGGCATATAGGCAATGCGCGGGCAGGTGGCTCGGCGATGGGCTGCATCGGCTATATTGCCGCCGAGCACGTCGATACGGCCGCTCTGCAACACCCGCGCGCCCGACAGCAGCGACAGCAGACTGGATTTGCCGACACCATCCGGACCGATCAGCCCCACCATGCAGCCTGCCGGGATGGAGAGGCTTATGGCATCGAGCGCCCGGGTCTTGCCAAACGACAGGCTGACCCCGTCGATGCTTACGACAGGCTCGCCGTGCGGATTGAAACCGCTCATTCGACCACGGCTCCGCTGATGTCAGCTGGCCAGGAGGCAGCTGCGTCCAGACGCACATAGGCGATGCCAGGCAGGCCGGTCTTGACCATTGAAATATACTTGGCCAGAAGTGCCGGCGGAATGCGCGCCTTGATGCGGAACATCAGCTTCTGGCGCTCTACTGCGGTCTCCACCGATTTCGGCGTGAATTGCGCCACGTCGGCCACGAAGGACACAGAGGCCGGGATCAGATATTTCGGCGCGGCATCCAGCACGATGCGGACTTCGGAACCGAGCGCCACCCGACCGGCCTGCTCGGTCGGCAGGAAGAATGTCATTGAGACATCGCCGAGATCGACCAGATTGAGAACCCGCCCGCCGGCGGAAAGAACTTCGCCGGGCTGCGCGACGCGATACTGCACGCGCCCGTCGCGCGGCGAGATCAGCGTACTGTCGTCGATCTCGGCGTCGATTCGCTCAAGCGTCGCCTTTGCCGCGTCTGTTGAGGCGCGCGCGTCTACCACCTGTGCCTTGGCCGTACTGATTGCCGCATCGGACGCCGCCAGTTGCGCCTTGGCGGCGCTGACCGCCGCCTTGGCCCCTTCGACGCTGGCACGGTCATCATCCAGGACCTGCAGCGAAACCGTGCTGCTTTTGACCAGCTGTTCGGTCCGCTCGAGCCGTTTGAGGGTGGCGTTGAGTTCCGCCTCGCGTTGCGCGACCACCGCTTGCGCCGCGGTCTTCTCCGCCTCCCTTTGCGTGACGACACTTCCCGCAGCCTCCACGCCGATCACGGCGCGCTGCAACTGCGCATCCGCCTCACGCCGCTGGGCCTGCAACTGCACCGTGTCCATATGGGCGAGCACCTGGCCCGCCTTTACCAGATCCCCTTCATTGGCAACGATGTCCTTGATACGGCCGGCCGTCTTGGTGGATATGTCGATTTCCACGGCCTCGATGCGGCCGTTGCCGCTGGCAATGCCCTCCGGCAGCCCTTCGGCATTCACTGTCGACCAGACGTAGTAACCACCCGCGCCGAGCGTCAGGACTACAACGGGGATCACCCAAGACTTCCAGGGTTTAGCAGTCATAGAATGGCCTTCCTTGAGTCTTCACAGAGCGTCCGCCTGCTCGTGGACAAAACGGCCGGCGCGGAAAGAGCTTGCAACACTTGATAACCACAGGGGGGGCGCTGCCACGGGAGATCACCTGCTTTCGACCCTTTTAGCATCTCTGGCAGGCTGACCATTTGACTGAAATCAATGGTCCTATCGCAATACTCTCACCTGGAATGACGCGGCATCCCCAATGATCTGGGCATTGCCCCGCTTCCGTATGAGATGTGCCCGCTCATGCTACTTGCCGGCGTCCTCGCTCTGATCTTTTGTAGACAGATATTACAATAGAAGCTTGGGGATGGGTAACTGTAACCAACAGGCAATGAGGAGCCTCCAAACGAAGCTTTCCCAACGCACAGGCGGTAAATGATCAGGCTGATCAGATAAGGGCGGACATTTTCTAGCACTCGCCTTGAGGATATCGGCGCAATACGCGCATCGCAGATTCTGAAATTTTTCGCTGAAAATGACGTGATGAAACATCGTGTTTGGGCATGCTCATTCCATTTCTCTTTGGCACCAGTGCCAGGGGCGAGGGGGAATAGGAGCGTAGTTTTAAGAAATAATGTATTAAAGGACGGCTGCTGGCTGGCAGCTAGATCCATCGGGCTGGATCTC
>Ga0247738_10000887_pt1 | contig 10988 bp, 4 predicted proteins | sample UWRJL013104B2_FD_180936 | JGI IMG/M metagenome (GOLD analysis project Ga0247738, IMG submission 180936) | Plant litter microbial communities from Arlington Agricultural Research Station in Wisconsin, United States - UWRJ-L013-104B-2 | ecosystem: Environmental > Terrestrial > Plant litter >...
AACCTTTCATTGATTACTACAGCTGCCTTTACTATATGGTTTATTAATGTGTTGGTACCTGTTATGGTAGGGAGTGTGTTCATCTTGTCGCTGAGGTTTTCAGCCAAACAGGCAGAGGCATCTGCTTAGTGAGTTTATACTTAATTTTCTATCGTCGGTGTTGGTAACTATTCTCATTATAATCACATCTTTTTATTGTCTGATGAACATCGGGCTGGTTGTTGTATGGCTTGCCAATAAGCCTTACAGATTACGGGCAGGTAATAAACAATTACTTTCTATAACTGTCATTATACCGGTGCGCAACGAGGCAGCAAACATCATTAGTTTATTGCAGGATTTAGAAAAGCAGAGTTATCCGCCGGAAAAGTTTGAAGTGATAGTAGCAGACGATGATTCAACCGATGATACGCTACCGCTTTTAAAAGATTTTCAGAAGCAAACCACCATACGTTTGCTGATTAATCAATTACCACTTAAGACAAATAATACCTCACCTAAAAAACGGGCCATTGATTCTTCCATTCAATTAGCGTCAGGAGAACTGATAGTAACCACCGACGGCGATTGCAGAGTTGCTGAAAACTGGCTGGAAGTAATTGCCAATTATCAGGCAGAAACAGGCGCTTATCTGGTAAGCTCACCCGTTACCTTTATCATTGATTCCAATAGTTTTTTCAGCAGACTCTGGCAGCAAATCCAAACCATTGAGTTCAGCAGCCTGATTGGCTCCGGAGCCTGCGCCATGCTTATAGGCAAACCTAATATGTGTAACGGGGCAAACTTGGCGTATCTCAAATCGGTCTTTAAAGAAGTAGGGGGCTTTACGGGCAATGAAAACCTTGCCTCGGGCGATGACGAGTTTCTGATGCATAAGGTAGCCGCTCGTTATCCCGACAAAGTCAGGTTTCTCAAACATCAGCGTGCCATTGTAGAAACACAGGCACACCAGTCGCTCCAATCCTTCTATTATCAGCGCAAGCGTTGGGCAAGTAAGTGGAGGCATTATAATAATCCGGTAACCACAGCTCTGGCTGTATTTATCTTTCTGGCCAATTTCTCTGTTATACTTACTACGGGTCTATATTTGTTTCATGCGATTACCCCTGAAAATGCCTTGCTGATTCTTTTTCTTAAATTTTCGGCAGAGCTGCTTTTTTTAATGTTGGTTCTTAGCTTTTTGAACAAAAAAACATTAATTTGGCTCATCCCGATGGTGCAACTCATCTATCCCTTCTATGTTAGTTTCTTCGGATTAATAGCTCAGGGAAAAAATGAATACATCTGGAAAGGACGCAAGCTTCAATAAACTAACACCTCACCGAAAATCTGATGAAACACCTGTTCCTGCTTCTATTCTTGCCTGTAGTTGTTTTGGCGCAAAATAAAAAAGAGCAACGTCTACTAAAAAAAGCCGATAAGATTCATGCCCGTGCTTACACGGTTGATACCCACGCCGATGTACCCATCAACATGATGGAAATGGAAGGCTTTGATATTGGCGTGAAACACGATTACGAAAAAGACGGAACACAGATAGATTTCCCACGTATGAAAGAGGGTGGGATGGATGCCATGTTTTTTGCGGTGTATATGGCACAAGGAAAGCGAACACCCGAAGGAAACGCACAGGCTAAAGAAAAGGCATTGAAGATTTTCGTGGCAATACATGATGCCATAAAAAAATATCCTGACATGGCCGAACTAGTAACCACAGCCAAAGAAGGATATGCCGCGCATAAAAAAGGTAAGCTTGGCGTATTTATAGGCATGGAAAACGGATGGCCGGTAGGGCAGGATTTATCGAACCTTAAATTGTATTATGATTTGGGCCTGCGGTATATTACGTTGGCTCACTCTTTTAATAATGATATAAGCGATTCGTCGGGCGACCCGGAAGGAAGCGAGCATAACGGAGTAAGTAAGTTTGGTGAAGCATGCATTGCAGAAATGAATAGACTTGGTATAGTGGTTGATGTATCTCATATTTCAGACTCAGCCTTTTATGATGTTATGCGCCTGAGCAAGGCTCCTGTCTTTGCCTCGCACTCTTCGTGCCGAGCATTGAGCGATGTAAAAAGGAACATGACCGACGACATGATAAAGCTGATGGCATCGAAGGGGGGAGTGATTCAAATTAATTTTGTGGCAGATTTTTTAAAGAAGCCATCTGAGGAAGTCGCCATCTCTATCCGTACCCTCAGAATGCAAGCCATGAGAGCCGACGCCACACCTGAAGACAAAAAGAGAATCAATAATGAGTTGCGCCAGTTGAAATATAAGTTTCCGGGTGAAGTACCAAATGTGAAGACAGTGGTTGATCATATAGACCATGTAGTGAAGATTGCAGGTATAGACCACGTAGGCATAGGCATGGATATGGACGGCGGCAGCGATGTAGTGGGGTGCGAAGACGTAAGCAAAATTAAAAATGTGACTATTGAATTATTGCGCCGCGGTTATTCAGAAAAAGATATACGCAAAATATGGGGAGAGAATACCATGCGTGTACTAGCCACTACAGAAAAAATAGCAAAACAATTGAGTATGGCCTATTAAACCGCTTTAGGTATTTTAGTATGCCCAAAAGGTGTAGCTTCTAGCAGTACAATTTTATCCCTTGCTTATACATGCTGATATTTTTTTGTTAAAAATAAATGTTAATTTGACATTTATCGGGTAAAGTTTCTATCTTTGTGTAATTATAACATTTTTAATATTTTCTATAATAAATCAGGCTGCAGAGTAGTTAGTATATAAAAATACTTAGAAAAATTTGGAAGCCTTAGTCAATCTTTTTAATATTGTAACCAAATGGTACAATGATACTTTAACAACAGGAGACAGCAATTATTATGATCGATTTTATATTAATTAAACAACTGTGATTAACCTAGTTTTACTTTTATATTAAATTAAATACTTCATCTGACATAGTTCAAAGAATTAAAGTCCGCACAGATATTATAAAAATCAAAACTTTTAGTCCTTTTCGGACTCATTACATTAAAAAAAAGCAGGAAAAAGATGATACCTGATTTTCAAACATCTTAGTTCTGCCCTTCTATTTCCACAGCTTCATAATTAAGTAGTAGATTTTTTCACAAAACAGTTTTAGACACCGGCAATTTTTTTTCTGGTTAAAATAGTTCTGTTTATTTTTATGTCTTTTTAAGATTATAAAAAAAGCAGGAAAAACTTGGAAAATTTGAAGCAGGGTTCTATAATTGTACCCAATACACTTATCAGGATAATTCAATAAAATCCTGCTATTGTTAAAAAACAAAAATCTTTAATTACAATTTATTTTTTACTTTTTTTTTAACTAAAACAAAACTATGAAACAAAACTACTTTGTGCCCATACGGGGTGCTCTGATTTGTGGACTACTCTGGATGATGTCTTTTGTAGCGTTTGCACAAAAATCTGTCAGTGGTAAAGTAAGTGATTCAAGAGGAGAAGGTGTTCCGGGCGCCAGTATTTCTGTTAAAGGAACTACAACTGGTACCATCTCAGACGCAGAAGGTAACTTCAAGATTAACGTTCCGAATGCAGGCGGTACATTAGTAATCAGCTCAATTGGTTACAAAACAGTTCAACTTCCGATAAATAATCAAAGTACTTTGAATATCACTCTTGAAGATGATGCATCAGGTCTAGACGAGGTTGTTGTTACAGGTTACTCTGTCGATAAAAGACGTGAGTCAACCGGTGCCATTTCAACTGTAAAAACCAAAGACCTTACAACTGTTCCTTCATCAAGTGTTGAACAACAGTTACAAGGTAGAGTAGCAGGTTTAACGGTTGTAACATCCAGCCAGCCAGGTTCAGGAAGCCAGATCCGTGTACGCGGTTTTGGTGCATTTGGTGGTAACGAACCTTTAACTATCGTGGATGGTTTGCCGAGTGATGCAAGTTTCTTAAATCCGGAAGATATTGAGTCTACTACCGTATTGAAAGATGCTTCTGCTGCTTCTATTTATGGAGCAAGAGCTGCCAATGGGGTAATTATTTATACTACTAAGAAAGGCAAGAAAAACGCTAAAAAACTAAATGTTACGTATGATGGCGTGTTTGGTTTTACAGATCCGGGCAAAGGTCAGCAAATGATGAACCCACAAGACCAGGCAACCTGGACTTGGACGGCTCTTAAAAACTCAGGTGTAACACCAACTCACCCGCAATATGGTTCTGGAGCAACTCCTATCATTCCTGACTATCTTAAAGTAGGAGACAGAAGTGGTGTAGTTGGTACTATTGATTTGGCAGCAGAAAGACTGAAATACAACATTACTGGTCCAACAATCGGTGATTACTATCAGGTTATCAAAGCAAATAAAGAAGGTACTGACTGGTATAAAGCATTAACTCAGACAGGTACAATACAAAGACACTCTTTAGGTTTTGAAGGTGGTGGAGATGCTTCTCGTTTCTATGTTGGTTTATCACTACAAGATCAACAAGGTATTTTACCTAGCCAAAGAGCTAAACGTATCGCTATGCGTGTAAATACTGAATTTGATCTTTTCAAAAACGTAAGAATCGGTGAAAACATCCAGCTTACTTATCTTCAGATCTTAGGTCGTCAGGGTGGTAACAATGGTTTACAGTCATCACAAGATGAAAACGACATCCTGGGTGCGTTCAGATCTCCAACTATTCTTCCTGTTTATGATGAATTTGGTGGATATGCAGGTACAACTGCATTAGGTTTTGGTCAGGGCTCAAACCCTGTTGCTAACCAAATGGCAGGAAAACTAAACAGAAACTTTAATGCGATAGCTTCAGGTAACTTCTACCTTGAGGTTGATCCTATTAAAGATTTGACATTGCGCTCATCTATCGGCGGAACTTACAACAACTCTTATGGTTGGGGATACGGTCGTCCGATTTATGAAACTCTTGAAAACAAAGGCGTAGTATGGTCTTATAACGAGAACGCCAGATTCAGATTGGGCTGGACTCTTACTAATACCGTTGCTTATAAGAAGAGATTGGGTATTCATAACATAGAGGTATTGGCCGGACAAGAAGCCCTTAATACCGGAAGCGGTAAAAATATGGCAGCTGATGGTCGTGCTCCTTTCTCTGGTGACCCTAACTACATTACCATAACTAACCTGGATATCAGAAACCCTGCAACCAGTGAAAAAGATAATGGTGTTAACTTTAACTCATATTTTGGTAGAGCTATATACAGCTTTAAAGATAAGTATATCTTAACTGGGGTTATCAGACGTGACGGTTCGTCTCGTTTTGGTTCAAACTACAGATATGGTACATTCCCTGCGGTTTCTGCTGCCTGGAGACTTTCAGACGAGCCGTTTATGAAGAGCCTTTCATGGGTAACTGATTTGAAAATCAGAGGGGGTTATGGTACAATGGGTAACTCAAATAACGTTGCACCTACCAACCAATTTAACCTTTATGAGCAAAATGTTGGAACTTCAGGTTATGACATTAACGGTACTAACGCAGGTATCGTAGGTGGTTTCAGACAATCACGTATCGGTAACCCTGATGCTAAATGGGAAACCAGTATCACTAAAAACATTGGTTTGGATGGTTCATTCCTGAAAGGCAAATTGGATGTTATCTTAGATGTGTGGCAAAAAGATACTAAAGATTTGTTGTATCAATTGCCAATTACACAAACCGTTGGTGGAGCTACTGCACCTTCAGTAAACGTTGGTACAATGGTTAACAAAGGTATCGATATCCAGGTTATCACAAGAGGTAAATGGGGTACCGATCTAGGTTATACATTTGATGTAACCGGAAGTATCCTTGATAACAAAATCACTGAAATCGGTGGTGGTCTTACATACTTGCCAGATGTTAATCCTAGTTTCAGAGGTGTATTCCCTATCCGTAACCAATTGGGTTATTCATTGTCTTCTTATTATGGTTATCAGGTAGTAGGTTTATTCCAGACTCAAGAGCAAGTAAACCAGGCGTCAAGCACAACAGTTACACCAGGTGCATCAGTACCGGTTCAAGAAGGTGCAGGTTTAGGCCGTTTCCGTTATGCTGACATCAATGGTGATGGTAAAATTAGCGTAGATGACCGTACTTATCTGGGTAGCCCGGTTCCTAAATTTACAGGTGGATTAAACTTCAGTCTTTCTTACAAGAATTTTGAGTTACTTGCCTATTTCTATACTTCAATTGGTAACAAAATCTATAATCTCTCTAAGAGATTTACAGATTTCTATCCTTTGTTTGCGGGTGCTGCTATCTCTGAGCGTGTTAAAGATTCTTGGAGCCCTACGAATACAAATACTGATATTCCACGTTTTGAACAAAATGATGGTTTCAGTACGGGTTCTCAATCAAGCAGTTTCTATGTTGAAGATGGTTCGTACCTAAGATTCCAAAACCTTTCTATTGCTTACAATGTGCCAACAGCCATTGCAAACAAAATGAAATTAGGTAGAGTTCGCTTGAACGCCGCAGTTAATAACTTATTTACAGTTACTAAGTATGGCGGTCTTGACCCACAAGTGGCAGGTGCTACTGATACCAACTTTGGTGTAGATTTGGGTAACTTCCCAATGACTCGTCAGGTAACGTTTGGTTTAAATGTTGGATTCTAATCTAAGTCAAATTAAATTAAGACAATGAAAAAAATAAAAATTTTAATTTCCAGCTGTGTCCTGTTTGCAGGGATGTATGCTTGTAAAGATAGCTTCTTGGAGGTACCCGCAACCGGTACACTTTCTAAGGAACAATTAACCGGTACTGCCGGTTTGGAAGGGGCTTTAATTGCAGCTTATGCGCAGTTAAGTGCTTTGAGTCAAACTCACTCTGGTCCGTCAAACTGGCTTATCGGTAGTATCAGAGGTGGAGACGCCAATAAAGGTACTGACCCTGGTGATGGAACTGAAATGATTCCTGTTCAAAGATATGAGTACGTATCTACCGATCAGGTGGCAGGGAGCGTTTACCAAAGTTACTTTGATGGCGTAGCAAGAGCAAACGCCGTATTAGCTCTGCTAAATGAAGCGCAGCCAAGCGTGAAAGAGGCTGATAAAGCCAGAATTGCAGCTGAAGCCCGTTTCATTAGAGGGCACTTCTACTTTCAATTGAAGAGAAATTTCAATATGGTTCCTTATGTTGATGAAACCAACAATGTAAGTAACGGAATTGAGAAAGTAAAAAATGATGTAGAGCTATGGCCAAAAATTGAGGCTGACTTCAAAGCAGCTTATGATGCCTTACCTGAAACATCTTCTTCGGTTGGTCGTGCCAATAAATGGGCAGCGGCATCATATTTAGCTAAAACGTATTTGTACGAAAAGAAATTTGCAGATGCAAAAGCACTTTTTGATCAGATCATTGCTAATGGTAAAACAACCGGCGGTAAAAAATATGCGCTATTGCCTAAGTACTCTGACTTGTACAGAGTTGCCAATGATAATAATTCTGAATCAATTTTTGCGGTTCAGGCAACTGTAAAATCAGGTAGCGGTAATAATGCTAACGGTGACTTGCAACTTAACTTTATCCAAGGTGTTGATCCTGGTACATGTTGCGGGTTTTTCCAACCATCGTTTGAGTTTGTAAACGCACACCGTACTACTGCTAATGGCTTGCCGTTATTGGATCACTCTTATAACGCTCCTGCTAATGCAGTTAAGAACGATATGGGTATTAAATCTGATGAAGCATTTACATTAGATGCAGGTCCGTTAGACCCACGTTTAGATCACTCTGTAGGCCGTAGAGGTATTCCTTTCCTTGATTGGGGTAAACACACAGGTTATAGTATGATTCGTAACCAACCAAATGGTGGTCCTTACTCTCCTAAAAAGTATATCTTTACTAAGGCAGAAAAAGCTGCAGGTTTAACAGAAACCGGCGGTTGGGGACACCAGACTTACAATGCTTATAACATAACAGTTATCAGATTTGCAGACGTTCTTCTAATGGCTGCAGAAGCTGAAATGGAAGTGGGTTCGTTAACAAAAGCGCTTGAGTATACAAACATGGTACGAGGTAGAGCTGCCAACGCCGCTGACTTTGTAATGGTTGATGGCGCACCTGCTGCCAACTACAAAATCTCATTGTATCCGTCTTTCCCTTCAAAAGAATATGCTAAATCGGCAATTCAATTTGAAAGAAGAATGGAGCTAGGAATGGAAGGATACCGTTTCTATGACTTAGTACGTTGGGGACAAGATTTTGACGAGATTAACCGTTACCTGAAATATGATCAGGCTTTCTTGCCGGGTGCTTTGGGTGGAGCTACTTATAGAGCCAATAGAGCTTTATTCCCTATTCCTCAAGGCCAGATTGACCTTGTAACTTCTAGTGTATTGAAACAAAATCCTGGGTATTAATATTCGGATTGGCTAATATTTTACGGGAAGAGATGGCTAAACGCCATCTCTTCTTTATTTTAAACCTACCCACATGAATTGATAATGAAAAAGATATTGTATCTCATTGTAAGCTTGTTTTTGTTCACTTCATGCAAAAAGGAGCAAAAGACCTTCTCAGAACTATCTGCCGATAAAACCAATATTATATTTTCTAATAGAATTGCAGAAAATGACACTTTAAATATTTTAGCTTACGAGTATGTGTACAACGGTGGAGGCGTAGCATTGGGCGATTTTAATAACGATGGCCTTACCGATGCTTATTTTACAGGCAATACCACCCCAAACCAGCTATATCTCAATAAAGGAGATATGAAATTTGAAAACATTACCAAACAGGCAGGTGTAGATGGAGAAGGACGCTGGTCGTCAGGAGTAGCTTTGATAGATATTAATAATGACGGCCTGCTAGATATATATGTTTGCGCCACTGCCAGAAAAGTGGCCAGCCAAAGAGCCAATATGTTATATGTGAATCAAGGTATAGCGCAAAACGGTGTTCCGACGTTCAGAGAAATGGCAGAAGAATATGGCATTGCCGATACCACTCATACTACCAATGCGGCCTTTTTTGATTATGATAACGATGGTGATCTGGATTTATATGTATTAGTAAACGAGATGGATGATACTCGTTTCCCGAATCAGTTCCATGAAAAAGTAACTGACGGGTCTTCGAAACGGAACGACCGATTGTATAGAAATGATTTTGATTCAACAAAGAAGCACCCGGTTTTTACGGATGTAACTACACAAGCTAAGATTTTTGACGAGGGCTATGGTCTGGGTATTAATATTACCGATATTAATCAGGACGGCTGGAAAGATATTTACATTACAAATGACTACTTGTCTAACGACCTTCTATATATAAACAATCAGGACGGCACATTTACAGAGCGTGCTGCTGAGTATTTTAAGCATACGTCTTATTCCGCCATGGGCAATGATGTGGCCGATATTAATAATGATGGTCTGGTTGATATAATAGCATTAGACATGATGCCGGCTACTAATCACCGGAAGAAGATGATGACGCCTGCCAATAGTTACATTACCTACCAGAATAACGACAAATTCAATTATGTATATCAGTATGCACGTAATACGCTGCAGGTGAATCAAGGCAAGAATCCGGCAACAGGTCAGCCTATGTTTAGCGAAGTGGGGCTTTTGTCTGGCGTAGCACAGACCGACTGGAGCTGGGCGCCAATGGTTACCGATTTTGATAATGACGGGCTTAGAGATATAATCATTACTAATGGTTTCCCAAGAGATATTAACGATCAGGATTTTCTGGCCTATCGGAATGAGGTATATGGTTTGATGTCTAAACCTATGCTTGTACAGTATGTGCCTGTCATAAAACTGAAAAACTATGCGTATCGTAATAAAGGAGATTTTCAGTTTGAAGATGTAACAGACCAATGGGGTATTACCACACTCACCACTGCCAACGGAGCTGCTTATGCCGACTTGGATAATGATGGAGATCTTGACTATATCGTAAACAATATCAATGATTCGGCATCAGTTTATCTCAATAATTCAATCCAGCTGAAACCACAGGAGAGCAATTATTTGCGTGTAAAAATGCAGGGATCGGGCAATAACCTGATGGGTATTGGCGCATGGATAGAAATTTTATATGATAACGGACAGAAACAGGTATATGAGCATACACCCTACAGAGGTTATCTGTCTACAGTGGAGCCAATAGCGCATTTTGGTTTGGGTAAAACCCAGAAGATTAATGAGCTGAAAATTACCTGGCCTGGTGGCAAAGTGCAGGTGTTGAAAGATATTAAGACCAATCAGGTGATTAGCCTGAAAGAAAGCAATGCCACATTGCAGCCTGCTGCAACACAACAACCTGCAAAACTATTGTTTGCAGATATAACCAGCCAATTGAATGTGCCTTATAAACATGAAGAGATTGATTTTATTGATTTCAACGAGCAGAAGCTTTTGCCTCATAAACTATCACAATATGGCCCTGCCATTGCGGTAGGAGATGTAAATGGTGATGGCCTGGAAGATATGTTTATAGGAGGCTCTAACCAACATAAAGGCAAGTTCTTATTGCAGAGCAAGGATGGTAAGTTTAATGTTCAGGATTTATTGCCCGGTGAAGATGGCCCCGCAAAAGCCTTTGAAGACATGGGTGTGCTGTTGTTTGATGCAGACAATGATGCAGACTTGGATTTATATATTGTAAGCGGAAGTTATGAGTTTCAGTCGGGGTCTGCTTCATTGCAGGACAGGTTTTATGTGAACGATGGGAAAGGACATTTCACGTTGAGTGAACAGGCTCTACCCAAGTTTCTGAAGAGTGGGTCATGTGTAAAAGCAATTGATTTTGACCACGACGGCGACCTGGATTTATTTGTGGGGGGCAGAGTTGAGCCGAATAAATACCCCATGCCGGTGTCGAGTTATATTCTGAGAAATGATAGCCGGAATGGAAAAGTGAAGTTTACTGACGTTACAGCCCAAGTTGCACCGAAACTGCAGAATATCGGTCTGGTATGTGATGCTATCTGGAGCGACTATGATAACGACGGCTGGCATGATTTGATTCTTGTAGGGGAGTGGATGCCCGTT
>Ga0247738_10000888_pt1 | contig 10981 bp, 7 predicted proteins | sample UWRJL013104B2_FD_180936 | JGI IMG/M metagenome (GOLD analysis project Ga0247738, IMG submission 180936) | Plant litter microbial communities from Arlington Agricultural Research Station in Wisconsin, United States - UWRJ-L013-104B-2 | ecosystem: Environmental > Terrestrial > Plant litter >...
ATTTCACCATCGACCTGCATGCCGGCCTCGAAAAGTCGGTGGCCGCCACCAAGACCTTCGTGACCTCGGTCGTGGCTGGTCTGGCACTCGTTGCGCGCTGGAGCGGTGACGAGGCACTCACTGCTGCCATCAACGACCTGCCCAATTCCCTCGCCAGGGCCGTCGCCTGTGACTGGTCCGATCTGATCGGCGCGCTCGACGGCCACAATGCGCTTTACGTGCTCGGTCGCGGCCCCGGCTTCGCCATCGCCAACGAGGCGGCGCTCAAGTTCAAGGAAACCTGCAACATCCAGGCTGAATCCTACAGCGCTGCCGAAGTCATGCATGGCCCCGTGGCCATCGTGACCCCGGGCTACCCAGTGCTGGGGCTTGCCGCCCGCGACGCCGCGGAAGCGTCGGTTGCCGACATGGCTCACAAGCTGGGCGGGCAGGGCGCTCTGGCCTTCCTCACCAGCAATCGGCCGGGCGCCGCAAAGGCATTGCCCTTCGCCGCTACCGGTCACCCCATCACAGATCCGCTCGCCCTCATCGTGTCATTCTATGGCTTTGTGGAAGCGCTGTCGCGCCATCGCGGTTTCAACCCCGACGTTCCGCCCGCATTGAAGAAGGTCACCGAAACGGTATGAGCGATCTTCTCGCCATATCCGGTGCCCGCATCTTCGACGGGCACCTCTGGCATGATGATGCCGCCCTGCTGGTCGAGTTCGGCTATGTCTCGGGCATTGTCCGGTCGGGCGCCATACCGGCCAATGCAGACACTGTCCGCCTTGATGGTGGCATGGTCGTTCCGGGCTTCGTCGACCTTCAGGTCAATGGCGGCGGCGGCGTGCTGTTCAACAACGATCCGTCGGTCGATGCCATCAGAACCATCTGCGCTGCCCATGCCCAATTTGGCACAACGGCGCTGCTCCCGACACTGATCACCGACACCGTGGCAGTCAATGTCGCGGCCATATCAGCCGGAAAGAGCGCAGCGGAGCAGGCCGTTCCGGGTTTTATCGGACTCCATCTCGAAGGCCCTCATCTGGCGCTGGCCCGCAAGGGCACGCATGATCCCGCACTCATCCGGCCGATGGACGATGCGGACCTGGCCCGCCTTATCGCCGCGCGGACGGACCTGCCCAACCTGCTCTGCACAGTCGCGGCCGAGACAGTCACGCCGGGCCAGATCAAGGCGCTGACGGAAGCCGGCATTGTCGTCAGCATCGGCCACTCCGATGCCGGTGCAGATGATGCAACTGCCGCCTTCTCGTCCGGCGCCAGCATGGCGACACACCTGTTCAATGCCATGAGCCAGCTTGGCAACCGGGAGCCTGGCGTCGTGGGCGCCGTGCTGACGTCTCCTGCAATCTATGCCGGGCTTATTGCCGATGGCATTCACGTCCATCCCGCGGCCATCGAAATCGCGCTGCGCGCCAAGTCGGGCCCGGGCCGCATTTTCCTTGTCACCGACGCCATGTCGCAGACGGGCACCGACCTGACGACCCTGACGCTCAACGGCCGAACCATCTCCCGTTCCGAAGGCGCCCTGCGTCTAGCCGACGGAACTTTGGCCGGCGCCGACCTCGACATGATCGACGCGGTCAATTTCATGGTCGACCGCATGGGCCTGAGCCTCGATGAGGCTGTGCGCATGGCGTCGCTCTATCCTGCCGACGCGATGGGCATTTCCGGTACCCACGGCCACCTGCTGCACGGCGCCACCGCCGATTTCGTTCATCTGTCAGATGATCGCGCTGTGCGCTCCACCTGGATCGGCGGCGTGCAGGCCTATTGCGCCTGAGCTGGCCTGAACGCGCAACCCGCCGTTTACGCGTCCGACGCTATACCGTTGCATCATCACTGGTGGATCGAGGCAGGGGATGCGTCAGGCACTTCGAACAAGCGCGTTGGCGATCATCCTGTTAGGGCTCATCCTGTTCGCCCCACCGCTCAACAGACCGCTCATCGACGGGCTGCAGGTCGTCGCCGATCTGTTTGACCAGCGCCCCGAGCGAAGCGTGCTGTTTATCGGCAATAGCCGCACCTTCTTCCACGACATGCCGAAAATGGTTCGGAAGATCGCCGACTCTGCCGGATTTTCCGAGAAGCTCCGCATCGAGATGCATGCCCCGGCTGCCGAGTCTCTGGCTGCGCATTGGGCGAATCCGGAGGTCCAGGCGCTGCTCGACCAAAGCTGGAACCACGTGGTGTTCCAGGTCCAGAGCGGCGAGCAGCTCAGCGACCGCTATTCTGGCCAGGTGTGGCAGATTGCGGCCAACCTGATCCGGGAGGCCGAAGCGGCAGGTGCCGCGCCGGCAATGTTCGTCACCTGGCGCTACACCGACCAGTGCTCGGAAGATTTGGGATTGCCCGCATCCGCCTATGCCGGCATGCACCGCAATATCCAGCAGCAGCATGCGCGGCTGGCGCGGACCACAGGCGTTGACCTCGTCAATGTCGGCCTGGTCTGGGAGCACCTGCTCAATCAGGCCACGGACTTCTCACTCTACCAAGACTGCAATCACCCATCCATCTATGGCAGCTATCTCTCCGCGCTGATGTTCTATGCCTATCTCTCCGGCGGGGACGTCGACGCCGTGCGCTACAGCCCTGACGGGATAGAGCCCGGCCAGGCAGAACTGCTGCGATCGCAGGTATCGGCGTTCCTCAGCCAGCAGGTGGCCCGCTGACCGGGCTTACCCCCGGCCGACATAAGGCATGGTCGTCGCCATCACCGTCATGAACTGCACATTCGCCGAGAGCGGCAGGCCGGACATGTAGAGCAGCGCGTCCACCACATGCTGCACGTCGAAAGTCGGCTCGGGCAGGATTGTCCCGTTGGCCTGCAGGGAGCCGCTATTCATGTAGCTGGTCATGTCGGTGGCAGCGTTGCCGATATCGATCTGCCCGCAGGCAATGTTAAAGGCGCGCCCGTCCAGCGAGATCGCCTTGGTCAAGCCGGTGATCGCGTGCTTCGTCGACGTATAGGATGCAGCACCCGGACGGGGCACGTGGGCCGAGATCGAGCCGTTATTGATGATTCTGCCGCCTTGGGGCGTCTGGTCGCGCATCGCCCGGAAGGCCTCGCGGGCGACATAGAAGGCGCCATTGAGGTTGGTATCGACCATTTCCCGCCACGTCACCACGTCGAGATCGCCGAATGAAACGGGGGGAGCAAACCGCCCGGCATTGTTGAACACCACGTCGATCTGCCCATAAGCGCCTTTGACCCCGGTGAAGAAATCCCCGACCGCCGCAGGGTCGGTTACGTCGCATTCTCCCCAATACCCGCCCGTCTCCAGCGCCACCGCCTGCAACGCGTCCGCGCGGCGACCGCAGATCGCGACATCATATCCCGCGCGGGCGAAACCCAGTGCCGCGGCACGGCCGATGCCCGAACTTCCCCCGGTGACGACGGCAACCTTCTTTTGCGTGTTCATGCTCGCTCCAATTGTGGCAGCGTGGAATCGCCGCCTCTATGAGTCCTGATTTCCGGCACCTTTGTGCCGCATCGTCGCTGCGTCCGTGGCCATCGCTATTGCCGCTGACTGGGCAGTTGCATCAGCAATAACTTGGCCCGGCGGGCCGCAACCCCTTCAAAACATGCAGATTTTAACGCTTCATTTAGCCCGGTTAACAGGTGGTTTCTATCTGTGTGCTGAATCTGCAACATCCGGTGTGCAACCATATTGCCGGCCATGCAAAACGGCTTTTGCGCGATTGCGTCATTTTCCGTCATGCGTAGAGTGGGTCTTGCGAATCCATGCATGGGATCGTTTGTCGGTCGCAGCGCGACGGCAACACACTGCACCACGAATAGTGTGGTCGCGTTACGACAAACCGCCGGGCAACTGGCACCAAGAATGACTGACTTTGGAGGTCACCTAATGAAACTCAAGAGCCTTATCCTCGGTTCTATCGCTGCCGCCGGTCTCTCGACCGCTGGCTTCGCTGCCGATCTCGGCGTTCTCACCTCGCTCGACGTTTGCGACGAGCTGGGCCTGTCGGGTCTGACCATTTCGTCCGACACCAACTGCCTGCAGATCTCGGGCGAAGTTGCGTACACCTTCTCGTGGGGCAACTACGACCTCAAGGAAGCCATCGCGATCACCCAGTTCGGCACGCGCAACATCGACGTCCCGAGTGCCAACGTTGCTCCGCTTTCGAACCAGGATTGGGAATCGAAGGTTGAGTCTTGGCTGAAGTTCGTTGGTACCGCTTCGAGCGACTTCGGTCCTGCCAGCGCTACCCTGAAGATCAAGGATCTTCGTCAGTATGTCGCGACCGACGCTGTTGTCGCTCTCGGCGGTGACGATGCCCCTCTGAACCTCGACGAAGCCTTCGTTCAGGTCGGTGACACCACCGTTCTGCGCGCTGGTAAGGTCGGTTCGATCTTTAACAAGGGCGACGACGAACCCTTCAACTTCACTGGCCTGTTCATCTCGGCAGCTGTTGACGCTGGCGTTTCGACCGGTGCCCCGAAGACTGGTGGCCATGTCATCCAGCTCTGGAGCAACATCGGTGAAGGCCTCATCGCCAAGATCGGTCTTGAAAACCTGAACGACACCGTCGGCACCCGCGCTGGTACCTTCGTCGGCGTTCTCGACTACTCCGGCTCGGGCATCACTGCCCACGTCAGCGGCGCCGTCGGCGGCCTGCTTGATGGCGTCCAGACCACCGACGACAGCTATGCTGTTCACGCTGGTTTCACCGGCACGTTCGACCAGTTCAAGCTCCGCGCTGCTCTGGGTGCTGGTGGCGCATACGTCGTCGGCGGCAACTCGTCCTACTGGAACGGCCTCGTTTCCGGCGAAGCCAAGTTCGACATGTTCAAGGTCGCTCTGTCGGCTGAAGCTTCCGGTGGCAACATCGGCGGCGGTGCTGCTAACCTCGAGACCGATTTCGGCTTCGGCGGTTCGTTCGGCGCCACGGTTGCTGAAGGCATCGAAATCAACATCGGCGGCAAGTACTTCAATGACGGCGATGCCGGCATTGGCGACGGCTACCATGTTGCTGCCCAGTTGATCGCTGCTCTCACCGAGAGCGTGAAGCTGACCGGCGAAATCGGCGTGTACGGCCATGGCGAAGACGTTGCTCCGGCACCGGTCGCTGCTGCCTACTCCGACTTCTACGGCAAGGCCGAGCTGGCTTGGACCCCGGTTGGTGGTGGTTTCACCTCGACCGCTGCTGCCACCGTTCAGCAGAATGGCGCTTACAAGGTCACCTTCACTGCGAAGAAGGCCTTCCAGTAGTCCTCGGATTACACTGGAATACGGAAAGGCCCGGCTCACGCCGGGCCTTTCTGCTTTTGCGGCCGGCCTTGCCTGGCTCGATGGCGTAACGCACCGCCGACGCCTGATTCTGGACTTTTGGCGCTGCGCGCGTCGGACCGTCCTTGGGCCGTGAGTTAATCCAGCGCAAACAATCACTTACAGCATCCATTTTCATTCCCTAGCGCCCCGAAATGCACTAGCGTTGCCGCAATTGCGGACTTTCACTGGAACGGGAATGATCAGGGACCTCATCAAGTGGGTCGCGCCGGGACTCGCCACTGTCCTGGCCGGCACGACCTTGTGCCTTGCAATGACATCGACCGACATTGCCAATGACCTGGCCGCGCGAAGCGCGGACGCCATGGCGAGTTCCGGTCAGGACTGGGCCGAGCTGTCGCTCGACGCACGCGACCTGACACTGACCGGCACCACGACCGATGCCTCGATTGTCGAAGCCGCGATATCCAGGTTGAGCGGCTTGCCCGGCATCCGCTCCGTTACCAGCGACGTCACGCTGGCACCGAGCGCAAGCCCTTATCTATTGGTGGCCAGCATCGACACCGACGGCGTCAGCTTGGATGGCGGTGTTCCCGACGAGGCAACACGCCAGCGATTGCTGTCGCTTGCCGGTCTGGAGCAGGGGGCGCTCGAGTTGCGCTCCGGCATGCCTGATCGGCGAAGCTGGGTCGCCGGGGCCGAGTTTGCCATCGACCAGTTGCAATATCTCGATCAGGGCCAGGTCTCGGTTTCCGATCTCACCGTCAATCTCAGCGGCCGCGCCAAATCCGAACGCGCCTTCCGCGACCTGCTCATCGTCATGCGCGCCGGCGCACCCGCCGGCCTCACGCTCGGCGCTGTCGAGATCACCCCCGCTTTGGTCGCGCCTTACCAGTGGAGCGCTAGTTTCGACGGTAAACGCATCGAGGTCACCGGTTTCGTCCCCAATGACGCGCTGGCCGAACGCCTCCGGACCGCAGACGTCTCGGGCATCCCCGTTGCCACCGGCCTCGCGCTGGGCTCCGGCGAACCCGTTGGTTTCGCTGAGCTTTCCAAAACATTGATCGGACAGCTTTCCCGTCTTGAATATGGCTCGGCCAGCATCACCGATGGCGAAAGTTCGCTTACTGGCGCTCCGGCGACTCTCGAAATCGCCCAGGCGGTCATCGACACGCTCCAGCCCTCCGGCAGCATCGTCGTGCTCGAACCGCCCCGTATCGACGACTATTGGGTGAGCGCGACCCGCCAGCCCGGCGGTGTTGTGGTCTTTGACGGCTACGCTCCCGATGAGGCGACGCGCGAAGCACTGGCCCAGCGCGACGGCGCCGACACCAGCTATCTGAAACTCGGCCGCGGTGCGCCCGAACGCTATCAGTCGGGCCTCGATTTTGGCCTCGCCGCGCTCGACCTGATGAGCGAGGGGCGCATTGCTCTCAACGGCGATACTTTGACCATCACCGGAACGGCCCGCTCGGGTGCCGATTATGACGCTCTGCTCGCCACGATGGCAGCAGATGCGCCACAGGGCATCGTGCTTGCAAATGCCGACGTCCGTGCCCCTCGTGCCGAAACCTACACATGGTCCGCCACCAAGGATGCGGCCGGCGCTACCGCACTGTCCGGCATGGTCCCAAGCCCTGCCGATGAAGCTGCAATCCTTGCGTCTGCCGGACAATCTACAACCGAAACAATGACTTATGCCTCCGGGGAGCCTGCCAATTTCGTGGCCTCCACCCAGACCGCGCTCGCCCTGCTGCAGTGGCTCGCCGAAGGCAGCGTCACTTTCGATGGCACTGGCTGGACGGTTACCGGCGTGGCCAAGTCACCGATCGACAAAGCCGCTATCGACACCGATTTCGTGACCCGCAAGCTCGCCGCCGCTGGTTGGTCCATGGCCGTCGCCGAACCGCCGCCGGTCATTCCCACCATCACCCCCTATCTCTGGTCGGCGACGCGCACCGCAGAGGGCGTCACGCTGATGGGCCATGTGCCCACCGACAGCTTGCGCAATTACCTCGCCGTTCATGCGGGTGCCGCAGTCGTCGACAGCACGGAACTGGGCCTCGGCGCGCCTTCCGATTTCGTGGCCGCGGCAACAGCGGGCCTCGACGCTGTGCTCGCGCTCGATGAAGGCGAAGTCAGCTTCGATGGCGCGCAGTGGACGCTCGGTGGCCACGCAGCGTCCGAACCGGCGCGCGAGTCACTGCTGGCGACACTGGCCGCGACAACGGACAGCACCGGCTGGTCGATTGCCATCACCGCGCCTGAACCCGAGCCCGTCGCCACCACCCCCTATATTTGGTCGGCGACCAAGGCCCCCGGTGGCGCGGTGACTTTGGCCGGTCTCATTCCGGCCGAGCCGCTGCAGCGTTTTGTTGCGGTGCGCGCAGGCGAGATGGTCAGCGATACGACGACCGTTGATCCGACCGCCCCAGCCGGTTTTGCCGAAGACGTACTGGCCGCAATCAGCGCTGTTTCGGTCCTTTCTGAGGGCAGCGTCAGCTACGACGGCACGGTCTGGAGCCTCACGGGCACGCTGCTCGATGCAGCCGCGGCGACGACGGTCGATTCCGCTCTCGCTACGGCCACCACCCCTGCGCAGGACTGGCTTATCGACCTGACCGTCCCGCCGGAGCCTGAACCCGTCGCCGAGCCGGAACCTGTCATTGAGCCGGTGGCGGAAGCCGAGCCGACCGAGTCCGCGGTCGCGGCGCCTGCCGCAGCAGTCGTCGATCCTGCCTATGCTTTCTCCGCCAGCCTGAATGCCGATGGCACCGTGATGCTGAGCGGCCAGGTGCCCTCCGCGCCGGCGCTCAGCTATTTCGGCGCCATCAGCGATGGCGATACCGCGGCAGTCAGCATTGCCGACGGTGCGCCCGAGAGCTTCCTCGTCAGCGCCGAAACCGGTCTGCGCGCGCTGCTTCAACTCGCTGAGGGTCAGCTCGATTTTGCCCAAGGTGTCTGGTCGCTGAAAGGCGTCGCCGCCGATGACAGCGCCCGTGCTGCCGTCCTCGCCGCCATCGCCGCCGATCCGGGCGCTGCCGCCTGGACAACGGACATCGGCCTGCCACCACCACCGCCGCCGCCGGCCGCCGAACCTGTCGCGGCTCCAGCCCCGCCAGCGGCGCCATCTCCGGTCGATATTACCGCCTGTGCAGCGCCCGTGGCCGAGTTCTCCGCACGAAACGCCATCCTGTTTCAGTCCGGTGCGGCGCTCATTGCCGCCGAATCCGACGCCGCGCTCGACGAATTGGCCGTCGATCTTGCCGCCTGCGCCGATGCGGTCGTCCATATCGAAGGCCATACCGATGCGGATGGCGATGAGGGCCTGAATATGGCCCTTTCGGTGGCGCGTGCCGAAGCCGTGGTCAACGCCCTCGTGGCACGCGGCGTGGCGCCGGCTCGGCTCTACGCTGTAGGCTTTGGCGAATCGGCGCCGATCGCCGACAACGAGACGGCGCAAGGCAAACGGCTGAACCGGCGCATCGTCGTATCAGTGCAGCCGGAGCATTACTGAGGCGCAGCGGGGCAGGGTCATGAGCTGGAATTCGCTGGTTTACCTGCTGGCTGCCTACTGGCCTTATCTCGCGGCGGCAGGGCTGATCGGTCTTGTCGTCGGCTGGCGCAGTTTTGCGCCGCCCAGATCGTGATCCTGCCATGACCAACGTCGCTCACATTGCGGAAACGGCGCTGCTGCTTCTGGCCGCCTATCTTGTCGGCTGCATTGCTGGCTATGCCCTGCGACGCGTTCTCCATGCCGCACGCGGCACGCGACAGGTGACGACGCTCCCAGAAGCAGTCACGCCTCTCGCAGCGTCGGTGTCGCTTGATCGGCGGCGCCCGCGCAGCCCTGCGGCGCGCCTTGCCGCCAGCGTCGATGACGCACCAGCGCCCTTGTCCGTGCCGCCCACGCCTGCCGTCGTCACGCCAGAACCAATGGTGGCAAAGACCACCAAAAAGCCGGCGAAACCCGTCGCGGACAAGGGTGTTGCCAAGCCACGGATCAAAGCCGCGCCCACCGACCCGAAGCCCGCCGCTTTGGTTTCTCCGCGTAGCGGCGGCGCTGACAATCTCAAGCAGATCAAGGGAATCGGGCCGAAAATTGAAGCATCACTTAATGCCCTCGGCATCTTCCATGTCGATCAGATTGCCGGCTGGACCAAGGCCAATATCGATTGGGTCGATGCTCAGCTGGCATTCAAGGGCCGCATTCGCCGCGAACGCTGGGTCGAACAGGCGACCGACCTGAGCAAGGCAAAAGTGACCGCCTGAGCGCCCGCTCTATGCGGCGCGGCCCAGCAGTTGAGTGCTCGTGCGGATGACGAATTCGGCCACCGCCTCGATCTCCTCCCGCTGGTCGAACAGCGCAGGCGAGCCCTGTCCGGCTATGGTCAGGGCCAGCGCATCGGGCCGCCGCCGGACCATTTCGTCAAACGTCTCGCGGCGCAGTTGGTCGGTCAGTTGTGTCCGCATCAGGAGCAGGGGCGCGCAGGTGAGGGCGTCAAACAGGGGCCATTGCGCGGTCAGCACATCGTCGAAATTGATGCTGGCCAGCGCCTCGATCAGCCGCCGGTCGTAGAGCGGGCGAGCGCGTCCCTGTCGGTCGATCCGGTGGCTCCGGCCCATCAATGCGTCCAGACGATCATCGGGCAGGCCGGGGTAGTCGCCGCTGAGAATGCGTCTAAAGCCGGCCGTCACGGCCTTGGCGCCCCGCAACGCCTCCACATGGGCAAGGTTGTTGCGCAGTCGAACGATACCGCGCGAATCCGTCACCGGTCCGGAATCCAGCAGTACGCTCCCGGCGATGAGCAGCGGATGACTGGCCGCCATCGCCATCGCCACCTGTCCACCATGTCCCTGACCCAGCACCACAGCCTTGCCGATGCCAAGCGCCGTGATTACCGAGGCGATATCGCGGGCATCGGCCAGCGAGCCGTAATCCTCGGCGCGTGCCCGGTCGTCGGCACGCCCGCGTCCCGGCAGGTCGATCAGCACCACCGGCCATTCCCCGCCGCCGACGCGGCGGAAATAGCCGGCAAACTCGGTGAAGTCGCTCATATTGCGCTGATAGCCGGGGATGCAGACCACCGGCAGCCGTCGGCTCGATAGCCGCCCGGCCACATGCACGGCGGCGCGCAGGCCCGCCGCCAGGGTCACATGAGTGACCGGCAGCTCGGCAAAGGCAGCGTGATCTGGTGGGACGATTCTGCGCCGGGCCATGACATTCTCCGCGCGCCATTTAGGGGGAGCCGGCGCCATGTCTCAAGGGGTTTGCGGGCGCATCCCTCGGATTTGCGCACGAATGCCGGCGGGCGAGGCAGAGAGATCCCGGCGCCTCAGCCTATTCGATCGTCCGCAGCGCCTGCTGCAACGTCACCGGGCTGTCGCCCAGCCGCTGGCGATAAACCAGGTAGTTGCCCAGCACGCGCTTCACATAAGTGCGGGTTTCCTGGAACGGGATCAGTTCGACCCAGATTGTTGGGTCGACATTGGCGAGGCGCGGGTCGCCATAGGCCTTGATCCATTTGTCGGCATTTCCCGGCCCTGCATTATAGGCCGCCGCCGCCAGCACCAGCGAACCGCCATAGCGCTCAAGCTGGGTCCCGAGATAGGTCGAGCCGAGCAGCGCATTATATGCCGCGTCATTGACCAGCCGGCTGGGCGAATAGTCGACGCCCACCTTGCGCGCCACATCCCGCGCCGTGCCGGGCATCAGCTGCATCAGCCCG
>Ga0247738_10000889_pt1 | contig 10974 bp, 9 predicted proteins | sample UWRJL013104B2_FD_180936 | JGI IMG/M metagenome (GOLD analysis project Ga0247738, IMG submission 180936) | Plant litter microbial communities from Arlington Agricultural Research Station in Wisconsin, United States - UWRJ-L013-104B-2 | ecosystem: Environmental > Terrestrial > Plant litter >...
CGATTTCCAAACCTGCAGAGGGCATTAATCAGCAAGCCTACGTGGTTTACGAAAACCAGAAGAAAAATCTCCTCAAAAACATCCTCAGTAACCCCGACTTCAAAAGTATCATTGTCTTCGCTTCAACCAAAGAAAATGTTAAAACCCTCGAAAAAGAACTGGTTTACCAGGATTTTGAAGTGAAAGGTTTCCATTCAGACCTTGACCAGTCGGAACGTGAAAAAATCATGATCGGGTTTAAAAGCAAGAAAACAAGAATTCTGATCGGAACGGATATTCTTTCGAGAGGGATTGATGTGGAAGGCATAGATCTGGTCATTAATTATGACACTCCGTCTGACCCGGAGGATTATATTCACAGGATCGGGAGAACAGCCAGGGCTGAAAGCCAGGGCACTGCCATTACTTTTATCAACGAAAAAGACCAGCGTAAATTCTTCAGGATTGAAAGCCTGATAGGCAAAGACATACCGAAGCTTGAAATCCCGGAATCACTGGGCAAAGGGCCGGAATACGACCCGTCTAAGAACCGCGGAGATGTAAAGAAGAAGGTATTTAACAAGCAAAAGAAGAACTTTAAGAAAAGAAGACCCGCCGAAAACAAAAACACCCCTTCCTGACCGCTTAAAGGCTTCCTACTACCACCTGTGAGAGGTTTTCCAGTCTGAGGTGCACATTGGCGGCCTCAAGCAAGTCTTCGGACGTTACAGCTTGTATCCTGGGAATAAAGTCAGCGTAGAAGTTCTCGTCCAGTCCTTCGAAAATAATGGCTTTGTGCTTGTCCATTACTTCAAAAGGCGTGTTTATTCCTCCGATCAGCGATCCCGCCATGTAGTTTTTAACAAGACCCAGTTCTTCTTCTGTAACCGGGTTGGTTTGAAGTTCCCTGATCTCTTTATGAATCTCGTCTATGGTTTCCTGTGTATTTTCTGCTTTTACATCTGTGCCGATGATAAAATAACCGGTATCTACCAATGGAACCAACGATGAAGATATGCCGTAGGTAAAGCCTTTTTCTTCCCTGATGTTTTTCATCAGCCTGCTTCCGAAATACCCTCCCAGGATCGTATTAAGAACCACAAATTTATAGAAGTCAGAGTGCTTCCTGTTAAACATCCTCTGACCGATCCTGATTGAAGACTGCAGGGCTTCTTCTTTAACCACTACTTTTGATTCGGGGGTATAAGCCCCTGGTATTTCAGATGAGATTACCTGTGTATTTTTTGAAAGGCTCTTCGCCCCCAATGTTTTTGAAATCGAAAGGATATTCTGCTCTGTAAAATTCCCTGAGAAGAATATCTTAAACAACTGCCCGGACACCTGGCTGCCGTAAAAATCAACAATGTCCTGTCTTTCAACAGCATTGATTTCATCTGTATCAAGTGATTTTCCGAAATAATGATCTCCGAAGATCAGTTTCCTGATCTCCATACTGCCCAGAAAAGCCGTTTTCTCTTTATTAACCTTAAAAGACTGCAGGTTGATACTCTTCTGCGTAGAAAGCTCCTCCTGGGGAAAGACAGAGTCATCAATCAGCTCTGCGATCAGCTCCAGGTATCTTTCAAAATGTGTGGTAAGACCATGTAAAATAACATAAAGCCTCTCCTGGTTTTGAGAAACCTCCACAAACCCGCCATATTGATCAAAATACTCCAGCACCTGGTGAGCAGACATACGGCTGGTCCCGCCCAGCATCAGTTTAGAAGTGAAGAATGACTGTCCGAATTTACTTCCATAAAGCGATCCTGCATCAAAAACCAATTCAATCTTAAAGACTTCAAGGTTTTCCGCGGGTAGCAGGTAAAGTTCTATTCCGTTACTTAAAACCTGTTTCTGTATGGATTTAAGATTTACACTTTGGGTTGAAAAGAATTCGGGAGCCTGGGTTCTGTTGAGCATTATCAAAAGTTAAATTCAAAATTAATCAATTCTCTAAAGGAATCGAATTTTATTTCCGGAAAGAATCAGCAATCGGTATCTGGTGAAGTATATAACAACAAAAAAGCCTCATCGGTAAGACAAGGCTCTTTCAAAAAAATAATTAAAAATTATTTTTTAGTAGTGTCAGCAGCAGCAGTAGTGTCAACTGGAGCAACAGTAGTATCAACTTCTGGAGCAGCAGCTAGAGTGTCAGCAGACTCAGTAGCTTCAGTAGTTTCAGCTGATGTACAAGCTGCGAAAGTTGCCATTCCGGCTACGAATAAGATTGCAAATACTTTTTTCATTTCTTTAAATTTGTTTATTGTTACAAATACAGTTCAAATTTAAGGGAATTTTAAGAATAGATGCAAGTTTTCTTAAAAATAAATTAAAATTTCTTTAAAAATCCTTAAAAAATGGTCTAAAAAATGGGAATTATCCTATTTTAGGCCTTTCTGACCTTAATTTCATCATAAATAAGTTCCGTTTCTGCCTTAAGAATATCTAAAAGAGCTTTAAGCTTGTTATGGTTTATCCATGCATAGCCCCACTGTATGGCCGGAAACGCCTGAAAACAAAATAGCCAGGAAACCGATTGATTTTCCTGGCTATTTATATGAGGGCTTATCCCTGAGGCTTAGAAGAAACTTCTGACAAGATTAGGGAATAAGCCGAAAATGATGGTTCCAAGTGTGGTAAGGAATAAACAAACCTTAACAGCCGGATAAATTTCAATCGTATTGCTGTTTTCTGTATCCTTAAATAAGGCTGCAATGATTGGTTTGAAATAGTAATATATACCCACAGCAGACATGATTACCGCAAAAACAAGCAGCCAGGTAAGGTTTCTGTAAGCCGCATCTGAAAACACGAAAAACTTACCCCAGAAACCGGCCGTCAGAGGAATCCCGGATAACGAGAACAATGAGATACTTAAAATAACAGCAAGGAAAGGGCTTTTCTTTAAAAGGCCGTTGAATACCGAAATAGATTCATTCGGTCTGCCGTTTTCAAGCGTATTTTTCGAAACTACCATCAGTACCCCGAAAGCAGAGATAGAAGCCAGGGAGTAGCTGACAGAATAAAACGCCAGGGATTCTTCCGACTGGTTACTCATTCCGATCACACTTAATAACATATAACCTGCCTGCGAAATACTGGAGAACGCAAGCAGTCTTTTAAAGCTGCTCTGATAAACGGCTGAAATGTTTCCTATAGAAAGACTTAATACAATAGCTCCGATAATGAGATTTGACCAGACTGCAAATTCGGAAGAGAAAGACACGCTGATCAGTTTAAAAATGGCATAAAAACCGGCCGTTTTCACGACAGTTGCCATAAAGGTGGTGAAGAACGTCGGGGCTCCTTCGTAAACGTCCGCTGTCCAGAAGTGGAAGGGTGCAGCCGAAACTTTAAAGAGCAAGCCTATCAGCATAAAAAATATACCGATCCAGAAAAATATTTTACCTTCATGGCTGCTTTTAATCAGGGCCATTGAAGCTGATATATTGAATGAGCCTGTAGCTCCGTAATACATCGCTATACCAAACAAAAGAATACCGGTAGCAAAAGACCCCATTAAAAAGTATTTCAATGCCGCCTCATTTCCTCTCAGATTCCTTTTGTCGCTTCCTGTGAGAACATACAAAGCCACAGAGAGTATTTCAATACCTACAAAAAGCATGATCAGATTTTGAAAACTCACCATGATGATGGCTCCCACAAGCGACATTTGCATGATGGCGTAATACTCAGCCGGATGGGCTGTTTCGTCATCAAAACGCCCTGCTGACAGAGGCAATATCAATATTGCCGTGATCAGGATGATGGCTCCGAAAATGATGGAAGTATTATTAATGTCAATCATGGCATTAAAATACAAACCCGGTTTATTCCAATCCAGAAAACCGGCAGCCACCGCAATCAGCAGAAAAAGGATGGTGGCAGGCAATAGAATTTTCCGGGACTTTAAGAATCCTAAAAATAATGTAATTAAACCTGTTATTGACAGTATAACAATTGGATACATAAAGATTAAAATTTATCTTGATTCTCCTAAGGAAAAGCCCTTTCAGAAAATTTAATGTTCTTTTTATTTAGCTAACTGAAGCAGGTTGAGAACAACCGGCTCACTAATTTTCAGGAAAAAGTTTGGAAAAACACCCATCAGGATCACCGCTGCTGCGATCGGAGCCAGCACCAGGACTTCACTGGTTTTAAGGTCCGTGAAGTTCTCTGTGTTATGGGTAATATTCCCAAACATAGATCTCTGCATCAGCCTTAACATATACACAGCTCCCAAAATGATGGTCAGACCGGCAAATGCTCCGAAATAAGGATTGAAATCAAAAACACCTTTCAACAACAGGAACTCACCGATAAAGCCGTTGGTAAGCGGTAAAGCCACACTACCCAAAAGGATGATCATAAATAATACAGACAAAACAGGTGCTTTCTGAGTAATCCCGCCTAAAGAAGGAAGGTCTCTCCTCCCGGTTCTGTCATATATGATCTTAAGTATAAAAAATAAACCGACAGCATTGATCCCGTGAGCAAGCATCTGCAAAATGGCTCCCTGAATTCCTGAAAGGTTTCCGGTAAATACACCCGCAGACATCAGACCCATGTGAGCGAAAGACGAATAAGCGATCATCCGCTTGATGTTATTTTGTCTGATCGCAATGATCGAACCGTACACAAGACCAATCAGAGAAAGTACTATAGCTATGGTAGCATAATCTTTAAATCCTGCAGGAGACAATGGAAGAAGTATTCTGATTAAACCGAATACCCCCATTTTTGAAAGCAACCCTGACAAAAGCATGGTAGCAGGTGTCGGTGATTCTGTATAAGCATCCGGTTGCCAGGTATGAAAAGGAAAAACAGGCATTTTAATCGCAAATGCTATAAAAAAAGCTCCGAATAAAAGATGCTGAAGAGCCGGAGGCAAAAGCACTGCCGTTTGTTTAAGGGCTGCAATGTCGGCAGTTTGTCCTCTCATATATAATGTAACAAAAGCCACCAGCATCAGTAAACTTCCAAACATGGTGTAAACAAACATTTTGAATGTGATCTTCGGACCTCTTTCCCCACCCCAGTAGGTAGCAAGGAAATAAACAGGAATCAAAGCCGCTTCAAAGCAAAAATAAAACAAGAAGATATCGTCTGCTGCAAACACACCGACCAAAGCCGACTGTGTAAACAGGATCAATGCATATAATACTGAGGCGTTTTTGTAAGCGACCCTGTAAGATGAAAGGATAACCAGGGGTATCAGGAATGAAGTAAGTCCGACCATCAGCAGGCTGATGCCATCCAGGTTTACCTGAAACTTAATGCCCAGTTCTTTCACCCAATCGGCAGAAAAAAGAAGCTGGCCTTTGTTTTTGGCAAAACCACAAGCCGCATAGATAAATATCAAAAACTCCGACAGGGCCAGAACGAGGGCTACATTTTTAGTAAAACTCTGAGGCCTGCCCTTTAAAAAAAGTAATAAGAATGCTCCGATCAAAGGCAATAAAATCAGTAAAAGCGTTATCATATAAGCAGTTTGCTAATTTTGAATAAATAAATTATTTTCCCGGTATTTGAATTTCCGGTTTCGCTGCTGCTTCCATTAAAAAGGGATACAGATTGAAAGCCAGTATTAAAACAATACAAAATGTCATCAAGAATAAATAGAATGCAATACTTCCGGTCTGGATTCTTCTGACATACTTACTTAACCAGTTGACCAGTTTTCCAACGCCATCAACCAGGCCGTCTAATATTTTAGTATCAAAAATATTTCCCAGAAAAGAGGAAAGGGCCAGCACCGGTTTGATAAAAATCGCCGTATAGATTTCGTCGATGTAATATTTCTGATAAACCACATTTTTCAGTCCGCCGATCTCGCTGTCTTCTGCAGGAATTCCTTTTCCTCTTCCATAGATAGAATAAGCCAGTAAAATGGCCGCTGCCGCCACTGCCACAGATACTCCCATAAGAAGCCACTCGGTGTTGTGATCCAGATGCACTTCTCCGAAAGTCGGAAGAACAGCTTTCGATCCTTCGTAAACCGGTTCAAGGAAGGTCGCTAAACTATGAGGCAAATGGAATACTTCAGGGAAACCGATAAAACCACCCACTATCGAAAGTAAAGCAAGGACTATCAGGGGAATGGTCATGCTGGAAGGCGATTCGTGCAGGTGATGTTCCTGGTCGTCTGTTCCTCTGAAACTACCGGTAAAGGTCAGGAAAAACAATCTGAACATATAGAATGCTGTCATGAAAGAACCTAACAGAGCCAGTGCCCACATCATTTTGCTGTGGGTATACACATGAGCAAATATTTCATCTTTAGAGAAAAATCCGGCAAAAGGAGGAATACCCGATATCGCGATAGTACCAATCAGGAAGGTAATGGCGGTTATTTTTATTTTTGACCAAAGACCTCCCATTCTCCTGATGTCCTGTTCGTTGCTCATAGCGTGAATGACGCTACCCGCACCAAGGAACAAAAGGGCTTTAAAGAAAGCGTGGGTGATCACATGGAAGAATCCCGAAGTATAGGCCATTACACCGAGGCCCAAAAACATATAGCCTAACTGAGATACTGTTGAATAAGCCAGTACTTTCTTAATATCATTCTGAAACAAACCGATGGTAGCACCGAGTAAAGCCGTTGCCAATCCTATCCAGGCGACAAATTCAAGCGTGGCAGGGGCCAATGTAAACAATACATTAGATCTGACAATCATATAAATACCCGAGGTAACCATGGTAGCGGCGTGAATCAGGGCTGAAACCGGGGTCGGACCCGCCATCGCATCTGGTAACCAGGTAAACAATGGAATCTGAGCTGATTTACCCATAGCTCCTACAAAAAGGAACACAGTAATGGCCACTATGATACCGCTTCCTGACTCGAAAGATTTGGCTTTTTCGAAAACTTCAAGGTATTCTAACGTTCCGAAATTCTGAATAATAAGGAAAATACCGATCAGGAATCCAAGATCACCGACACGGTTCATGATAAATGCCTTACGGGCAGCGTTGCCGTAGTCAGGGTTCTTGTTCCAGAATCCGATCAGCAGGTAAGAACAAAGTCCCACGCCTTCCCATCCGATGAACATAACCAGGTAATTGGAACCCATTACCAATAAAAGCATGGCAAAAAGGAAGAGATTCAGATAGGCGAAGAATTTTCCATAACCTTCATCATGGCTCATGTATCCGGCAGAATACAGGTGAATCAAAGTTCCGACACCGGTGATGATAAACAACATGATGATGGAAAGCTGATCCAGCTGGAAAGAAAGGCTTACTTTAAAGTCGCCGACAACAAACCAGTCAAAAACCTGCTCAACAATGACATGCGGATTTTCTTTGAAATTCAAATAAACGATCACTACCGCAATAAATGAAAGCAGGGAAGCACCTATACCAATCGGGGCTACAAGGCTTTTCGGTATTTTTCTAAACCCTAATCCATTAATCAGAAAACCAATCAGCGGAAAAAGGGGAATTAGAGTAAGTATTGACATAACTAAAACGAATTATTTTGATTTCGGTAAGTATGAAGTTTTATCCTCTTAATTTATCTAGTAAACTGATGTCTATGGTCCTGATGTTACGATAGATCATCACAATGATGGCCAAACCAACAGCAACCTCAGCAGCAGCCACGGCCATGATGAAAAATACAAAAACCTGTCCGTGCGGATCAGACCTGTAAGCCGAAAAAGCTATCAAAAGGACATTGACAGCGTTAAGCATAAGCTCAATTGACATAAAAACAATGATCGCATTGCGACGTATGAGCACACCAACTATCCCGATAATAAAGAGCATAGTGGCCAGCAGCACATAGTTTATCAGAGGAATTTGCTTAATTACCTCCGGTATTTCTGACATGACAGCGTTTTGAAACATTCTTGTAAAAATGAAATTTTGGCAAAATTAAGAGATTTAAACTAATTATTCCTTAGAAACATTTTAAATTACATATCAGGAGGCTAAAAACGGCAAGACCTTCGGAATTAAACCACCTTATTTCTCATTCATCATCTTGAGCTTGATCTCGGTCAGTTTTCTTTTGGTGTCGAGCGGAAAATCATTATTGATGATCCAGTCATAATACTGAGGCTCTTTTTTCAACACGTCGGTGACTTTTTTACCGGCATTTTTTCCAAAATTAAAAACGATTTCTCCGCTCTTATTGACGGCCATTCTTTGGGCAAAGTCAACAATCTGGCTGGAAGTAAGACCATGAAGGGTTTCCATGTCATTTTTAATCGGCTCGTATTCTTCTCCTGCCTCGTTCTTGAGTTTGACTCCCTCGTACTTCTCCACCTGTGCACAAAGCACTTCCAGGGTAGCCAGGGTATCGGCTTCCGCACTGTGGGCGTTTTCAAGCGATTTATTACAATAGAATTTATAAGCGGCCGACAAGGTACGGGGTTCCATCATATGGAAAATCCTTTGGGCATCTATCAGTTTACGGTTTTTAACCTCAAATATGCTGGTATCCACCCTTAAAAACTCTTCAACGAGCATGGGCACGTCAAAGCGGTTACTATTGAAACCGGCAAGATCACAACCTTCAAGAAACTGAGCCATCGATTTGGCTACCTGTCTGAAAGTCGGCTCATCTTTTACGTCTTCGTCATAAATACCATGGATAAGACTTGACTCAAGTGGAATGGGCATTTCCGGATTTATCCTTTTCGTCTTTACTTCCACAGTCCCGTCGACTTTCGCTTTGGCAATACAAATCTCAACGATTCTGTCGCGTGACACATTAATGCCCGTAGTTTCGAGGTCAATAAAAGCCACAGGTTTTTTCAGTTTCAGAGAATGAGTCATCATCGGAGCTGCTGTTAGGTAATGAAGTTGACAAAGCGTTTAATCCGATGGCAAAGGTAAAAAAAAGCTTTGGATGATGGGCAGGGTTTGGGAGAGAATGTTTTGGGCTTAAGAATCCGGCATTAAATTCACCGGGTTTTCAAAAAACAACCGTGTTTTTTCCAATGACAGTATTTCAGCAGAAAAAATTGACTGCATCACTTCTTCTCAAAAATAAAAATCAAAAAGGAAGAGCCTCCCGGACCAGGTGTTTTGACATAATATTTCAGGCGGTTCTCATTCAGTTCAGCTACATCAAAACTGGTTTCTCCAATGACCAGCTTTTGATTTTGCAGATTGTATTGATAATTTACTTCAGACGCCTGCTCGGCTATGCCACAGCTCACAACTCCTTTATCAATATACCGTTTCCCATTTTTAAAGGTATAAATATCATCCTGCTGACATAAATCCCAGGCATAATAAACTACTGACGACGAACCTGTAGGATTGCTGGAGGGGTTACCATCTTTCATAGCGGCTTTCCAGGTACCGTTTTGAAGCTGGTCAGTAGGTTTCTGATCTTTATCGCCGCAGGAAAATAAACTAAAACCCAGGAGGAAAAGCACTATGAATCTCATTATATATTTTGAATGTTTCGCTTTGTCATCTTAATGTTCTCAAAAATAGCTCTTTTAATCTGTGAACTTCATTTTTAAGTAAAAGACAACATCCAGAAAAATTATTTTTCAGACCGGATCCGGCTGAGTGTTTCCTGGGCGATTCCGAGATAAGAGGCAATCATTCCCAGCGGCAGACGGTTATAGATATCCCGGTAAACGATACAGAAGTGGTCGTATTTTTCTCTGGCGGTTGTGAATCTCAAAGAAGTGATGCGTTCAATAAGGTGGCCGAATAAATGTCCCATGGAAAGTCTTGAGTAGCGTTCCATTTCAGGAAAATGCTCAAATAAATAGACCAGGTCATTTACATTTAAACAAAAAGCCTCTGTAGGCTCCAGGGTATCAATATAATAGATGTCTTTTTTCCTTTGCATAAAACTTCTCGGAGAATTCACCCATTCATTTTCAGCACTGAAGTACTCGCATATCTCTTTACCGTCCTTTAAAAAATAGGTTCGCAGCAACCCTTTCGTAACAAAATAACTGGTGGTACAAATCTGGTCGGCATCATGAACCATTTCTCCTCTCCTGAAACTCTGGAACGTCACCCTGTTGCCCAGTTCATCTTTAAGCTTATCGCTAAGCTTTATGTATTGTGCAAAATGATTAAAAAGATCCTCTTTCATGGTCAATAAAGCAAATAGAGTTTTACATCCTCTTTCCAGCGATTGGTTTGGGTAAGTTCGCAGATGCTTGCAACAAAGTCTTCAAAAGGCAATTCAAACAACTTTTCACTATCAAATATACCCAATAATTTATCAAGATGTTGTTTCCCGGTTGGATTGACATTCGTAGGATATGGTCTCCACTCAAAATGACCGGGAAACAGATCTTTAATACACCTGATCAATATCAATCCGTTGAATACTGCTTTTACTTCATCATTCCCTTCTGGAATAAATTCTATTCCCCGGCATGGTTCCCCCACATATTTGCTTTCTTGCGGGATAAATTCAGTTTGTTTGAAATGTACACCGATAAGGTGCTGTTTTAGTTTTTCAGAAAGTAATTCCGGATCTATCCAGGGAGCTCCCGATTTTACGAATGCAGCATCTGTACCCCTTCCTTCACTGATATTGGTGGCTTCAAGCAGCCCTGTTCCGGGATATAACAATGCTGTGGTAAAACTTCTCATGGCCGGGGAGGCCGGCACAAAATCAATCCCCCAGTCAGGATGAAACATTTCTCTTGTCCAGCCCTTGCACCTGGCTACTTTAAGCTCTGCATTGATCTGTTTTTTATCATTAAAATAAAAAGCAAGCTCGCCCATGGTACAGCTATGCCTGAGCGGGATATCCCAGCGGCCAATAAAGCTGGAACAGTGGTCCTCATCCAAACCGGGGGCTTCCGCCAGGTCCATTACGCCGGAAATTGGATTGGGTCTGTCGAATATCACGAGAGGAATGCCGGCTCTGCCACAGGATTCAAGGACGTGTGTCATCGTCCACAAATAAGTATAAAAGCGGGTGCCGATGTCCGGAATATCAAAAAGAACCATGTCAAGATCCTGAAGATCGACGGTTGAAGGTCCCAGTTTCTGACCATA
>Ga0247738_10000890_pt1 | contig 10974 bp, 5 predicted proteins | sample UWRJL013104B2_FD_180936 | JGI IMG/M metagenome (GOLD analysis project Ga0247738, IMG submission 180936) | Plant litter microbial communities from Arlington Agricultural Research Station in Wisconsin, United States - UWRJ-L013-104B-2 | ecosystem: Environmental > Terrestrial > Plant litter >...
TCTTCTGTACAGGCTTTTGCTCTGGATGCTGCTACAGGCAAGGAAATCTGGCGTTTTGGTGATCCGCTTAAATCATGGTCCAGCACCAGTCGTGGCGTAACTTACTGGAGCGACGGCGAAGATAAGCGGATTCTCTATACCGTCGGGCCCAATTTATATGCATTAAATGCTAAAACAGGTAAGCCCGTTGAAAGTTTCGGTGACGGCGGAAAGATCGATTTGCACACCGGACTGCCTGAAATCGCCAAGGATAAATTCCTTATTTCCAATACGCCGGGCACTCTTTTTGAAGACCTGATCATTATGCCGCTGCGTCTGTCTGAAGATGCCGATGCTGCACCGGGCGACATCCGTGCTTTTAATGTCAGAACCGGTAAACTGGCCTGGACTTTTCATACGATTCCTTATCCGGGAGAGTTTGGCTATGAGACCTTTCCTAAAGATGCCTATAAAAATACCTATACCGGAGCCGCCAATAACTGGGCAGGGATGTCAGTAGACCGTAAAAGAGGCATTGTGTATGTACCGACAGGGTCAGCCGCTTATGACTTTTATGGTGGAAACCGCAAAGGAGCCAACCTGTTCTCTAACAGCCTTTTGGCCCTTGATGCTAAAACCGGGAAAAGAATCTGGCATTTCCAGACCACCCATCATGACATCTGGGACAGGGATCTGCCTGCACCTCCGAACCTGATCACCGTAACCAAAAACGGGAAGAAAATAGATGCGGTAGCCCAGGTGACCAAGCAGGGATACGTTTTTGTTTTTGACCGGGTCACCGGTAAGCCTTTGTTCCCGATTAAAGAAATGCCTGCACCCAAATCTGCGTTGCCGGGTGAGCAGGCCTGGCCTACACAGCCCTTGCCAGTTTTACCCGCCCCTTTTGCCCGTCAGGCTCATACGCTGACAGAAAAAGACATCAGTCCTTATGCCAAAGACCGCGATTCGCTGATCATCAGGCTCAGAAAATATAAAAAACAACAATTTGCCCCGCCAAGCAAGGAAGGTACGGTGATCCTGCCGGGCTTCGACGGTGGAGCTGAATGGGGTGGGGCAGCGGCCGATCCCCAGGAAGGTATATTGTATGTCAACAGCAACGAAATGGCCTGGATCATGACCATGGTGGGTACACCTAAACAAAGCGAAATGTCAAATCAGAGTCCCGGTGAAAAAGTGTATTCAACGTATTGCATCGCCTGCCACGGGCCGGAACGCAAAGGAAATGCAGTGAGCGGTTATCCGTCACTGGTCGACATCGGTGCTAAGAGAGACAGGGCGTTTGTGTCTCAGCTGATCACCAATGGAAAAGGCATGATGCCCGGATTCACAATGCTGACAGCCACTGAAAAGCAAGCCCTGGTAGCCTTCCTTTTTGGAGATGAAAAGAAAGAAGTAGCCGCTGCAACACCAAGCGGACCTTCTAAAAAGCCGGTTTTACCTTACAGAAGTACCGGGTACAACAAATTCCTGGATGCCGGCGGATTGCCTGCCATTACACCACCATGGGGTACTTTGAACGCAATTGATCTCAATACCGGCAAGTATTTATGGAAAATACCCCTGGGAGAGGAGGTTTCTCTTAAAGCCAAAGGGATTAACAATTCCGGAACTGAGAATTACGGAGGGCCGGTAGTGACTGCCAGCGGGTTGTTGTTCATTGCTGCCACCAAAGATGAAAAATTCAGGGCCTTTGATAAGAAAACAGGAAAGTTACTATGGGAAACCCAGCTGCCGGCTGCCGGTTTTGCCACACCATCCACCTACCAGGTCAATGGTAAGCAATACATTGTTATCGCCTGCGGAGGAACAAAATTAGGAACCAAAAAAGGCAATCAATACGTAGCCTTTGCCTTACCTGATTAAGCCCTGACAAAACAAAAGTCCCGGCATGCGTAAGCTTACCGGGACTTTTTATATAAGAGAAAAACTTCCGTTTTCCTTTTTCCGTTCTGCGTCTCTCCAGCCTCAAACCTTCCAAACCCAACCGAAAGTATCTTCTACTTTACCGGTACGGATGTCATTAAGGGCTTTTTTCAACTGGCTTGATACCGACTGTTCTGTAATTTCAGGAAGGGGGTAGTCATTGCCTTCGAAGCCGATGGCTGCAAAAGGGGAAACCACTACGGCTGTTCCTGCTCCGAACACTTCAGTAACGCTGCCTGACTGGATACCTGAAATGATTTCTTCAACAGAAATTTTTCTTTCTTCAGTTTCAAAGCCGAGAGATTTTGCCAGTTGCAATAAAGTATCCCTTGTAATCCCTTTAAGAATCGTACTGCTGGTATTTGGTGTGATCAGTTTGCCGTCTTTCACAAACATTACGTTCATGGTACCGGATTCTTCGAAATATTTATGTTCGATCGCATCAGTCCAAAGCAACTGGGTGTATCCCTGATCCTGAGCCAACTTGGCAGGATACAAAGAAGCGGCGTAGTTACCGGCACATTTGGCACTACCCACACCACCCGGAGCTGCACGGATGAATTCTGTCTCTACTTTCACTTTCGGAGGGGTAGAGTAGTATTTTCCTGCAGGGCTCATGATGATCATAAACCTGTAATTTAATGAAGGCCTTACACCAAGATATACATCACTTGCAAACATGAACGGACGCAGGTAAAGAGAGTTGTCCTCACCTTTAGGCACCCATGCCGCATCAATTCTCAAAAGTTCTTCCAGACCGCCGATAAAGATTTCTTCAGGGACCTGTGCCATACACATACGCTCGGCAGAGATGTTGAAGCGTTTAAAGTTTTCAAGAGGTCTGAACATCAGCACTTCGTCGTTTTCGTTTTTGAAAGCTTTCATACCTTCAAAAATAGATTGTCCGTAATGCAGGGAGGCCAGAGCCGGGTTGTAGGCAATTTCACCGTAAGGTAAGATTTCGGGAGTTTGCCATACACCGTTGATACAGTCAGCCACAAGCATGTGATCAGTAAAAACTGATCCAAAAGAAATGTTCTGAGGATCAAACTCGCTGATCCTGCTTGCAGCGGCGTAAGTAATGTTGAAGTTCAATGTTTCGGCGGTCATTATTGTACTGTTTATATCTAACTGATTATTTACTAACGAATAAGGAAATGCAATTTATTGATTTTTTTTTGATAGAATCAAGGAATTTTTAAAAAATAGTTGTCAAAACAAGTATTTTTTTCTGAACCCACACCAAATGCACGAATTAAGCAGGTTTTTAAACGTAAAATGCCCGGCTTTTGAAGGCCAGGCACTTATAATCAACGTTTCACAAAATAATAGGCGGGTTTACAAACAAGGTATTGGCGGACGGTTTATTGTCCCGGTAGTTTGTCTACCCACATTTCTTTACGGTCAGCCCTTGGATTGTCCAGAGGGAATGAATTGGATAATAACTGTACTTGTTTATCTGCTACTTTCCTGGCGTTTGCCGAAGCTACCACAGGTTGTCCGGTGATCTGCTCAACAGCCACTTTTAAGAATGTTTCGTTCACATCTCCGAAAGGTTTGAAAGGAATGACATTGTCAGACACTTTAAAGTCCGGAGTAAAACCGTCTTTGGTGCCGTAATTAGACTCTCCTTTGGCATTCACGGTTTTCAATACGATGGGCTGCATGCCCCATTTCCAGCGTTTTTTGCTATCTGAAATCGTAATCGAGCCCACATTTTTGCCATAGGTATTGCCTCCGATCAGGATCACATCCATAAATGGCTTCAGGTTATTAATGACCAGCTCACTGGCAGAAGCTGTACCGGACGATGTCAGGATGTATACCCTGTTCAGAGTTCCCAGGTTATTGGCTTCGTTTCTAAATTTGGTTTCAAAAACCTCAGGGCCATACTTATCGACATAAGCCTTGGTCATGGTCGTGTTCCATTCCTGTTTGTTCATGAGCAGGTTTGGATTAAGGTTTTTGACAATCAGTGAAGAAAGTATATCAGAAGAAGAAATATATCCACCCGGATTGTATCTGAGGTCTAATACCAGCTCATTGACACCTTTGGCTTTGAAATCAGCAAAAGTTTGTCTCAGTTTGTCGTCATATTGTGTCAGAAACTGCAGGTAAACCAGGTAACCGATCTTTTTGTTACCTTTTTCAATCACTGTAGAATATTGTATCGGATCTGTCTGAAGCTCCGCTTTGGTCATTGTCACTGTTTTGGTCGTATTGATTACCTCGCCGCTGGAATATTCTCCCAGGGTCACAGTCATTGTTTCTGCTGATAAAGCGGTGCCATAATTTTCAGGTGTAAGGTCTTTGCCATCCACCTGGGTGATAAAATCACCTCTTTTGATGCCTGCCTTTTCTGCAGGGCTGCCTTTCAGGGCATAGGCTATGGCCAGTGTTACCTTTGTTTTGGCCGTATTGGAATAAAACGGGGCTGTTCTGATTCCCAAAGCGGTATTTTTACCATTCAGTGAATTCGTCAGCTCTTCAGAACTCTCCTGTATCCATGAGAAACGGTCAAGTTCACCGGGTTTAACCAGAATAGATTCAAAATAATCATCAGGAGCCAAAGCAGTATTGGTTGCTGTTAATAACGGCATCTGGTCGGTCCACAAATAATAGGTTTTCATCTGCTCATGAATCCATTCGTCAACTTCCTTGGAAGTGGCGTCAGCCGGATCAATGTCTTCAGTCTTTTTACAGGAACTGAATTGTAAAACCAGGAGTAAAAAAACGAGAGCTTTTAGTTTGGTAAGATGAATCATTGTTTATATGGTTATTCATAACTATTTACGTAAATGTAAAACGAAAAGTTGTCAATAAAGTTACAATTTTATAAAAATACTGTCAAAAATCAACCAAATATAAAATGAAAAATGTGTTTTCTGTAAGGGAGACGTGATATTTTTCACGGTTAAATTTACGACCTGACCGCGGCTGAAAGTGCCTGAGAGCCTCTTATGAATCATAATTTTCAAAACACGAAGATTTAGGCCTAACTTTGTACAAATTTTTGAGCATTGAAAAACAGGATACTTTTAATCACCCCGCCGTTTACCCAGCTGAATACTCCTTATCCGGCTACGGCTTATATCAAGGGCTTTCTGAACACCCTGGCTTATGACTCAAGGCAGGCCGACCTCGGTATTGAGGTGATTTTAAAGTTGTTTTCTTCCAAAGGCCTGAGGAAAATCTTCGATTACCTGGATGATTCCGATATGGAAATCTCAGACCAGGGTTTCAGGGTTTATTCGCTTAAAAACGAATACCTGAAAACCATCGATCCGGTCATTTCCTTTCTTCAGAATAAAAACCAGACGCTTGCCCATGCCATTTGTGACCGCAGTTATCTGCCTGAAGCAGGCAGATTTGCCCAGCTCGATGACCTTGAATGGGCCTTCGGCACCATGGGAACGCATGACAAGGCCAGGCACCTGGCCACACTTTACCTGGAAGACCTGGGTGACCTGATCAAGGAGACGATTGATCCTCATTTTGGTTTCAGCCGCTACGCAGAAAGACTCGCAAGAACGGCCTCGGATTTTGATGAAATGCTGGAGTCGCTTGAGGAGGAAGAAACCATCATCACCGATATGCTGATTGAGGCCCTGGATGAGCATTTGAATGAATTTAAGCCTTCTGTGGTCTGTATTACGGCCCCGTTTCCCGGCAATGTTTTCGGGGCATTCAAATGTGGCCAGTATATCAAGACACAATATCCGGACACCAGAATCATCTTCGGAGGAGGGTATGCCAACACGGAATTGAGAAGAATAAGCGACGAACGGGTGTTTGATTTTATCGATTATATCACCCTTGACGACGGCGAGGCTCCGTTGCAGCAATTGCTCGAACACCTGGAGGGCCTGAGAGAAAAGACAGAGCTGAAAAGGACCTTCACTTTATCAGGTGGGGTCGTTTGTTATATCAATAATTCGAAAGATAAAGATATTCCTCAGCGGGAAGTGGGTACGCCTGATTACTCGGACCTTAAACTCAACGATTATTTGTCGGTGATTGAGCTTGTCAACCCGATGCACAGGCTATGGAGTGACGGCCGCTGGAATAAACTGACCCTGGCACATGGATGTTACTGGGGCAAGTGTACTTTTTGCGACGTCAGCCTGGACTACATCAGCCGTTACGAGCCGGTCAATGCAGCTTTGTTGTGCGACAGGATAGAGGAAATTATCGGTCAGACAGGCCAGAACGGTTTTCATTTTGTAGACGAAGCCGCTCCTCCGGCACTGATGCGTGACCTGGCCATTGAGATCATCAGACGCGGGCTGACCGTGATCTGGTGGACCAACATCCGATTCGAGAAGAGTTTTACGCCTGACCTCTGCCGTTTGCTCAAAGCCTCGGGTTGCATTGCTATTTCCGGTGGACTGGAAGTGGCCTCTGACCGACTGCTTGACAAAATGAAAAAGGGAGTGACCGTGGCCCAGGTGGCCAGGGTGGCTGACGCCTTTACACAGTCGGGCATTATGGTGCATGCTTACCTGATGTACGGATTTCCGACACAGACTGCCCAGGAAACGGTGGACTCGCTGGAAATGGTCAGGCAGTTATTCCAAAATGGAATATTGCAATCGGGCTTCTGGCATCAGTTTGCGATGACCGCCCACAGCCCGGTAGGTATTTCGCCGGAATCTTACGGTGTGCACAGCGTCGGTCCGAAATTTGGTGGGTTTGCAGAAAACGACCTTTTTCATGAGGACCCTGAAGGAACCGAGCACGAGTTGTTCTCAGAAGGACTGAAAGTTTCTCTCTTTAATTATATGCACGGTGCCGGTCTGGAAGAACATCATTCACACTGGTTTGATTTTGATGTTCCTGAAACCAGTATCCCGGAAGATTATATTGAAAATTCTCTGAACGAAGAAGCCAATCCTCCGTACAGAAACAGTGACATCGTTATCTGGCTCGGCGGTAGTATTACAGAGAGTTCAGCAGTTGAACTGGAATACAAAAGAGGTAAATACAAAGAACAAACGCAGCTGGTTTTTACCAATAAGAAAAAAGAATGGTCACTATATACAGAAGAAAACATTGCCGGTTGGATAAGTGAGCTGATCGAAAGAGCTGCTCCCAGCAATGAGGGTATTCCTGTTTTTGAAGAAGTAAAAAAGTCTTTTCCTTCTCCTCTGACGTTTGAAACCTTTCTGGAGTCAGAAACCTGGGCTCTGCTTAGAGAAAACGGACTTTTGGTGGTGTAAATTTTGAAAACATTATATAGTTAATTCAAACACCTTTTGTGTTCGGTTTCTTTACAGAACGTCACCAGTTTCAATGTAGTAAAGATCTCTGTTTTACCGGTTTTTACCAGGGTATTTCACCGGTTTCAGGGTTATTTTCTTCACTAAAGAATTTACCTGTGGCTCCGTCCTTGTCAATCAAGGCATATTTTACGATTCGTTTTCCGGCATCTTCGATACTGCCTGGTCCGCGATGACCGTTGAAATCTGTTTTGGTATATCCCGGGCAAACAGCATTTATTTTGAAAGCGGTATCTTTCAGTTCATAAGCCAAAACAACGGTAAACATATTCAGTGCTGATTTTGAAGAAAGATACACAACGCCTTTGTAGTCGTAGTATTTATAGGCAGGGTCACTATGCAAGGTAATGGAACCCTGGCTTGAACTTACATTTACAATACGGGGTTCTGACGACTTTTTCAGTAAATCAATAAATGCCTGTGTCACTCTTACCACGCCGTAAACATTCGCATCATAAGTCGCTTTAAACTGGTCAATAGTTGCGTCGAGTGCTGTTTGCGGGTAACCACCATAAATACCCGCGTTATTAATAAGGATGTCCAGTACTTTTGTTTTTTTGCCTATTTCTGAACGGGCATTTTTTACGGACTCATCATCCGTAATGTCAAGCTGAATAGCTTCTACATTGTTTAGCCCCTCTGCTTTCAACTGATCCACAGCTTCCACACCGTTTTGTAAGTTACGGCTGCCGAGGTAAACATAAATTCCTTTTTGAGCAAGTTGCTTTACAACTTCAAAGCCAATGCTTTTGTTCGCTCCTGTTACTAATGCTGATTTCATTTCTTTGTTTTAAAATTAATGAAGCAAAAGTATTGTGCTAAAGAAGAAGGCAGATGGACAAATCACTTTATTTGCCCGACAAATCCTGGGTGTTTTCTAAAAACTCGGTTACGCTTTTACCCGTGCATTTTTTGAAGAGCTTAGAAAAATAATCAGGGTCATTAAATCCTAATTCGTACGCCAGTTCTTTTACAGAGAGATTTGAATAATGCAGTTTCCGTTGGGCTTCTACCATCAAACGGCCGGTGAAAAAATTCTTGGGCGAAACACCTGAGTATTCTTTTACAATGCGGTATAGACTGTTGGTGGTCAGGGCTAGTTTCTCAGCAATCGTGTGGATAGAGGGTTGCTCCATGAGGTGTGTTTCCACCACTAACTTAAACTCAATAAATTTTGACAAGTTCGCGTTCAAAACATTTGCCGGCTCCTGGTTTTTGAAATAGGCACTGTTTAACTCTGCCAGTAATGAGTTCAGATAAGCTAATATTATTTCTGTGTCCGGTTGATTTTCATCTGTTTGAAGCAATTGATCTAAAATTTCAAAAACTCTTTGTACGCGTTGCCTGGCTGCGTCGCTAAGAATTATTTTTTGTGTGTTTAAAGGATTAACTAAAAAAGAAAATTGCTGCGGAAGCAACGCCAAAGTATTTTCATCAAACAGTACCTTAAAATATTTAAGATTATCTGCATTATCGGGTGGTGTAAAAACCTGGTTAGGCATTGCAAAAAGCAATTGTCCGTCTGTAAGGGTAATGTCCTGTAAATCCAATTTATAGTTGATGGAGCCACTTTCAATAAGCACAATAAAATAGGAAGACAACCTGCGGGGTTGAAGAATTTTCTGTTGCATATCAGCAGACAGATAGGGGTTTTCGGTCGAGTTGAATTTTATGCCCAACTTATCTTGCTGTTGTTCGCTGTCATGTATTTCGTTTGTTTTCTGCACATGGTATAGATTACTGGTTGAAGGGTAATTTCATATCCTTATCTATTCGTCGTTGGTACAGCAGAACTCAGTCTGTCTCAAAATTAAACATATTCCCTCCGTCTTCTTTCTTCTTCAATCCGAAATTATAACGCAGGTTCAAAGTAAATCTCCGCGTGTCTGCTCTTCTTGAACCAACGGCTGAAATGCTTCCCTGGTTGATCGTGAAATCGTTTTTGTTGGTATAGAAAATGTCATTCATAGAGGCTGTTATCATCAGTTTTTTGCTGAGAAACTGCCTGTTGACGCTCAGGTTCAGGTTGCCGAAATTGCTGAGTTCATAAAACTGCAGCTGCCCCTTAATCCGGAAGAAGCCGTTTAATGAAATGGTAGAGAGCTTGTCTATTTTGAACTGCTGGAAGGTAAAGAACGACCAGCTGCCCCGCTTGAACTTCAGCGGACTGTTTTCGTAAAGACCATTATAATCATTGAGGTTAAACTGGCTGCCGATTACGAAGAAGTACTTTTTACCAGGAGGGACAGCTCCCAAGAGCCTGAAATAGGTTTCCTGGTTTTTGCCCAGGTTATCGTAAGTTCTGAATGCCACACTCGGATTCTGAGGGTTCTGGTAAATCACACTCGTGAAAATATCCTGGGTATAATTCCTTCCCAATGCAAAGATCGGGCGGTCTTCAAAACTGATGTTCATCTCATAGTTTTGGGTAAACTGAGGTCTTAGTCCCGGATTTCCGGATTCATATAAATACTGATCAATAAACCTCGGGAAAGGGTTCAGGTATTCATACACCGGCCTGGTGATGGTTCTTCTGGCTACGAGGTAAGCCCGCATTTCATAACTGGCGATTTTACCCAGCTTCCTGCTAAAGTAAACATACGGAAATAAGTCTGTCCTTCTGAGCTTAAACGAAGTGTCTGCCGGCACGGTCTGGTGTCCGTACATGTTGGTATTCTCCAGACGTGTCCCTACTTTCAGTATAAACTCCCCGAAGGTCTTGGAGGCTTGCACATAAGCTGCGTTGATGTTTTCCCTGTAGTTGAACGTGTTGGTCCTGAAAAGGTCCGGTTCTTCCACGTCACCGTTAAGCTTGTTGTATTTGGTTTCACTGTTGAATCGCTGGATGGAAGTTTTTAAACCGGCTTCAATCAAGATCTTCTTCGGCAATTTATATCTCAGGTCGGTTTGTGCCGTGAAAAGATTCCGGCCGTTGTCCCAGTTACCTTTTCCGGCCAGGCCCGTTGTCGCCGGGATTTTAAATATCGTCTCGTAATCCTGGTTGCCTTTGTTCAGAAAGTAATTATAAGACACGTCCGTTGTGATCTCAGAACCGAGGCTGTCGATTTTGTATTTGGTCGAGAAACCCTGGGTAATGCCATAGGCATCTGTATTGTTGCCCACTTTGTTGAGGTTTTCACTGACGGGCGACGGATTGTTCAGTTTGGTGATGATGCTGGTGTTGGAAGCATTCGACTCTCCTGCATTCAGGTTGAAACGGCCGTCATAATTGATGTCCCATTTTTTGTTTAGCTCGTAATTCAGGCCAAGACCTGCGTAAAAAGATTGTCCGGGAAAAGTCGTCCAGGCTTTCTGACTGATGAGATTATCCGTCGAAAAACTTCTGTTCGTAATCACTTCCTCAAAGCTGTTCCGGCGGCTGTAGTTCAGGTTCAGGAATGAATTTCTCCGGCCTTCGTTATTGTTGAGGTTAACGCCCACAAACTGGTTGCCGTATCTACCCTGGCTCATACCGGCGTTCAGACTTCCGGTCCGGCCTATTTTCACCCCTTTTTTCAGGATAATATCGACTACACCGCCGCCGCCACTGGCGTCATATTTAGCTGATGGCGTCCTCATGATCTCGATCCTGTCTATACTGCCCGGAGGCAGGCTTTTCAGGATGGAAGCAATGTCGGCCGCACTCATTTTCTGCTCACGGCCATTGATATAGATAGAAGCTGGCGAAGAATTGCTCAGGTAAACATTGCCTTCCTGGTCGACAAACAAGCCCGGTGTCTTCTCCAGGATCTCCAGGGCACTGGTACTCGTG
>Ga0247738_10000892_pt1 | contig 10964 bp, 7 predicted proteins | sample UWRJL013104B2_FD_180936 | JGI IMG/M metagenome (GOLD analysis project Ga0247738, IMG submission 180936) | Plant litter microbial communities from Arlington Agricultural Research Station in Wisconsin, United States - UWRJ-L013-104B-2 | ecosystem: Environmental > Terrestrial > Plant litter >...
CGAACAGATTTGACGCTAGGATCGGCGGGGCGTCGGGCCAGACAATCCGCCGCCGCCGCGAGGAACGAACATGCTGGATTTTGCCCAAGGTTTTGCCGTCTATTTCATCATCTGGTGGCTGACGCTTTTTGCCGTCCTGCCGATCGGCATGCGTAGCCAGGCCGAGGCGGATGACGTAACCTTGGGAACAGTCGAAAGCGCGCCGGCCAATTTCCGTTTCTTCAAGGTGATGGCAATGACCACTTTGGCGTCGGGCGCCATTTATGGCGGCTGGCTGATAGCCTCGACCTTCTTCGGCATCAGCCTCGACAACCTCCCGCGCATCGGTCCGGATTTCGGCTGACATCGGCCCGAGGATATCTACAGGCCGAATAACCAAACGGCATGCCGTTTGCTTCATATTGGCCAGCATCTGACTCGGCCGATATGGTGAGTGTCTGACAACAAAGCAAAAAAAAACAAGACCTTTCGGCCTTGTTTCTAAAGTATCGCGTGATCCTTAACCAATTAAGGGGCTGCGACGAAGCGCGCCTAAGATCTGATCCTCCCAAGACTTGACCGCGAAATAGACAAGAATTTAACCTTCATGCCTGTTTTATAAGCTGACGGTAGCGCAAACTTTTCGCGCTGTCACCTGAATTCTTTGCATTTTTGTTACAGTTACCGAAAAAAATGTCGCATTTCACATGTCGTCCGGGAAGCCAACGGAAATCCTTGTGGGCGCGCGAATATCTGCTCAAATCGCGGATAATTGCACAATCTGGCGCAGGTATTGGCGGCATATGCGGGTTTTCTTCTGACTGCGAACCGGTTATGAACGCATCCAGTCTCGTTGTCTGTCACCGCTGAGTCCGCTTGCGCGGATTGCCCCATTGTCTGGAATCCCGATGCGCCTGTCCCGCTACTTCATGCCGATCCTCAAGGAAAATCCCAAGGAGGCGGAAATCGTTTCCCACAGGCTGATGTTGCGCGCCGGAATGGTGCGCCAGCAGAGCCAGGGGATCTATTCCTGGCTGCCGCTCGGCAAGCGCGTCCTCGACAAGGTCAACGCCATCGTCCGCAAGGAGCAGAATCGCGCCGGCGCCATTGAGTTGTCGATGCCGACCCTGCAATCGGCCGAGTTGTGGCAGGAGAGCGGTCGCTATGAGGACTACGGCAAGGAAATGCTGCGCATCCGCGACCGCCAGGACCGGCCGATGCTCTACGGGCCGACCAACGAGGAAATGATCACCGACATTTTCCGTGCATCGGTCAAATCGTACAAGGACCTGCCGCTCAACCTCTACCACATCCAGTTGAAATTCCGCGACGAGATCCGTCCGCGCTTCGGCACCATGCGTTCGCGCGAATTCCTGATGAAGGATGCCTATTCCTTCGATCTGACCAAGGAAGACGCGATCCATTCCTACAACAAGATGTTCGCCGCCTACCTGCGCACCTTTGCCGAACTCGGCCTGCGCGCCATTCCGATGCGCGCCGATACCGGCCCGATCGGCGGCAATCACAGCCACGAATTCATCATCCTCGCCGACACCGGCGAATCGGAGGTGTTTTCGCATCGCGATTTCGTCAATTTCGACATTCCGCCCGCCGATACCGATTTCGACGACGTCGCCGGCCTGCAGGCGATCTTCGACAAGTGGACCTCGGTCTATGCGGCCACGTCCGAGATGCATGATGCGGATGCATTCGAGGCTATCCCCGAAAGCGAACGGCTATCGGCCCGCGGCATCGAGGTCGGTCATATCTTCTATTTCGGCACCAAATATTCCGAGCCGATGGGCGCCAAGGTCCAAGGCCCCGACGGCAAGGAACACCTTGTCCACATGGGATCCTACGGCATCGGGCCGACGCGCCTTGTTCCCGCCATCATTGAAGCCTCGCATGATGAAAACGGAATCATCTGGCCTGCCTCGGTTGCGCCATTTGATTGCGTCATCATCAACATGAAGGCGGGCGATGCGGCATGCGATGCTGCCAGCGACCGCCTCTACCAGTCACTCGAAAAGGCCGGCCTCGACGTGCTGCTCGACGACACCGACGACCGCGCCGGTACAAAGTTCGCCACCGCCGACCTGATCGGCGTGCCGACCCAGTTGATCGTCGGTCCGCGATCGGTGGCGAACGGCGAAGTCGAGGTCAAGGATCGGCGGACAGGCGCGCGCGAAACGATGACGATCGAGGCGGCGCTTAACCGGCTGATCGGCTGAGCGACCATCACACCATACTTTGGGAGGCCGAATGAGTAGCGCAGCCGTCGATCAGGAGGCCGGTGAAACCGGCCGCAGCGCATCTGCACGGCCTTTTTCAGGCTTTGAGCGGATGGTCGCCTGGCGTTATCTGCGCTCTCGTCGCAAGGAAGCGTTCATCTCGGTGATCGCCGGCTTCTCCTTCATCGGCATCATGCTCGGCGTTGCCACGCTGATCATCGTCATGGCGGTGATGAACGGTTTCCGCACCGAACTGGTATCGCGCATTCTGGGTATCAACGGCCATATGATCGTTCAGCCGGTCGACAGCCCGCTGAGCGATTATGCCACGATGGCGGAGAAGTTCGCGACCATCCCCGGCGTCACCATGGCGCTGCCGCTGGTCGAGGGCCAGACGCTCGCCTCCGGCAAGAACGACACCCAGACCGGCGCGCTGGTGCGCGGCATCCGCGCCGATGACCTGGTCAAGTTGAAGGTGGTGTCCGGCAATATCCGCTCCGGCGATCTGGTGGGCTTTGCCTCCGGCGACGGCATTCTCATCGGGTCGCGCATGGCGACCGAACTCGGGGTGACCGCGGGTGACAGCGTGTCGTTGCTGTCGCCGGGCGGTGACATCACCCCGATGGGCGTCAATCCGCGCATCAAAGCCTATCGTGTTTCCGGCGTCTTCGAGATCGGCATGTCGGAATATGACTCTTCGATCGTCTACATGCCGCTCGAAGAGGCGCAGATCTATTTCAATGTCGAGGGCATCGTCCAGTCGATCGAGTTGTTCGTCAGCGATCCGGATGCTATCGACGAGCTGCGGCCGCAGGTCGAGGCGGCCGCGGGTCGGCAGGTCTTCATTACCGACTGGCGCCAGCGCAACCAGACCTTCTTCTCGGCCCTTCAGGTCGAGCGCAACGTCATGTTCATGATCCTGACCCTGATCGTGCTGGTCGCGGCACTCAACATCATTTCCGGGCTCATCATGCTGGTCAAGGACAAGGGCTCCGACATCGCCATCCTGCGCACCATGGGTGCCAGCGCCGGGTCGATCATGCGCATCTTCTTCATGACCGGGGCAGCGATCGGCATCGTCGGCACGCTCGCCGGCGTGCTGCTTGGCGTGGTCGTCTGCCTCAACATCGAATCGATCCGCGGCTTCTTCTCCTGGATCTCAGGTACCGTTCTGTTCGATCCGCAGCTCTATTTCCTGAGCCAGCTGCCAGCCGAGATGCAGTTGAGTGAAACGGTCACCGTGGTGATGATGGCGCTCACCCTTTCCTTCCTGGCCACGATTTTCCCCGCCTGGCGCGCCTCGCGGCTCGATCCCGTCCAGGCCCTGCGATACGAATAAGGGCACCATTCTCCATGCCGACGAAAACCGTGCTCTCGCTTACCGGGATAGAACGCCATTACGGGCAGGGTGAAAACCTGTTGTCTATCCTGAAAGGCGCCGATTTCAGCCTGACGGCGGGTGAGACGGTAGCGCTGGTTGCCCCCTCCGGCACCGGAAAGTCGACGCTGCTGCATGTGGCAGGGCTGCTCGAGCATCCCGACAAGGGCGAAGTAATCGTCGGCGGTGTCGACTGCACCGGCCTGTCGGAAGACAAGCGCACCTCGATCCGGCGCGGCAGCATCGGCTTTGTCTACCAGTTCCACCATCTGCTGCCCGAATTCACGGCCCTCGAAAACATCATGATGCCGCAGCTGATTGCTGGGCTTTCGAAACCGGAGGCGCGCGAGCGCGCCGGCCAGCTGCTCGACTACATGCGTATCGGCCACCGCGGCGAGCACCGGCCGTCGGAGCTGTCGGGCGGCGAGCAGCAGCGCGTCGCCATCGCCCGCGCCGTCGCCAACGCACCGCTGGTGCTGCTCGCCGACGAGCCGACCGGCAATCTTGATCCGGAAACCGCAGCCTATGTGTTTGCGGCGCTGCAGGCGCTGGTGCGCCAGTCGGGCCTTGCGGCGCTGATCGCCACCCACAACCACGAGCTGGCCCGGCGCATGGACCGCTGCGTCACGATCGTCGACGGCAAGATCGTACCCTTTACCGCGTGATCCGAGCCATTCGCCTTCCGTTTTCCTGATATCCCGGCTTCGCACGCTGCGGCTGTGATTGTAGCGTGCGAGCGCTTCGCGGACTGCGCGGACCTGGCAGTCTCTCTGCGCAATTCCCGTGCCAGCTAAAGATCTATGTTCGCCCATTTTGGTGTTGACGCATGAACAGAAATAGAACAAAGTGCGTACATAGCGAGTTAGGAGAGAACCATGACTGACGTTATCCGTGATGTTGCAGCACTTGCCTCCATTGCCATGTTCGTTGCCAGCTTTTGCGTGATCGCGCTGGCGATCTAAAACACCTTTCTGTCGATAGCCTGCCATATTCGTAAACAGCTCTGGACTTCGCCCACCCATGGGCCGAAAATCGCCCCGATTCAGCAATGCGGGAAACGGGCGATATGGCGGACATGATGGGGACGGGGACTACAGCTGCCAAGGCCGAGCAGTCGCCGGGTTTCGTGCATCTGCGAGTGCATTCGGCCTATTCGCTGCTCGAAGGCGCGCTGCCGCTCAAGAAGATCCTCTACAAGGCCGTCGCCGACGCCCAGCCGGCGATCGCCATTACCGATACCAACAACCTGTTCGTCGCCCTTGAGTTCTCTCAAAAGGCGATGGAAGAGGGCATTCAGCCGATCATCGGCTGCCAGTTTTCCATCGACATGGAGGATGGTGGCGAGGAGAAGCGCGGCAACCAGCAGGGCCTGGTCCGTTTTCCCTCGATCGTGCTGTTGGCCTCCGACCCGAGCGGCTACGAGCGGATGGTCGATATCGTCAGCCGCGCCTATCTCGGTGGGGATAGCAGCCAGGCGGTGCACATCTGCGCCTCGTGGCTCGACGAACTCGGCACCGGCGGCTTGATCGCGCTGACGGGAGCGACGACCGGTCCCGTCGACACGCTGGTTAAGGACGGCCACGGCCCGCAGGCCGAGGCTCGGCTTCTGACCCTCAAGCGGCTGTTTGGCGACAGGCTCTATGTCGAGCTGCAGCGGCAAGGCAGTTTCGATCGCACCCACGAGAAGCGCATGGTGGCGCTGGCCTATGCCCATGAACTGCCGCTGGTTGCCACCAACGAAGCGTTCTTTCCGACCCGCGACGACTACGACGCCCATGATGCGCTGATGGCGGTCGCCCATAATGCCATCGTTTCCGACGACCGGCGGTTTCGGCTGACCCCTGACCATTACATGAAGAGCCGGGCCGAGATGCAGGCGCTGTTTGCCGACCTGCCGGAAGCACTGGCCAATACCGTCGAGATCGCCGAGCGCTGCTCGTTCATCCTCGACACCCGCAAGCCGATCCTGCCGCGCTTCACCGGACCCGGCGACGATGCCGAGGCGGCGCTTCTGGCGGAGGCCACCGAACTGCGCCGCCAGGCCGTCGAAGGTCTGGACCTCAGGCTGGCAGCGCTTGGCATGGCGCCCGGCTATGAGGAGAAGGAATATCGCGAACGGCTCGAATTCGAGCTCGGCGTCATTGCGCGCATGGGTTTTCCCGGCTACTTCCTGATCGTTGCCGACTTCATCAAATGGGCGAAGAACCAGGATATCCCGGTCGGCCCCGGCCGTGGTTCGGGTGCCGGATCGCTGGTCGCCTATGCGCTGACGATCACTGACGTCGATCCGCTGCGGTTCTCGCTGCTGTTCGAGCGCTTCCTCAATCCTGACCGCGTCTCGATGCCCGACTTCGACATCGACTTCTGCCAGGACCGGCGCGAAGAGGTCATTCGTTACGTCCAGAAGAAATACGGGCGCGAACAGGTGGCGCAGATCATCACCTTCGGGTCGATGCAGGCCCGCGCGGCGCTGCGCGACGTAGGCCGGGTGCTGGAAATGCCCTATGGCCAGGTCGACAAGATCTCCAAGCTGGTGCCCAACAACCCGGCCAATCCGGTAACGCTGGCTCAGGCGATCCAGGACGAGCCGCGTTTCCAGGAGGAAGCCGACAAGGAGCCGGTGGTCGCAAGACTGCTCGACATCGCCCAGAAGCTCGAAGGCCTGTACCGCCACGCCTCGACCCACGCCGCCGGGATCGTCATCGGCGACCGGCCGTTGTCGAAGCTGGTGCCGATGTACCGTGATCCACGCTCCGACATGCCGGTCACCCAGTTCAACATGAAGTGGGTCGAGCAGGCGGGCCTCGTCAAGTTCGACTTTCTCGGGCTGAAGACGCTGACGGTGCTGAAGACCGCGGTGGATTTCGTCAAGCTGCGCGGCATTTCCGTCGATCTCGCCACCATCCCGCTCGACGATGCCATGACCTATGAGAAGCTGGCACGCGGCGAGACGGTCGGTGTGTTCCAGGTGGAAAGCCAGGGCATGCGCAAGGCGCTGCTCGGCATGCGGCCTGACTGCATCGAGGATATCATCGCCCTGGTGGCGCTCTATCGTCCGGGGCCGATGGAAAACATCCCCACCTATAATGCCCGCAAGCATGGCGAGGAGGAGCTGGAATCGATCCATCCGAAGATCGACTACCTGGTCAAGGAGACGCAAGGGGTTATCGTCTACCAGGAACAGGTGATGCAGATCGCCCAGGTGCTGTCAGGCTATTCGCTCGGCGAGGCAGACCTGTTGCGCCGCGCCATGGGCAAGAAGATCAAGGCGGAGATGGACCAGCAGCGCGCCCGCTTCGTCGATGGCGCCACCAAGAACGGCGTTGCGAAGGCGCAGGCCGACAATATCTTTGAACTCTTGGCAAAATTCGCCAATTACGGTTTCAACAAATCGCACGCCGCCGCCTACGCCATCGTCTCCTACCAGACGGCCTATATGAAGGCCCATTATCCGGTGGAGTTCCTGGCGGCGTCGATGACGCTCGACATGTCGAACACCGAAAAGCTCAACGACTTCCGCCAGGACGCGGGCCGTCTCGGCATCGAAGTGATCGCTCCCTCGGTCCAGACCTCGTTCCGTCACTTCCAGACCGGCGACAACCGCATCTATTACGCGCTGGCCGCCATCAAGGGCGTGGGAGAGGCGGCGGTCGAGCATATCGTGGCGGTGCGCGGCGATACGCCCTTTGCCAGCATCGAGGATTTCTGCCTGCGGATCGATCCGAAACAAGTCAACCGCCGGATGTTCGAAAGCCTGATCAACGCTGGTGCCTTCGACAGTTTCGGCCATGACCGGGCCGAACTGGTGGGCGGCATGGACCGGATCATCGGCTATGCCCAGCGCGCCCAGGAAAATGCCGTCAGCGGCCAGTCCGACATGTTCGGCTCCGGTGCCGCCACCGGCCCGGAGAAGATCGGCTATCCGGCGTTCACGCCCTGGCTGTCGTCGGAAAAGCTGCTGCGCGAATTCCAGGTGCTCGGCTTCTATCTCTCCGCCCATCCGCTCGATGCCTATACCGTCCTGCTCGACAAGATGCGGGTGCAGACCTTTGCCGATTTCTCCAATGCGGTGAAGCAGGGCGCAACGGCCGGGCGCATGGCGGGCACAGTTATCGCCCGCCAGGAGCGCAAGACCCGCACCGGCAACAAGATGGGCATCGTCACCTTTTCGGATTCCTCCGGCCAGTACGAAGCGGTGCTTTTTTCCGAAGGTTTGGCGCAGTACCGCGACCTGCTGGAACCCGGCAAGTCGCTGGTGATCACCGTTGCTGCAGAAGAACGCCCCGAGGGCGTCGGACTGCGCATACAGACCGCCCAGTCGCTGGAGGAGAAGTCGGTGCAGATGCAGAAGGCGCTGCGGGTCTTCGTGCGCGACAGCGGTCCTCTGAAGGCGGTCGCGGTGCACCTCAATACCCGTGGCGACGGCCTGGTATCCTTTGTCGTCATCAAGGAGGACGGCAAGCGCGAGATCGAGGTCGAGCTCACCGAAAAATACCGTATTTCGCCTGATATCGCCGCGGCGCTCCGCTCGGCACCGGGCGTGATAGACGTGGAATTGGTCTAGGCCGTGAAGCCTAGGCTCCAGCCAGATCTCACCCCCGCGTCAGTGTGATGAAATCTGTACCGGCGCCGGTTTCCGGGCCGATGCCGGTATCGGAAATCGTCAGCGATGCGCCTTCGCTCATCAGCAGCTCAATGCGATGGCGGATATTGTCCGGGATGGTGATGCGGTCGAGGGCGCTGGCCACCGGATAGGGCTCGTTTGCCGCCGCCTGTCGGGTGATGCCAAGCCGTTTCATCGCCGGCCCGCTCAACTGGTTTTCCAGCGACACGCCATGCCATTCGGCCTTGCCCGAAAAGCGGTTGACCTCGGTCGCCTCGAGGAAATGGGTGCCGAGCGCCGTCTCCGGATCGGCGATGCCGACGGCCGCTTCGAACAGCGGCGTGAATTTCTGCCGCACCATCAGTTGCCCGATGGGCGGTTCGCCCTTGCCGGCGCTGGCATAGAGCGCCTTCAGAAAACCGGTGCTGACAAGGGCGCCCTTGGTCGAAATGCCCTTCCAGCGCTTGAAGCCATTGATGGCGGAGACCGTCGTCTTGCCAACATGGCCGTCGGGAGTGCCGGCGTCGAAGCCAAGTTCAGTCAACAGCGCCTGGGCGTCGAGAAGCGTTTCACGCTCACCGCGGCGGGTGATCAGGATGCGCAGCGGCGGAATGTCCTCGAGCACCACCCGGCCCTTGGCGCCGGCCTTGGGCAGCACCTGGTTCATCGCAACTTCGCGCGGCTCAAGGGCGCTGTCGATGGCGGTCGGCCGCAGTTGCGCGTCGGAGAGCAACTGGCCGCTCTCGGCTGGCATTTCCGGCTTGAACAGGGTGGCGTGGCTGACGGAAAAGGGTGTGATCGGCGCGTCGGTGATGATCACATGGGCGCCGCGTTCGGTCATCTGGTAGAGCGCCTTGGCAAAGGCGCCGGGCATGCGCACGCAGCCGTGCGACGCCGGATAGTTGGGAACGCTGTTGGACTCGTGCAGCGCCACGCCCGACCAGGTGATGCGCTGCATCCACGGCATCGGCGCGTTCGAATAGAGATTGGACTCGTGGTATTTCTGTTTTTCCAGGATCGAGAAGATTCCAGACGGCGTGCTGTGGCCGGACTTGCCGGTGGAAACCTTGGAGGTCGCCACGATCTGGTCGCCGTCATAGACGGTCAGCGACTGGGTCTGCTTCGACACCAGGATCTGCAGCGTGCCGCCATTGCCGGCTAGGGCCGGGGAGGCAAGGGCGGTGGTGGAAAGAAGGCCGAAGAGAACGGCAAGCGGTTTGATCATGAACTTCGGCCCTTACGCAAAACGAATACTGCGTAAATTATATGACGAAGTTTAAGGAAGGTTTGAAGCAAAGGCAGCGATCACGAATCTGTGTATCCCCGGTCGCTGCTTCAGGCCGCGACGATTATGGTAAAGAAATGCCTAAATTTCACAGCCGTTTCTCTGGACGGTGAGAATATATGAGGCCTGGCATTATTCCTGGGGCCTTTTCGGCGCAAACGTATAACCGGTCTCGACCGTCGCCTTGCCGAATTTGCTGCGCAATTTGTCCATCGCCGCTTCCGCTGCCGCCCGCCTGGTCGCCTGGGCATCTACCAGGTCGGGCGGGTCGGCAAGCGCCGCATCGCCGAGATCGCTGATGCCGATGCCGATCAGCCGGTAGCGGGTGCCGTCGGTCTCCTTTTCCAGCATCGAAAGGCCGGTGCGAAAGATCCGGTCGGCAAGCTGGGTCGGCCCGTCGAGGCGGCGGTTGCGGGTGCGGATCTTGAAGTCGGCGGTCTTCAGCTTCAACACCACGGTATGGCCGGCGACATCCGCCTTCTTCGCCCGCCAGGCAACCTTTTCGGACAGCGCCCGCAGATGCGTCACCAGCATGTCGTGGCTGGAAATATCGTCGAAGAAGGTGGTTTCGGCGGAAATGCTCTTGGCGGCTTCGTTGAGATGCACGACCCGGTCGTCGACGCCGCGCGATAGCCGTGCAAGCCGCTGGCCGATCACGCCATAGCGGCGCATCAGCTCGGTTTCCTCCATTGCCTGCAAGTGGCCGACGGTATGGATGCCGTCGCGCTCCAGAGTGGCTGCAAACGCCTTGCCGACGCCCCAGATGATGGTGACCGGTTTCGGCGCCAGGAAAGCCAGCGCCTCCTCTTGCCCGATCACGGTGTAGCCGCGCGGCTTCTGCATGTCGGAGGCGACCTTGGCGAGAAACTTGCAATAGGACAGGCCGACCGAAATGGTAATGCCGATCTCGGTCTCTACCCGGCGGGCGAAGCGGGCGAGCACGAGGGCAGGGGGCTCTCGGTGCAGCCGCTCGGTGCCGGCCAGTTCGAGAAAGGCCTCGTCGATCGAGATAGGCTGCACCAGCGGCGTCAACGCCTGCATCATTGCCCTGACCTCCCGGCCGACGCGGGCATATTTTTCCATGTCGGGGCGTATGACGACGGCCTGCGGGCACGCTTCCAGCGCCTTGAACATCGGCATCGCCGAGCGCACGCCGTGGATGCGGGCGATATAGCAACAGGTCGAGACCACGCCGCGCTTGCCACCGCCGATGATAACCGGCTTGTCGGCGAGATCCGGATTGTCACGCTTTTCCACCGCGGCGTAGAAAGCGTCGCAATCAACATGCGCCAGTGTCAGACGCGCGAGTTCCTTGTGGTAGACCAGCCGCGGACTGCCACAGGCACCACAGCGCCGGCGGCCTTCCGGTTGTCCGGAAAGACAGTCACGGCAAAACCCCGAAAGCTTGGCGGAAGCGTCAATCATCACGAGAACAAAGGTTGAACATCTGAACTTTAGTCTCTAGCATTGCCTGACACAAGAACAAAG